>Ga0172367_10004233_pt1 | contig 17999 bp, 21 predicted proteins | sample Lak10m_FD_114542 | JGI IMG/M metagenome (GOLD analysis project Ga0172367, IMG submission 114542) | Freshwater microbial communities from Kabuno Bay, South-Kivu, Congo - kab_022012_10m | ecosystem: Environmental > Aquatic > Freshwater > Lake | place: Democratic Republic of the Congo: South-Kivu...
ATCCTGTCAAATTTTGAACAAGATTTTAACTATGAAATAAACTTTTTAAGACAATACTTCTACAAGCGCAGAAGATGTAGTTCAATTTAGACAATAAGACTTATTCTGATTTATAAACTGTATAACTCACCTAACAAATCATACTATAAAATCATAAAAATTATTTGAACTTAACTGTCAATCACCATCATCTAAGAGAAAAAAAATAAAATCTACAATTTGTTTCTCCTCTTTAGAATAATTTTGTGATTTTCTAAAAGACAAAAAATATTTTATCTCAAATGGATATATTGAATTGAAAGCAGATAGAAAATCAATCCCAGTAAAACTAGTTCTATCTAAACGATCATAAGCAGAAATCTCTTTTCATAAATTTATTCTATTTGATAATGCATTTAACAATAATATATCATTTTCAGTGAAAGTAGTCTTCTCATCAAACATAACTGATAAGATAAAATCTACAATTTGTTGATCTCAAATCGTTGTATTAAGAGCATCTCCGAACACGTTTCTAAATTCTATAAATGCAGAACTATTTCTGAATCAAATGATTTCCTTAAAAATATTCAGTAATTTTTCTTGGTCTTCTTTTGGATTACTAATGCCAAATACATTAGACGAATTAAATGGAACTTTAGAAAATATACAACCCAAAAGTTTTTCTTTATAACTTTTACTATTTTTTTCTTGTAAATAAGGTGCTAATTGAACTACTTTACCCATAATTAGAATTTATTTTTTATATTTTTAAATTAGAATTATCTGATTGACTTCATATCAGAGTATTTTTGTATTTCCTGAATAAATAAATCTTCCAAAGGAATTTCTAAGTTTTTAACTAAATCTTCACAAATAATTTTACCATTATATATTATACCAAATTTATCTGCTACTTCTTCTACATCTCACAATATGTGAGTATTAAAAAATATCGTTTTTCCTTTTTCTTTAAGAGTTTTCATAAATTGTTTAACTAAAGCTCTACCCAAAGGATCCAGTCAGCTCATAGGTTCATCCCAAAATATTATATCTGGATCGTTTATCAATGAGGCTGCTAATCAAAGCCTTTGTTTCATTCATTTAGAATATGTTTTTACAAATTTATCCTTTGCAAATAATAGTCAAACTTTATCAAGAAGTTCTTCTCAAATTTTTATACAATCCGATTCTGGTAATCAGTGCAACTGTCACATAAATATTATAAATTCAAGTCATGTAAGATGGTCATAATAATATGCACTCTCTGGAGTGTATCATATTTTATTAAACATAGAGTTATCACTACCAACTATCTTTCAAAAGATTTTAACTTCTCATAAAGTAGGTTTTAGAAATCATAATATACATTTTAAAGTGGTAGTTTTACCTGCTCAATTTGGTCATAAAAACCCATAAATTTCTCATTTATATACAGTTAGATTAACTCACTTTAGGATTTTATTTGTTTTTAAATTTACTTTAAAATCTTTCTCTAAATTTGTAACTTGTAATATAGTATTCATTTTTAATATATAATTTATTCAACTTTAAATAACTCAATAGATAAAGACTCTTTCAATTTATTCTCAAATCATATATCATTTACAGATATCGCATTTATATCACCGATATCAAAAAACTTAATTATATAAATCAAAAACTGGATAAAATCAATATTAAAGTCTTTTGTAAATAAATCTAAATTATCTTTGGTATAAGATTTCTTTTCAAAGTTTTTCTCTTGCTCCAATATAGTATTAAGTCATCATTTCAAAAAAGTACTAAATTTATCAAATTTTAAAGAACTTTTAAGATAAAAAGCAAAACTAGATATTGAAGATATCTCTACAGAAAAAAATTGCTTATAATCAGGAAATTTCTCCTCTACTTCTAAATCAAAGCGCTTTAAAAAAGGAAGAAAAATTAAAATTAACTCATCAAGTGGAAAATTATATTTTTCATATAATAAATTAAAAAGTCAAAGTAAACTATTTGAATCAATATGATTTATAATTAATGCCAAAATCTTAGATATATTTTTATTATGAGCTTGATTTGATTGAATTTGTCACCAAACCTTTTGAGCTTTTTTAATTCATTCAGCAACATTTCATAGGTCTTGTTCTGAAGCTCATTCTTTTTTGTCCTGTACATTTCAGGATATATCCAAATCCTCTAAATTTTGCATTACAAAACCTTTAAATTAATATAAAAATGTAATAAATAACTTTTAAAAAACATTAAATCAAATTTATTTATTTATTCTTGAATTTCAATATAAAATAATTATATTAGTTGCTACTTGTATTTTTTTATTGTTCAAAATATAAGTTATCTTAATTAGATTATTGGAGAGGTGTCAGAGTGGTCGAATGTAACTCACTGCTAACGAGTCGTACCGAAAGGTACCGAGGGTTCGAATCCCTCCCTCTCCGAATTTATGGCACCGTAGCTCAGCTGGTTAGAGCGGGCGTCTCATAAGCGCCAGGCCGGTGGTTCAAGTCTACCCGGTGCCAATTGTATCAACCTTGAAATGACAAAATGATTAAGTGGTTAAAATGGTATGAACCTCTTACCAAATTATTCGTTTCACCATTTTTTCATTTCAACGGTAAAACAAAGGTTAGTTTTTATATTTAGTATTCTAATTGCATAAAATGGCTAAAAAAAGTGATAGAATAAACACATGACTTATTTGTAAAGAATGTGGTACACAAAACTATGTTTCTACAAGGAACAAAGTAAACACTCCTAAAATGGAAATCAGTAAATATTGTAGAGTATGTAAAAAACATACAGATCACAAATCAAAAGATAAATTAAAATAATTTTTTTAAATTAATAAAAGATTCTAAACTATGTTAACTATTAGACTTGCTAGAGCTTGAAAACATAAATCACCTTTTTTCAGAATAGTTTTGACTGAAAGTACAAAACCAGCTCAATCTTGATATAAAGATGTATTAGGTTTCTTCGATCCAATCAATCATAAGATTGAAGTTGATGTTGAAAAAGCTAAACAATTAATTAAAAACTGAGTAGGTTTATCTGAAAGAGTTGCAAAATTACTTTACAACCAATCTAAAGATGAACTTTTCAAAAAATTCTATACAGAAGCTGTAAGAACTAGAAAACCAAGAAATGAAGAAAAATAATACAACATAAGGTAGTAAAGGTAAAAAGTTATAAAGGTTATCATTGAACTTTACACTTTCAACTTTAAAACTCTAATTTTTAAAAATGTATCCTATGTATACACAATCATCAACAATAGAAAATGCTATATTAACTGCTATGGCAGTACTTACCATCATAATATTTTGATGAGCGATATATGCTTTCTTACTTTCAATATTTCAGTTTATATTTTCAAAATGAGATGCTGAAAAAGTAAAAAAAGCATGAAACAACATTAGATACATGATACTTTGAATCATATTGTCGATATTTTTGTTATTTATATTTCCTATAATATTTCAAAAGTTACAGATACCTTGATACAAAGTATATACTGCTAAAAACATATTTAAAAAAGCTACACAACTACTACAAAATATAAAATCAGATACATCTACTCAAAATGATTGATGATATTATACTCCTAGTAGTGATTATACACAGCTATAAACATCTTCCCGCAAGATGTTTTTTTATTTAATGATTTAATAAAAATGTTATTAATAAAACAATGAACATCAGAAAATATCAAATTTGAAGAACTTTTAAAAAGCTCTAAGTATACTATTATTTACTTTTATCCTAAGGATAATACACCAGGATGCAGTATGGAAGCACATGATTTTAGCAAGTTTGAAAGGGAATTTACTAAATTATGAATACAAATAATTTGAATTAGTAAGGATAATAAACAATCTCACCAAAAATTTATAGAAGACATTTGTATTACATTTCCATTGATATCTGATGAAGAATTAGAATTACACAATAAGTTCTGAGCATGGTGAGAAAAAAACAATTACTGAAAAATTAGTATGTGAACAATTAGAAGTACATTCCTTTTGGACTCAAAGTGAGAAATAGTAAGAAAATGGATAAATGTTAAAGCTACAGGCCACGTAGAAAAGATACTTAAAGAAATCAAAGAAACTTTAAAATAGCTTGAAATCCATATATCTTTTATTAAAAAGACAATAGAAAACTATTTATAATTTAGATTATAACAACATTTTGGAATGTTTAATAAGTTCCCTCAAAAAGTAGTATGAAAATGGAATAGATTTGATTGAATTGAACAGTGATTTATTTTATATTGTTTTTTATTAGCTGCTGTTATAATATTCAGTCCAATTATACAAATTATACCGCTAAATGGAGGTCAAATACAGAACTATTACATATTGAACAAATATATGATAGAAATTGATATTATCATAATAAGTAGTCTAGTATTTATGATAATATGGAATTTAAGTTTTAGATTCAAAAGTCTTATAAATATACTTATATGATTTAAAGAAAACGATGCTTTATTAAACTTCCTAATATTATTTCTAATAAGTACATCTTTCCTAAGTGTATCAACTACTATAAAACTACTAAAAAACAATTTTAGCAATAGTATACAACTAACATACTATTATTACTTAGTATGATGACTTCTGATAATATGACTACTATGGAATTTACTATTAGCATTAAAATTATCTAAGTGAAAAAGAAAGTGACAAATTATTAATATATCAAACTATGACCATACTAAAAAACAAGAAGATGAAGAGAAATTTATTAAATGATTATTCGAAGAATAATATTATATATCCATTCTCTTAATATTGTCTGAAATATCTTTTGTTTTTAGAACAGAATTATAATAAAATCACAGATTTTTCATCTCATTTATAAATGACTCTACTTCTAAAGGGTCATTTTTTTGTATCAATAAAGACAATTTAAGAAAAAGATCGTCTATCAATTTAGAAACAAGCTCATATTTATCATAATTTCATGTTTCCTCTATCATATCATCACAACTAGAAAGTAATGTATCAAAATAAAACAAAAGCTCATTAAATCTTTTTTCTCAAAACTGGATTCTAAACTTTAAAAAAAGATCTACATAGCCTCAAAAATCAATAAACTGATCATTCTCTGACTGTAATTTTATATAAACAATCTGCTCTATAATGTATAACGATTGTTCTATATGTTTAGATATACTAATTTTAGATCATTTAACACAATTAGAAGCTCATTCTTCACAACTAATAATTGGAACAGTTTTATTACTATCAGATAAACTATTAGCACATCATCAAAGCAAAAATAAAGATAATAAAACCGTAGAATATTTTGATAAACTAGATAAACTTCTAAATGAAGGAGAACTCAAAGATAAAATATCCATAATTTAGTAAATAGCTAATAAATAAAGTGTTATAAAGAATAATTGACTCTTTTCAAGAAAAATATCTGATTTTTGACAAATATATTTTTAACAATATATTTAATACTATTTAACATGTCCTAAAAAATAATGACACAAGAAAAAGCAGAAAACAATAACCCAGAAAAATCTTGATTAAAAACAAATAACTTCCCTTCAAAATTAAGAAATATATTACGCATATGAAATCAAGAAGATTTTATCCAATATGTAGTTAATCAAATTAAAGATAAAAGCGATTCAAAATATCAAAAGATAATAGATTCTGGGAAATTTTTCAATGAAGAATCACTAGCCAATGAATACCATAATTTCTTAAAATTTGAAGAACTATTTATAAGAAAAATTTTAGCATTTGTAGAAAGGTGCATTGAAAGCGAACCCAATAAGAAATTAGTACTACTTTTTGATTTAGATGAAACACTACTTACGAAAGGAAAAGATGACTACAAAGTAGATTATTTAAGACCTAGTTTTAGATTTATATGGTTTTATCTAAGAAAAAAATATAAAAATAAAATAGATTTCTGAACATTAACTTCTAGATGACAATGACATGAACTCCCAGATATATTGAAAAAATATATGAATCCAGAACTATGTTTTAGTACTAGAGATAGTACATTTTCTATAAATTGAATAGAAATATATATTCCTTATTGAGTAGTTCCATATTTTACAAAAGAAAATGAGTATCTAAAAGATAGATGAATATCAGATGAAAATTGCGTAAATATATATTATGACAAAGCATACTGACTACTAAAGATTAGAGATGCAGATCCTAATAGAAACTACGTAGCAATCGATGATTGCTTTAACTATGGTAGAGATAGAGAAAGAAAATTCACAATTATAGAACAAGGTATTGCGCTATGAGTATATGATTGCATGTTCTTATCAAGCCAATTTGTGTAATAAATTTTGATATAAAAAACCACGCAATACTGCGTGGTAGTTTTTTGAAATTATTTGATTTCTTATTCTTCGTCCATACCTTTAACTTTTCCCGATCTTTCTTCCATAATTTTCTTAGCAACAACTTCTGGTACTTTCTCATAAGCAGCAAATTTCATAGAATATGAAGCTCTACCTTGAGATAATGATCTAACAGTAGTTGCATAACCAAACATTTCTGAAAGTGGCACTTTAGCGATAATAATTAAAGCATTACCTCTTTGTTCTTGTCATTCAATTCTACCTCTTCTAGATGATAAATCTCACATAACATCTCAAAGATATTCTTCAGGAGTTGTAATTTCTACGTCCATAATAGGTTCCAAGATCATAGCTCATGCTTTTGAGAAAGCATCTTTGAAAGCTCTAAATGTAGCAACTTTAAACGCAATTTCAGATGAATCCACATCATGGTAAGAACCATCATAAGCAGCTACTCTAACATTGATAATTGGATATCAAGCAAGAATTCATTTTTTAATAGTTTCTTGTGCACCTTTATCAATAGCAGGAATAAACTCTCTAGGAATTACTCAACCTACAACCTCATCCTTAAATTCATAGTTTTTATTTTCTTCTTGTGGAATTGGTTCAAGTCTTAACAATACATGTCAGTATTGACCTCTACCTCAAGTTTGTCTTACGAATTTACCTTCTCATTTAGCTGGCATAGAAATAGTTTCTCTATAAGCTACTTGTGGTTTACCAGTAGAAACTTCTACTTTATGCTCTCTTTTCAATCTATCTACGATAATTTCCAAGTGCAATTCACCCATTCAAGCGATAATTGTTTGACCTGATTCTTCATCAGTGTAGTATTTCATAGAAGGATCTTCTCAAGCTAACTTTGAAAGTCAAAGTCACATTTTTTCTTGATCTTTCTTAGCAACTGGTTCAATAGCAATATTAATTACTGGTTCTGGGAAATCCATTTGTTCCAAAATAATTGGAGATTTCATATCACAAAGTGTGTTTCAAGTTTTTGTATCTTTCAAACCTAAGAACGCACAAATATGTCATGCTGAGATTTCACTAATTTCTTCTCTTTTGTTAGCGTGCATCATCAAAAGTCTTCATACTCTTTCTTTCTCACCACTAATTGTATTCAAGATAGTTTCTCAAGATTTTATAACTCAAGAGTAAACTCTAACATATGTCAAAGTACCTACAAATGGGTCATTCAAAATTTTGAAAGCAATAGCTGAAGCAGGTTCTGCGATATCTGGTTTTCTAGAAATTTCTTCACCAGAATCAGGATCTACTCAATTCATAACACCTCTGTCTAATGGAGAAGGCAAGAAATCAACTACTGCATCTAGTACAAATTGTACTCAAGCATTTTTCAAAGAAGAACCACATAATACTGGGAATACTTCTTTTCTAGCAACTCATTTTCTGATAGCTGCTTTGATTTCATCCATAGAAATTTCTTCTCAAGCAAGATATTTTTCAGCCAAATCATCATCTGACATAGCTACTTTCTCGATCATAATTTCTCTATATTCTTCAGCTTGGTCTCTAAACTCTTCTGGGATTTCATGTTCAATAGTATTCAAACCATTTTCACCTTCGAATGTATACGCTTTCATATCCATAAGGTTAATGATTCATTTGAATTCTGAAGCTTGACCCCAAGGAATTTGAATAGCAATAGCATTTTCAGTAAGTTTTTTGTGGATTGATTCCAATGACATATAGAAATCAGCTCAAAGTTTGTCCATTTTATTTACGAACGCAACTCTAGGCACTCAATATTTTTCAGCCTGTCTCCATACTGTTTCTGATTGAGGTTCTACTCATTGAGAAGCATCAAATACAGCTACTCAACCATCCAATACTCTTAGTGATCTTTCTACTTCAATAGTAAAATCCACGTGTCAAGGAGTATCAATAATGTTGATATGATGGTCTTTCCAATAACAAACTGTAGTAGCAGATGTAATTGTAATACCTCTTTCTCTTTCTTGTTCCATCCAATCCATTTCTGCAGCTCATTCATGAACTTCTCAGATTTTATGTTTTCTACCTGTGTAGAACAAAATTCTTTCTGTTGTTGTAGTTTTTCAAGCGTCGATATGGGCAATAATACCAATATTTCTAACTTTCTCTAAAGGCACTTTCGTTGTAGATTCAGCCATTTTTATTAAATAAGTAATTAAATATAAAGTATTTATCACAACAGTGTGACAAAAATAATAACAATAACATATTAATCATTCATTGTTAATATAACTTTAAGTAAGTTTTAACTTTTTATCGCAGACTTTATAACTATTCAGTTATTTTTGATTGAATGTTTAACATTTTTGAAAAGATCATGTTTATGTTCAAAATCTCTCGTTCATGTCAAAGGATCCAAAAACTTAGTTTCCAAAGGATGAGATAATGGCTCAATACCATCAACATCAACTTCTTGTAACTGTCAGACAAAACTAATAATAGCGTCCAACTGTCACAAAAATTTCTGCTCCTCTGTCTCAGATAACTTTAAAGCACAAAGTTTTGCAATGTGTCTTAACTGTTCAATTGTTAAAGACATTTTTTTGAATACAAAAAATAAAACAAGTGGTACTATATTAAATATTTATATTATTTTTTCAAGCAATTTTAATAAAGCAAAACAAAGTATAATAAAGGGATTACAAAGCTAATAATCAATAAAGTCAAAAACAAATAAAAAAACCGCATATGCGGTTTTAGGAAGTTTGAAAATATCAACGTAATATATAAATAATCAAGTAATTTCTCAAAACAACTTCCTTAGGGACTCCCAGAATAAAATCCCAAAAGTCCCTGAATATAATTATCGAATATTCTATGAAAAATACAACCAGTTTATAAATTTAACAATCTTACTTTTACGAAATGTAGACATATTTTCACCAAAAGAAGAATTTTTTCTAATTTCTCTTCTTGAATAAGGAGCATAATTTCAAAGTGCTAATTCATTTTTCAATATCATTTTCGTGCGTTTAATATATTTAAAGTAAAAGTAATATAAAAAAATTTTTACTAATTTCAAGAGAAAATAGAATAAAATAGAATGTATATAAAATATCATAGAATTAACTTGAAAAATTACAGAATATGTATATAAGGAAAAAGTTAAAAGGTGAAAGGAAAAAGGTTTCAGAAATTCTTAATTTTTAATTTTAAATTCTTAATTAAGTTAAATGCTTAACAAAATCTCATACAAACAGCAAAGAGTACTAGAATTTTACGAAAACTTTATAAAAAATAGTAGTCGCTACCCTACCTATCAAGAAGCTGCCACATGATTAGACATCAGTCCAAGCGTTGTATTTTCCCATGTAAAAAATTTGGAAAAAAAGTGATTTGTATTAATCAGAAGTGATGACTGAGCAGTAAAAGTGATAGAAAACATCAAAAGAATTCCTATATTAGGTAAAGTAGCATGCTGACAACCAATAGATGTAATGGAAGAAATAAATGATTATATAGAAGTTTCAAAGTCTATGCTAAGAGGCGGTGAGAATTTTTACGCATTGGAAGCAGTATGAGACAGTATGATTAAAATATGAATCACAACTTGAGATATACTTATTATTCGCCAACAAGCAGATGTAAACGATGGAGAGATCGCAGTAGTGATAGATCAAGAATCAGACACAGAATCAGCTACTCTAAAAAGAGTTTTCCATAAACCACAATCAATACTTTTGAAAGCTGAAAACAATGATTTCCCAAATATACTATTAAATAAATGTACTATCAGAGGTAAACTAATTAATGTAATAAGGAAGTTTTAGAAACTAATTAAAATAAATATGATCCGTTGAGATTTTAGAAGCCTACTAGAAATATTAAATAAAGAACCAATTGTCATAGACTTATCTGATTATAATTTTTTTGAACCTATTTTTCTTATATGAATATTATCATTATATGGAAGCGAAAAGGTAAATATTACATGACTAGATAAATGCGATGATAGTATAAAAAACTATCTAGAAAGATGTGGATTTCTATCATTCATTGATAATTACAAAAATAAAATAAGTATCAATAAAATTTATTCTGAACATCTTATAGAAATAACAAAAGTTAACGAAAATATCGATACAAAAGAATGAATTATAAATATTGATGTAATAGTAACAAAATTTTTTCAAAGTCTATGATTAAATCAAAGTACTATAAATGACCTATATAAGACATTTTATTGGATTATTCGGGAACTTATATATAATGTTATAATTCACTCTAATGCTAGTTTCTTAAAAAATGGTTGTTTTTATATGATGCAATGTTATCCAGCAAAGTGAATTCTACAATTCTCTTTAGTAGACAACTGAGTATGAATAAAAAAATCATTTGAATGAAGCAAATATTATGATAAAGATCTTCCAAATAAATTTTTTATTGACCTAGCATTTCAAAAATGAGTAACGAGAGATAAAGAACTTTGAGCCTGAAACTGACTATACTGAACGGAAGAAATAATTAAAGCTTCAAACTCATCTTTAACACTACATACCTGAGATACAATTTATAATCTTAACTGATTAAATAAAGAATATAACGAAGCTCCATACTGGCAATGACTTCTTCTTGACATCAAGTTTAATATGAATAATATAAATTCAGATTTAATAGATTATTTAATGTCTAAATGAGTTCTTAATAAAGGAATTGATGTTGAAGAATTAGAACATCTAGAAGACTTATTTTAGCAACTGACATAAAAAAATGAAAACAATAAAATTAAAAGATTTTAATGAAGTATTAGTTTCTAGGAAACAAGCAAAATTTATATTTGAAATAGCAAACAAAGAAGATTTTGATATAGAGTTTGATTTTGAATGAATTAAATTCATATCAAGTTCATTTGCAGATGAACTATTTGCAAAATGATTCCAAAAGTTTGGGAAAGTATTCAAAATAACAAATTTAAATGATGATTTTTTTAAAAGTCTAATTAAACAAGTAATAATTTGAAGAAAACAACTAGCCTAATTCAAATATTACAACAGCCATTCTTTAGTAATGGCTTTTTTTATGCCTAAAAATATAGCTTTAAAAATTATCATTAACTATTATGCCTAAACCAATTACTACACTATTTATGCTTATGAGTATTGACTGAAAAATTTCTACTTGAGACAATGACAATATGGATGTAGATAAACATTTTCCGAAAATAGATTGAATCAAAGAATGACTTAACCAATACTATGAATTAGAAAAATGGACTGATTTACATTCATTAAATTCTGGTAAAGTTTTTGCAAAAGTTTGAATGAATGAGAAAAAAGAAAACTTAGTAAAACTTCCAGTGAGTTTTATAGTTATAGATAATAAGCCACATCTAAACGAAATTTGAATTGATAATTTATTACAAAAAAGTAATCACTTATATATCGTTACAACCAACATAAATCATACTGCTTTCCAAAGGCAAAATGAAAACAATTTAACAATAATTTATTATGAAAAAGAAGTAAATTTCGTTGAACTATTTGATAAATTCTGAAATAAGTTTGGAATAGATAGAATTACTATCCAAAGTGGATGAGAATTAAATAGTATTTTCTTGAGAAATAATTTGGTAGATCATATTTCTATCGTAGTTGCACAAGCTTTGATTTGATGAAAAAACACACCTACTTTGATAGACTGAGAATCATTGCATTCAGAAAATGAATTGATAAACATAAAGGCTACAAAGCTCAATAAGATAGAAATTCTAGAAAATTCTTATGTCCATATGACATATGATATCATAAAATAAGAAAGAATCTTTAAATCTAAAAAACTAATAATGCATCAAATTGAAAATCACTTATGAGATTCAAAAAAATTTTTAGATAAAGTTTTTTCTTTTCTGGAAGAAATAAAAATTGATGTAAGTAACTTTGAATTGGATCATATTTGCTATAGAGTTGAAACTAATTATAGATATCAAGAATTTAAAAATTTATTAAGTAATTTCTGAGAACTATTATCGGAAACAAAAATATGATGAAGACCAATTTCTACTTTTAAATTATCTGAGCCAATTTTATACAACGATAGAAAAATATATTTGATAGAATTACCATCTCCCAAAGAGTGATCTTTTTATAAAGAATGATTTGAACACACTGAATTTGTTGTAAATGAAGATTTAGATTCTTTTATCAAAAAATATCCTAATATTAAGTTCGATTTAAAATCTTTCTCAAAAGAAACAAATCGTGATGTTAGTTTAAAACATGAAAATATTTGAATAAAATTTCACGAAAACACTTTAGAATATGTAATTAAACATTTACAACAATAAAATATTTTAATCTCTCAAAAATATTAATGAAATATCCTTTAATGAAACTTCTAAATATTTGAAAAGTTACTGCCATACAATTGGAAAAAATCTGAATCACTCAAATTGAAGATTTTATTTCAAAAAATCCTTATGAAATTTTTCACGAATTAAAAACGAAGGTAGATCCTACTCTATGCAAAAGCTGTTTAGCTTGAATTGTTTGAGCTAAATTAAATATAAAACGAAATGAGGCAATAAAATTTTCTACGAAAGAATACAAAAAAATATATTGAGAGAAACTTGAATAATAATTCTAAATATCAATTTCCATTATCAACGGGCAATGATCCGAATGATCTAAGTATCTATGGATTTCAAAAGATTTCACATTATCTACCAATCATGGAGTCACAAAAACATAATCAAATCTCCATCATATATCCAAACCTTGATTTTTGGCACGATAAGAAAACCAACTAAAAACACTTTGAGTTGGGTAAAAAATTCTAAGAACATCTACAAAACCACTATCTATAAATTCCGTTAATTTTTCTCTCTCACTAAGCAAAAATCAAGTCCTGTCTTTATTTTGTTTTGGCTGAGAAAGATCAATTTCTGTATGAGCCACATTGAAATCTCACAGTAAAATCACCTCTTTTTGTAATTTAAGTTCATTCACCAAACGCAAAAGTTCATCCATATATTGAAGTTTGTAATCAACTTTGGAATTATCATTTCATCAATTTGGGACATAAGTATTTATCAAGAAAAATTTATCATACTCTGCCAACATCATTCTTCCGTGAAGATCAAACTCTTCTTTACCAAATCAATTTTTTACAAATTTAGGTTTGGATTTACTAAAAACTGCTGTACCAGCATAACCTGGCACATTACCACAATTTCGGTATTTATCATAAGCATTTATATGCATTTCTCATCCAAACAATCAGACATTTCACATAATTTCCGCTGGAATTTGATCTTTAGAAGCTCTAACTTCCTGTACACAAAAAATATCAGGATTATTTTTTTCAATCCAATGTAAAAGTCACTTACTATGAGAAGACCTGATACCGTTGAGATTCTGACAAACTATTTTCATAATTATTTATTTTCAAATTTTAGAATATTAAAATTATTAAACATTGCTCTTAAATAGTCAAGTTTATATCAGAAAATCATATTGAAAAAACAAAGCATTTTAGTATCTTAAAATCAGAGAAAAACTATTTTTGTATTTTGAAAAAAAATTATTATAATATAACTTAAAAATTTGCTTAATTTGTACAGACGCAGACGCATTGCAATACATCTATAACTTAGAGGATGTGTTAATAAAACATCTCTACAAATTGTAAATACGTTGCATGCAACGTCTCTAACTTAAAATTTATCACTTCTAACTTCTCCTTTCTTAAATGCTAGATAAAGTAAAAAATATTATATTTGATACAAATTACACTTCTAATATAAAATGAGGTGGTTTCCCAAACTTTGATAGATCTATATTAAACCAGCAAAAAAGCACTACTCAAAGTACTACTTCAGTTACAAATCAAAATAAACAACCTAAGAAATGATTCTTTGATAAAATATTTGATATGATTTTTGCAACTCCTCAATCAAATGATAATAAAACTTGATGAACAATAAAACAAAATACTTCTACAAAATCAAACCAAACACTAGAACAACAAATAAGAGAACTTATAAATCTTTCTGATGACCAATATGATGAAAAAAAACTTACTCAAGAACTTAGAAGATATATAGTGGATAGAGAAACAGAATATCTATCATCTTTGAATGATTATAAAACACATATTGCACCGTCATTTTGGGAAATTAAACCTGCAAATTTTAATCTTAGCTGAGTTTTTGGTAAGACATATTACGCTACAAACTACCCTTCTTATATAGATTTTCTTTGGACAAGAGATATTTTGTCTTTTTATGGTAAATGGGATATGTCATGGTTTATATATCCTGCTGACGATAGTGCTATTCAATCGGTTTTAAAAAGAAGAGCCACACAGCTTAAAGCCGAACTTTCTGATGCTATGAGTAAATGAATTACAGTAGATACAGAACTTGAAGTAGAATACAGAGATGTAAGTAATATCAGAGAAAAACTTACAACCCGTGAAGAAAGATACTTTGAAACTTCATACTATGTGACATTGTACAACAACGAACTAGAAAAGAATAACGAAGAAGCAAAGAAATTTGAACAAAAAATTTGATGATACTGAGTAAGAATAAAGCCGGCAGTACAAAGAATGGATGAATGACTAAATTCTACTCTACCTTTGGCAATTGATGATTTGAGTGTTTATAGAAGTATGGTAACAACTTCGCTTGCTGGTTCTTTCCCTTTCATATCAAATGACATGATAGAAAACAGTTGAATACTATATTGAGTGAATTTACACAGTTGATCACTTGTAATTTTTGATAGGTTCTCTAAAAAACTGCCTAATGCAAACTCTGTTGTACTAGCTACATCATGAGCTTGAAAATCTTTTACAGTAAAACTAGAGATTCTTAGGTATCTGTTGTTATGAATAGATATATTGGTAATTGATCCAGAAAACGAATACAAATGACTTATAGAAAAAGTTGGTTGAACATATGTAAATATTGCTGTAAACTCAAACCAATATGTAAATCCTTTTGATATACCACCGAAAATTGAAGATGTTGAATATGGTAAATGAGATCTATTAAGAAGTCAAATTATGAACTTAATTTCTTTGATATCAACTTTGATATGATGAGTTTCACCTCAAGAAGAAGCTTTATTAGATAGGGCTTTACAAGCTACTTATGCTCTCAAAGAAATTACTTTTGAATTAGAAGACTATGAATGAAAAGTTCCACCAAAAATGGAAGATCTTTTGGTAGTTTTGGAATGAATGGATTGATGAGACAATATTGCAATTAAACTAAGTAAATATGTTACTTGAACTTTCGGAAAATTATTCAACAATCATACAAATGTTAATCTAAATTCATGACTTACAGTATTTAGTATTAGAGATCTTGAAGATGCATTAAAAACACCTGCAATGTTCAATGTACTAAATTTCATCTGGACAAAGGTTAGATCACAAAAGAAAAAAAGATTACTAATAGTGGATGAAGCATGGATTATGATGCAAAACGACGTCTCTGCTAGTTTCTTGTTCGGTTTGATTAAAAGAGCTAGAAAATATTGACTATGAATTACTACAATCACACAAGATGTGGAAGATTTCGTAAAAAGTAATTATGGGAAACCTATTGTTTCAAACTCTTCTATGCAAATACTTTTAAAACAATCTACTTCATCTATCAAATCACTTGATAGTATTTTCTGATTATCTGAAGCCGAAAAACAAAAACTAGTTTCATCAAATATCTGAGAATGACTGTTCTTTGCATGAAATCAACATGTAGCTGTTAAGATATTAGCATCACCTTATGAAAAAGATTTTATTACTACAGATGTTTAATAATGAATAAACGAGTAAAAGAATAAATGAATAAACATATATAATTTACAATTACTCATTTACACAATTACTCTTTTTAAATTTTATTAATTATTATATGTTTAATGGAAAACAAAGAAATAGAAATTTGAAACAAGCATAAGTTCTCTCGGGCTGCTATAATGATGTTAGCTCCTTTCGTGCAATTATTATTAAATTCACCTGATTTTGAATTAACGGAAGAGGAAAAAACTTTTGTAAAATGATATATAAAATTTGGTTATATAATTATATGAATATTAGTTATATCTGCATTGATAGGTTGAGTATGATATTTTGTTGATAATTTGGTATTGTATAGACTATTTAATATCTTTTCTATATGATTTTCTGCTATATGAATATGACTAATATTTATATGAATTTTCTTAGTACACTCTGAAAAATTAATATTTAAATGATGAATTGACATATGATATAAACATATAAAATCTTGAAACAGTGATACCATACTTTACTATATACCTATATACAACCTAATATTATGGTATCAAAACCCTGCTGAGGCCAAATCATATTGGTGGTTAAAGGAAAGTATAATCTTTTGGATATTATTTACATTAGTATGATTAATTTCTTGAAGTGTACTAGTACTTTTAATAATGTTAATTTTAATGATATTCAGAGTTGTATCACTACTTTGATGAATAGACTTTATCAAAGATGAGTACAAAGAAAAATTAGATAAACTATTTGATAAAAACCCTGAAGAAATGTTTGCCTATATCAAAGCACCTATTCAATTAGTTTTTAATAAAATACTTAAAAAATTAAATTATAAACATAGTGAATCAGCATTATCTCAATTTATATCAGAAACAAAGAAAGAATACTCTACATTAGGAACAACAGATGATAAATATCTTATGATAGAATATGTATTATTAATTTGAATAAATGTTTGGATATTTATAGAATACATAATAAATATAATAAACTTTGATATAATGGGATTCATCACAATATTGCCATGGTTTTTTATAATAACAAGATATATAAGCGCATTATACATAAATAAAGTTATATATATTCCGATATTACATGAATTTGCACAAGTTATAAAAAAAGTTGTTAAACTATAAAATACTACATAAATTTTAAATTCTCATTCTAAGAAAGTATGATTAAAAGATTATTATTTTTGATTGCTAGTATATCGATAATATCTGCAAATTTCGTATCAGCAGAAAGATTCTGATCTGATCTTTGAGATTCAGTATGAAGTATCAAATCACAATTGGATATAGCCCCAGTAGTGGCAAATCCTTGATGAGAATGAGTTAAAGACTTTCTAATATTCATTTGACAGAAAATAATGATTCCTGTATCAATAATTATATGAATAGTAGTAGTTATAATATGATTTTATAATCTATTCTTCACTGAAAAAGATGAAGATCAAAAAAAATGATTAAACTATATCACATGGTGAGTTATATGAATAGTAGCAATGTGATCAGCATGATTTATATGAAAACAACTTGTATGAGAATCCGGATGAAGTTGAGCAATCAACACTTTTTCATGAAATTATATTGCAGATAGTATATATTCAAATATAGCATTCCCATTTATCAAATTAGCTATTTTTTTGGTAGTTTGAATACTATTTATGATACTACTAGTTCACTCATTCAAGTTTGTTACAAATCCATCTGATGATACAAAAAAACATAGTAAAACTATCATTATATGGAACACAATATGAATTGTATTAATCCTATGAGCAAAAAATTTAGTAGAACTAATATATGGTAAAGTTGAATCTGTATCATGAACGCCAGCTACGAATCTTTGAGATATATGACAATGAATATTAGAACAAAAGAATGCTTATTTCGCTTATAACGCTATA
>Ga0172367_10004237_pt1 | contig 17996 bp, 10 predicted proteins | sample Lak10m_FD_114542 | JGI IMG/M metagenome (GOLD analysis project Ga0172367, IMG submission 114542) | Freshwater microbial communities from Kabuno Bay, South-Kivu, Congo - kab_022012_10m | ecosystem: Environmental > Aquatic > Freshwater > Lake | place: Democratic Republic of the Congo: South-Kivu...
CAGAAAAATCATCCAAGCGGCTCTCGCCAAGTCCACCAGCATCCCAAAGTGCTTGCGGGACCAAATACTTGATGAGTTCCTTCAGACGCGTCAGCGTCTGCTCGCGCTCGTCTTCGATTCCAGCATCACCTCCGCTACCAAAGAGACTGCCGCCGCCGCCCTGACCGCCGCCGCCGCCGCCGAATCCACCGCCACCGCCGCCGCCGCCGAATCCACCACCACCGCCGCCGCCGCCGAATCCACCACCACCGCCGCCCTGACCGCCGCCGCCTTGATTGAGCGCAGCATCAAGGTTGAAGTTCGGCGCGTTGTCGAAGTAGGGAACGATGTAGAGAAGATCTCGAATGTCGTAGACAACGGTGACTCGGCGCAAAGCAAGTTCCGTTGCCGAAGCAATCACAACCATGCCGCCTTCCACCATCCAGTCTGGACGATTCGCCGCTCCGTCGCGGTTGGCCGCCGCATCAGCTTCTTCCGTCGATCGCAGCACCATGTCCAGCGCCGCGACCCATGAGATAGGCGCTGGCATCGTCAGGGTGACAGTCGAGTCGCGTTCAATGGCTGGTTCGGATGCACCCAAAGACTTCCAGTCGACATAGAAAGGAAGTCCAGTCTCCGTCTGGAAAAACTCAATCACGGATGAGAACGGCGACTCGGGGAAGTCGACTGTCGACTTCTCAAGCAGCTTGGCAATTGCCTTTCGGTCCGCCTCCGAATCACGGTAGCCCGATGCCGCATAAGCGCCCTCTCGTCTTACCGACAGCGCCGGCCAATCCTCGGGATAGGACATTTGCGCATCAAGGCTTCGGGGCCCCGGCCCACTCAGATTGACCTTGGGCGGAACGAACGATGCCTGCGCGTCCACTGCGAACTCGGAGAACGCGAAGGATCGCCGACGCTGAAGCTCGGAGTAGCGTCGATACAGGATGCCAGACTGAAGCACATCTCGCATGGCGAGCGCTGAAGCGTTCGTTGGATCGAGAAAGAGAATCTCGTCAACGACCTCGAGCGCCTCTTGGTACTTCATCTCCGCCTGCAGTTGGCGGACGCGCACCATTCCCTCATTGATTGACCTCTGCCTCTGCTCCAACTCGGCCTTGCCCTGCGCTGCAACTTCGCGCTGCGACTGCGCGGTCTGCGCGGCCTTTGCCATATCCGACTCCGCGGACTTCCCCGCATTGATGCGAGTGAGTTCACCCTCGACGCGACCCATGCGCGCATCGAAGTCGGCTGGCGCGAGCAACGCTCGGCTCTTCTGGAGTTGCATCTTTGCCTGAGTAGCAACGCGTTCGGCTCCCGCATAGTCGCCCCGATTGAACAAGTCCCCAGCGCGAATCAGTGCGTTGTCGAACTCCACCTGCACCTGCTCACGGAGCACCGCATCGTCGCCGACTACCTTGTCGATCGCAGACCCCTGATTCAGAGCGGCCTGCGCATCGGACAGACCCTTGGTTGCCTCTGCGTCGCCTGGCGCCTGCGCCAACACGGCAGCCCAAAGGTCAAGCGCCTGAGCCCACTGGCTCCGTGCCATCGCCTGACGCGCTTGCGCACGAAGGAGCGCCGCGTTTGCATCGCCACCCGACGCCGGTGCGGGAGTCTGCGGCGGCTGAGCCTGATCTTGTGCGAGTGACTGCGATGCAGACGCGAGCAGCAACAGCACTCCGGCAGCGACGGACAGCGAGGCTGACGAAACAACGCGGCGCGAGAGACCAAGAGGCAGGGTCATGCAGTACTCCACTGGCTGGTTCAAGAGGCAGTTGCCGTGCGCGGCAACCCGTTCAGAACTCATTGGGGATCGGGTCGAGGTTCGTGGTCGATTGTGGGGCGGCATCCATGCCGTGCTTGAGTGCGTTGCATGCACCCCGCCTCAAGGCGAACGGAAAGAGTAAACGCACCGCCATCAGTCCGCAAGCGACCTCGGGGTATGCTCGGTGTCTCATGGAGAAAGCCGAGGCGAGTTATGCGACCGCACACCCGAGCGCGCGGCTGGCGCTCGCCGATGGCAGCGTGTTCGAAGGCATCGGCTTCGGCGCCGTGGGTTCATCAGTGCACGCGCTCGGAGAAGTTGTTTTCAATACCGCGCTCTGCGGCTACCAGGAAGCCCTGACCGACCCGAGTTACACGGGCCAGATCTTGACGCTGACCGCAACACAGATCGGCAACTACGGCATCAACCCTGACGACATTGAGAGCGCTTCACCGACCGTCCGGGGCTTTGTGGTGCGTGAAGTCAGCCGCAATCACTCGAACCAGCGCGCCGTGGAGCATCTCTCTGCGTGGCTCGCGCGGCACGACATTCCCGCGATTCACTCGATCGATACGCGTGCACTCGTGCGAAGGCTTCGCAGCACAGGATCTATGAACGGCGTGCTGAGCGGCGATCCAATGCGCAGCGATGATGAACTTGTTGCGGCCGCGCGCGCAGGCGCTTCGATGGCTGGACAGGATCTCGCCAGTGCCGTCAGTCCACGGACCGCAGCGACATGGGAAGAGCGCCTCGGTGAATGGGCGCCGCGCAGCAGCCATTGCATGCGAATCGCATCTCGTCCCCTGCATGTGGTTGCACTTGACTGCGGTGCCAAGCGCAACATCTACCGAAATCTCGCTGAACGCAACTGCCGTGTGCAGGCTGTTCCGCTGGACGCGACCGCCGACACCATTCGTTCCATGCGTCCCGATGGCTTGTTCGTCTCGAACGGCCCTGGCGACCCCGCAGCAGTCGCTGCGACAGTGGCCACACTGCGCGAGATTGCGGGGGAAATACCCACTTTTGGCATCTGTCTCGGCCATCAACTCCTCGCACTTGCGCTCGGTGCAAAGACCTACAAACTGAAGTTCGGGCACCGCGGATCGAACCAACCCGTTCGCAATCTGCTCTCGGGCAGGATCGAGATCACCAGCCAGAACCACGGCTTCTGCGTCGATGAGGAGTCGCTTCGTGCAGCGGGCGGTGAACCCACCCATGTGCATCTGAACGATCACACCGTCGCAGGCTTCCGTCATCGAACCAAACCGATCTTCAGTGTCCAGTATCACCCCGAAGCATCGCCGGGACCGCACGACTCCGACTATCTCTTCGACTGCTTCGTGGAACTGATGGAGAGTGGCAAACCGCTGACCGAGACCACCATGCGCGAATCACAGGCACGCACCGCACTGCTCGTCGCTGGCGAAGTTGGCGCGGGATGACAGCAGGGCAGTCGGCGGCGGCGAGCGCCACGGCGAGGTCCTTCGTGCGCGTGGCGGTTGGACGCGGGATTGATCGACACCCCGAGGGTCTGGTGTATTCGGTCCCCGCCGATGTCGGCGCCATTGATCTGGGAGATCATGTTGCCGTCCCGCTCGGGCGCGGACATGCTTCGGTGGACGGAGTTGTCGTCGCCGTTGGCGGTGCGGAGTTGGCAGGACCTGAAATCCCCGCGGAAAAGATCAAATCCGTGCGGGCGGTGCACCGAGACACGCCGCCACTTCCGCGGATCCTGGTGCGCTTGGCGCAGTGGGTTGCGTCGTACTACTGCGCACCGATCGGCGTGACGCTGCAATCGATCACGCCGTCTGCGGTCCGCGCGGGCGTCGGGCGAACGACGCGACTGATGGTCGATCTCTCGCTCCCGCAGCCAGACGGCCGTGTGCATGCCTCGCGGCGCCGCATACTCGATGCGATCACCGCGATGCCCGCCGCGCAGCGCCCGTGTGAAGCGCGCGATCTCGCCGCGGCAGCAGGCGCGCGAACGCTCGCTGGCGTGCGCGCTCTTGTGCAAAGCGGGCACCTCACGGCCATTCATCAAACCACCGTTCAAGCGAAGTGGCGAGGCGGTCTTGCGATGGATGGAACGCCGCCCGAACTGACTGCCGCACAGCAATCCATCGTGGAGAACGTGGGTCGCGTCCTTGGCTCATTCAGCCAACATCTGCTCTTTGGCGTCACTGGTTCGGGCAAGACCGAGGTGTATCTCCGCTTGGCGGAGAGCGTTCTTGCCCAGGGAAACTCAGTGTTGTGGCTCGTGCCCGAAATCGCGTTGACCCCGCAGGCTGCTGGCCGCGTGATGGCGCGTCTGCCGAGGCACCGCGTTGCGATCCTGCATTCGGGACTCACCGCGGCACAGCGACACGAACAGTGGCTTGCCGCAGGGAGCGGTGAACCGAAGGTCGTGCTCGGCGCACGAAGTGCCGTCTTCGCGCCGATTCCCGATGGCCAACTCGGGCTGGTGGTCGTCGACGAGGAACACGACAGCTCGTACAAGCAGGATCAGGCACCGCGCTATCACGGGCGCGACGTAGCGATCCGCCGCGCGCATCTGGCGGGGTGCCCTGTGCTGCTTGGGAGTGCGACGCCATCACTTGAGAGTTGGTGGAACGCCACACGCCGCGGCGTGTCCACGCTGCATCGACTGCCAGAGCGTGCGCCTGGGCTTGTCGTGCCGCGCGTGGATGTCGTCGATTTCCGCGCGGAATCCATGCTTCATACCGATCGTCGCGTGCGTCTCATCGGACCTTCGATGGAACATGGATTGCGCCGCGCACTCGAGGGTGATGGGCAAGCGATCGTTCTGCTGAACCGCCGCGGTTATGCGAATTGGATTGCGTGCCCCGATCATGCGTGTGGTTGGACACTGCAGTGCGATCACTGCGAGGCTGGCATGGTGGTTCATCAACTTCCGGCGGAGGGTGGGCGGCGCATCACACGCTGTCATCACTGCGGCGCGGAGCAGCGCGTTCCATCGCAGTGCCCGCGGTGCAGCAAGCGCGTCAGCATCTTTGGGCTTGGCACACAGAAAGTCGAGGAGGAACTGCAGCGCATGTTCCCCGAGCTCGACGCCGCTGCCGGCATCGCGCGCGTCGACAGTGACACGATGGAATGTGCCGAGGACTTTCATCGGATCCTCGGACGATTTGCCTGCGGCGAGATTCGCCTGCTGCTTGGAACACAGATGATCGCGAAGGGGCTGGACTTTCCCAAGGTGCGGATGGTTGGTGTGATCAGCGCCGACACCGCGCTGAATATGCCTGATTTCCGAGCGAGCGAGCGGACCTATCAACTTGTCGCGCAAGTGTCGGGTCGCTGCGGCCGCGGCAGTGGCGGCGGGCGCGCCGTGATTCAGACATTTCAGCCGGATGCGGACGCGATTCTGTCCGCAGCTCGCGGCGATTATGAAGGATTCGCGAATCGTGAAGTGGAACTGCGCGAACGCCACGGACTGCCTCCCCTGCATCGCATGGCGAGAATCATCGTGCGTCATCACTCGCAGAGCGAAGCCAACCGCATCGCTGCGGCTGTGCGCGGCGGCCTTGTCGCGCTGCCAGAGGCCCGAGGCAGTCGCGTGCGCGAACCAGCCCCCTGCCCCATCGCCCGCATCGCCGACCGTTGGCGCGTTCAAGTCGAAGTGCTTTCGGAAACTGCAGGTGCAATGCAGCGATTGATCGCCGCCGCACGCTCGCGGGAAGTTGTGAAGCCCGGCGAGGTGATGGCGGTGGATATCGATCCCACGGCGCTGCTCTGATGCTCGTGGAGTGGCATAAACACTGAAGGTTCCGCGGCGATTCTGCTACACTTGTCGACCGTGGATCGGCGCTTGTGCCGACCGCTGAAGACCACCATCTGCGGAGCCAGCCGTGACCAATTCAGGGCACGAAAAGTCGGAATCGAATCGCGCCGCACGGCAGTCAGTCAACAGTTGGGACGCTGCATTCATCGACGACCTGTACGCCAAGTGGTCGGCTGATCCAGAGTCGGTCGATCCATCTTGGCGGCAGTTCTTCGCGGGCTTCGATCTCGGGCTGTCGCGCCCTGCACCAAAGGAGGCTGACGCGGTAGCGGAGGCAAGTGCGGCGTCAGCGGCTGGCGCCTCAGCGACCGAAGGCGGTGCCATCGATGGTCAGCACGCCGAAGACCAACGCAGCGTCGATGCGCTGATCAACCGCTACCGCGAGTTCGGCCACCTCGCAGCCAATGTCGATCCACTCGGCACGAGCCGCCCTTTCCCAGATGCTTTGACGCTCGAGAGTCTCGGTCTGAATGATGGACATCTTGCGCAGGCATTCGATGCCGGCTCACTGCCGATCGCCTCCCCAGCGACGCTCGGCGCGATCATCGAACAACTCGAGCGAACGTACTGCGGGCACTGTGGCGTGGAGTACATGCATGTCTCGAACCTCGAGCAGCGGCAGTGGCTTGAGCGCCGCATCGAACAGACGCGCGGGCGCTGGGGCTTCGGACCGGAGCAGCAACGGCGCATTCTGGCTCGGCTGGTCGATGCGGACGCATTCGAGTCCTTCTTGGCGATGCGCTATGTCGGCAAGAAGCGATTCGGTCTCGATGGTGCCGAGACGCTGATCCCGATGATCGACAGTGCGCTGGAAACAGGTGCAGCGCTCGGTGCGCGAGAGTTCTGCTTCGCGTTTGCCCACCGCGGGCGCGTCAGTCTCTTGTGCAATGGTCTGGGCAAGTCCTACGGACAGGTGCTCACCGAGTTCGAAGAGTCCTGGACCGAATCCTTCTCGCGCGGCGGCGGTGATGTGAAGTACCACCAGGGCTTCAGTGGAATGCGCACCACTGCTTCGGGTGATGTGCGAGTCACCGCATCAGCGAACGCATCGCATCTTGAGTTCATCAACGCTGTCGTGCTCGGCCGAACTCGCGCAAAGCAGGATCTTCGGTCCGACGGTGAACGCCGCGAAGTGATCCCGGTGTTGGTGCATGGCGACTCGTCGTTCCCCGGCCAAGGCTCGGTTGCCGAGTGCTTCAACTTCATGCTGCTGAAGGGCTACGCCGTTGGCGGAGCGCTGCACATCATCATCAACAATCAGGTCGGCTTTACGACAAACCCCGACTGCACCTTCGGCGGGGCTTATTGCTCAGATCTTGCCAAGGGATTTGGCGTTCCCATTTTCCATGCGAACGGCAGCGATCCCGAAGCGTGCGTGTGGGCAGTGCAGACGGCCATCGAGTTTCGTCAGGCGTTCGGGGTCGATGCGGTGGTCGAACTCTGGTGCTATCGCAAGAACGGCCACAATGAGACGGACGAGCCATCCTTCACGCAGCCGCTGCTTTACAAACGGATCCGCGCGCACACGCCGGTGGCGACGAGTTACCGAGATCGACTCGTTGCGCAATCGGTGATCACCGCGGACGAAGCAGATGGACTCGCCAAGTCCGTGCATGAACGCATGGATGCTGCGCAGACCGCAGTACGAGCGAATCCAATGCGGCCAAGCGTGCCGGCCTTCGCGGACCGCTGGAAGGGGCTCAGCCACTCCTACGCGTGGGATCATGTGGAGACTGGCGTTCCACTTGCGTCGCTGGTGAAGGTCGCGGCAACGCTGTCAAAGGTGCCCGATCACATCACGCCGCACAAGACGATCGCGCGTCTCATCGCTGCGCGCGGCAAGGTGGATTCCGACACGCCGATTGACTGGGCGCTCGCGGAGTTGCTCGCGTACGGCACGCTGCTTCAGGAGGGCAAGGCAGTCCGCATCAGCGGGCAGGATGTAGAACGCGGCACATTCAGCCATCGCCACGCCGTGGCGACATGCCAGGAGACCGCCGGCACTTTCTCCCCACTGACACAACTTGGTCGTTTCGAGGTGTGCAACAGCCCGCTCACTGAGAACGCGATCGTCGGCTTCGAGACTGGGTACGCACAGACCGATCCAGATGCGCTGGTCATTTGGGAAGCGCAGTTCGGCGACTTTTCCAATGGCGCGCAGGTGATCTTCGATCAGTTCCTGACGAGTGCGGAGATCAAGTGGGACCGCGCATGCGGATTGGTGCTGCTGCTACCGCATGGCTACGAGGGACAGGGTCCAGAGCATTCGTCCGCACGACTCGAGCGGATTCTGCAGCTCGCCGCGGACGACAACCTGGAGTGCGTGTACCCGACCACGACCGCGCAAGTGTTCCATGTCTTGCGTCGCCAACTGAAGCGCCCTTTCCGGAAGCCGCTGTTCGTGATGACGCCCAAGAGCATGCTGCGCCTTGCTGCCGCTCAGAGTCTGGGCGAGGAACTTGTGCAGGGTCACTTTGCGCGGGTGCTGGATGATGTGGAGGCGCAGCGCGGCGGGATGGTCTCTCGCGTGTTCTTCTGCAGCGGCAAGATCTTCCACGAACTCGATGCGCAGCGGCGCGAGATCGGCGACCGCGGCAGCGCATTCGTCCGCCTCGAGCAGATCGCCCCCTTCCCCGCGGAGGAAGTGGAAGCTGTCCTGAAGCGTTACCGCGGGGCCGAGATGCACTGGGTACAGGAAGAGCCGCGCAACATGGGTGCCTTTCGCTTCGTGCAAGCGCACATGCTGGACACCTTTGGTGTGAACCTGAAGTACATCGGTAGACCCGATTCCGCGACCCCCGCAGTCGGATCAACCAAGGTGCATGAGAAGCAAGCGAAGGCGCTGCTGTTCGAAGTGTTCCCTACGCTCGCGGCGGCAACGAAGACCGCAGACGATGGCAAGGCGGCGTCGCAGAAACCTGCACGCGAGCCCGACGTAGCGAAGACGGAAAATGGAGAACCCTCGGAGGTTCTCGCTGCCCCAAAGGGTGAGACAAAGGGCAAGCGATCAGGCGTGAGCCGCCGAACGACCACACAGAAGCGTTGATGCAAGGAGCAGCACATGGTTGATGTCACGATCCCAAGCCCAGGCGAGTCCATCACCGAGGTCACCCTCGGCACATGGCGAAAGTCCGACGGGGAGTGGGTGGAGAAGGATGAACTTCTGAACGAGATCGACTCCGACAAGGCGACGCTTGAACTGCTTGCGCCCGCAGCGGGCGCGCTGAAGGTTGTGGCCAAGAGTGGTTCGGAGCAGAAAGTTGGCACGCTCGTTGCGAAGATCGACGAGACAGTTGCTCGGCCAGCTGGTGCGGCGGCCGCGCCTCAAGCCAAGAGCAAGGTGATCGAGACGAAGCCCGCCGAGTCAACAGGCGCTGGTGCTCGGGCTGGTTCCGGTTCTGGTTCCGGTTCTGGTTCCGGAACCGCGCGCGCATCAGGCGGATCGCGCGCGTCGGGAGTCGCACGAAAGATGGCCGCGGAGCGCGGCATCGATCTGGGCTCCGTCGAGGGAACGGGACCATCAGGGCGCGTGATGAAAGCCGATCTCGAGGGTGTGCCAGCTTCCGAATCCGCGCCAGCCGCACGAAGTAGTTCGCCGCGTGGTTCGCGTGGCGTGCGCCGTGAGAAGATGACACGACTGCGCCAGAAGGTGGCTGAACGCCTCGTGCAGGCGCAGCGGACCGCCGCCATGCTCACGACCTTCAACGAGGCGGATATGAGCGAGGTGATTCGACTGCGCAGCGAGCACAAGGAAGCGTTTGAGAAAGCGCATGGTGTCGGCCTCGGCTTCATGGGTTTCTTCGTGAGCGCGTGCGTCTCGGCGCTGCAGAAGTATCCGCGCGCAAATGCATTCATCGTGGGGGACGAGATTGAATACCACGACTACACGGACATCGGTGTTGCTGTCGGCACGGACCGTGGGCTGGTCGTCCCCGTGCTTCGGAACACCGAGGGCATGGGCTTGGCGGACATCGAGCGCGAACTCAAGTCGCTTGCGCTGCGCGCGCGCGATGGCAAGTTGTCGGTCGACGAGATGACGGGGGGCACCTTCACCATCTCGAATGGCGGCGTGTACGGATCGCTGATGTCTACGCCGATCCTGAATCCACCACAGTCGGCGATTCTTGGCATGCATGCGATCAAGAAGCGGGCCGTCGAAGATCCCCATCGGCCTGGAACGGTCGCGATTCGTCCAATGATGTATCTCGCGCTCTCCTACGATCACCGAATCATTGATGGAGCCGAGGCGGTCGGATTCCTGGTGCATGTCAAGGACTGCCTTGAGAATCCAGGGCGGCTCCTGCTTGGCGTCTGATGTTGAACTGGAGGAAATCCCGCATGCGAATGATGATCCAATGCCTGCTGACGTGCTGCCTCGTTCTTGGCTGCAGTGGCGGCGAAGAGTCGGAGGAGATGGAAGTCGCTGAGGGCGACACGATGTACACGCCGCCTTCCAGACCGACGGTTGCGCCGCCCGTGGTGACCGTCGATATGGCGAAGTACGCACGCGAGTTCGGTGCCTCGTTTCAGGCGCAGGCGGATGCGATCGACAAGATGGCGAGTGGCAACACGCTTTCGATTGCGGAGAGCGATGTTTACTGCAAAGCGCAGGAACGGATGGCGCGCCTTGCGCTGGAGATGAACGACATCCTTCAGAAGAACCCGCGTTGGCAGCGCGCGATGACCGAAGCTCTGGAGAAAGAGGGGAAGGTAGGAATCATCGCGATGTATCACGCGGAGAAGGCGATGAAGCAGGCCAAGTCGTCAGGCAAGGCGGGGCGTGCCACGGGCAAGTGCCCCGATGAGGTGACGAAACTTGTGGGCGACAATCAACTCATCATCAATCGCATACGAGGGCTCATGCCCTATTCGAAGGATGAGATGGCAACGCCCAAAGGCAAGTAAGACGGGCGACGATCGTCAGCGTCTCGCTGAACTTGATGAAGTCCGCCGCGCTCCCGACGAACTCCCAGACGCGGACTTGCCTGTGGACTTTCCCGCCGCGCGCGCCGCTGCGCGGCGTTCAGGCGCTGCGGGCGCATCGGGGCTCGACTCCGCAGCCAGATCTCCGTCACTGGCTACATCCGTAAAGATCAGCGCGGCGGAAACGCGGTCTTTCGCATCGGCAGGAAGATCCTGCCCGGTGGCAAGAATCGATGCGCGTCGCTCGGGCAACTGATCAGGCTTCACACCGAGGTACTGCAAAGACTCATCCACCACATCGCGAACGACGGGACCAGCAATCGAGCCGCCGAAGTGTCCCTTTCGCTTGTCTGGATCATCGATCACACACAGCACGACGACACGCGGATCCTCGTAGGGCGCGGCCGCAATGAAGTTGGCAACATAACGATCCTCGAAGTAGCCCTTTCCCTGCCCCGCCGGCTTTGGAAGTTGCGCAGTGCCAGACTTGCCGAACATGCGGTAGAGCGCGCTCTGCGCACGACGGCCTGTGCCTTCGACGAGTACGCCTTCCATCGCACTCTTCGACTCCTGCGCGATACGAGCGGGAACCGCTTGGGTCCTCGCGAGAGGGGCTGCGCTTGCTGTCGTCGCATCAGGAAGCGCAAGTCGCGGCTGCGGTAAGTATCCACCATTACAGAATGCACTGAACGCACGCACCATTTGGACGGGTGTGACGCCAATCTCATGCCCCATCGCAACGGAAGTTTGCGTGTACTTCGACCACGCCGATGGCGATGTGATCAACCCGTTTGTCTCACCAAGCAACTCCAGTCCACTGGGCTTGCCAAAACCGAAGCGATCTATGACGGTCGCACGCATTTGATCAAAGGTCATGCGCTCGCCAGCGATCGCCATGCCGCTGTTGAGGCTCTTGACCAGCACGGTTCGCCAGGACACTGGGCCGTAGTACTTCACATCACGAATCGCGCGTCCGAAAGATGTGCGGTGGGGACCCGTGCTTGGCGTAGGGAGCCTGCTGTCTGGCGCAAAGATTCCAAGCTCCGTTGCGGCAGCCCACACGAACGGCTTGAATGTCGAGCCTGGTTCAAAGGGATCACTCAGGCATCGGTTGCGCCCGAGCGCTGGGTCGATACGACGCGATGGATCGGAGGTGATCTCGTTCCAGCCTGGCCTGCTCTGCAGGATGTCGGCCATCGCCAGTACATCGCCCGTGTGGGGATCCATGACGATGATGCGACCACCACCCGCGTTGTAATCCCGCACCGCTTCGGCGAGGCGCCGTTCCGCGATGTCCTGGATCACCATGTCGATCGTCAGGCGGATATCGGAGCCATCATCCGCCGGGACAAAATCGCCATCATCAATGTGAAGCACATTGCGCCGCACATCCCGCAGAAATGTCAGACGACCGTTCACCGCTGCCAGTCGTTTCTCGAACGCCAACTCGGATCCTGAGAGCCCCTTGTGCTCGAAGCCGACCTTGCCGATCAGCGGCGCGGCCACGGAACCCTGTGGATACTCGCGGACCAGCTTCGATTCGATGCCTAGCCCCTCGATCTTCAGACTGCGGACTCCATCGAGTTCCGTGTCATTGAGATCGGCATCGAGCACCACATACCGATCATCGGCACGCGCACGAAAGATTGCCTCAATGTCGGCCGCTGGTCGTCCAAGCACCGTCGAGAGTGCAAGAGCGGCCTCCGTGAACGGATCCGCTATCGGCATCGCCTGCGGATCACTGCGAAGCCCAGCCTCCATCTTTTCGTGGCCGCACCTCCAGATAGTCGCAGGATCCACGAAGAGACGATGCCCCACCACGCTTGTGGCAAGAATGCGACCGCGGCGGTCCATCAGCCGACCTCGCGCTGCAAGTTCCACGGAAGTCGAAGTGCGCGAACCCATCGCGGGCGAGAGCTTGTTGGGCGGAAGCGTCTTCAGTTGGGTGACGCGAACAAGAGCGACCGTCATCAAGAGGACAACGATGCAGGTGACCCAGTGGGTCCAAGCGCGGATTCGCTGCGCATCATTCATCCGCCGACTTCCGAGCGCCGCTGCGGCGGGGCGCTCTGAATCGCGTCGAGACGCACGGGTTCCAGTCGGTAGGGAATTGCGCGCCAACGCCTATCGAGCCGCTGCACGGCAGCACGAACATCATCAGGACTTGTTCGGCGAGCGATCTCGGTGCGCAGTGCCCACAGTGTGCGTTCCTGTTCAAGCATCCGCCAGTGAGCGCGTGAGATGTCGCGCGCCAACTCATAGCGCTGCTGACGCTGTGCGAGAACACCGCAGGCGAGAACGCCCACACCGATGATGATTGCGGCGATCTTGGCGAACACCGCCGTGGTCTCAAAGATCAGATGGAATCCGCAGCGCCTTGCCGATCCGAAGGTCGCTCGGGTTCTTCATGCGATCACGATTGGCCTGATAAATGGACTCCCACTTCTTGGCCGAGCCAAGTTCGCGCGCGGCGATTGCGCCAAGTGTGTCGCCCTTCTGAATGACATATTCACGCCCACTTCCCGACTGCTGAGATGTCGTCGCCACAGCCTCGGGCGTCTGCGTGGCCTGCTGCGGCAGGGCGACTTGCTGCAAGGAGGGCACCAAGGAGGGCACTGGCGCTGCTTCGCCGCGAAGAATGTGGACTGCGGGCAAGCGCACCGTCATTCCGGCTCGCATCTTTGTTGGGTTTGGAATAGTTGCCTTGTTGAACTCCGCAAGTTCCTTCCACAAGTTGCCGTTGCCGTACTTGGATTGGCAGAGCTTGTAGAGGGTCTCGCCTTCGCGCAGGGTGTAGAGCTCGACAGGGACACCAATGGGATTTGGGGTCGACGCCTGAACTGGAACGATGCCTTGGGGCAGCGCCACGGTGTCCCCACCCTGCGCGAACTGCCGCTGCATCGCAGCTGGCTGCGGCGCGGATGTCCCAGTCACCTGAAGCGGCTGAATGGAGATCGGCGCATTCGGTCGCACTTCACGGATCTGCGTGTTTGCCGCGAGGTCCGCCGTTGGACGACGCTGTCCCGCGGAGAAGTGATCAGAAATCAGGATGCCGACGAACAGCAGCAGCCCGAAGCCGAGGACGATGGCGAGTTTGTGCTCTCGTGTCATGGGAGGGACTTCCTTGTCCCGAGCGCGATTGCTCGGAGCTTCGCAGACCTTGCCCTCGGATTCGCCTCGACTTCAGTGTCGCTAGCGACCTCGGGCCTACGAGTCAGCCGGTGAGCCAACGCGGCTTCCACCAGCGCGGCGAATGAACGCTTGACTTGGCGATCCTCCAACGAGTGGAAGGAGATGATCGCCACACGAGCCTCTCCAGAGAGCCACCCCTTACCGCGCGCTTGCGCCGCCGAGGTGATCGACCCCAGCAGTTCCTCCAAGGCTCTCAGCTCGTCGTTGACGGCGATCCGAAGCGCCATGAAAGTCCGCGTTGCAGGGTGCAATCTGGAGAACCGTGCGCGCGAGCCGTAAGCCTCGCGCACGAGTCGAGCCAAATGCGCCGTCGTGGTAATCGGCTCAGTGGCACGCGATTGTGCAATTTTGCGAGCGATGGCACGAGAAAATGGATCTTCTCCAAGCGTGCTGATGAGACTCGCGATATCGGACTCGCTGAGATCGCGGACGAGATCTGCAGCGGTCACCGAACGCGAACGGTCGAGTCGCATGTCGAGCGGTCCGTCATCATGGAACGAAAACCCACGCTCGGGCGTGTCGATCTGATTGCTCGATACGCCGAGATCAGCCAGCATCACATCGGCGCGTACGCCCAGCCGGGCTACCACCGTTGCAACGGATCGAAAGTCCGCATGAACGCCCTCGATGCGCGAGTTCGGCGCCGCGATTCGGGTGCGTTCAACCGCATGCTGCAGGTTGTCCGCATCGCGGTCAAGAAGGATGACGACTCCTGGGTCCACCGCCGCCGCGATGGCGCTTGCATGTCCGCCCCGCCCTGCCGTCGCATCGATGATGCACTCCCCGCGCTGCGGAGCGGTCATCTCCAACACGGATGTGAGTAAGACAGGCTCATGCCCATGTCCGCGATCGCGATCATCCGCAGCGTGCCCCGAAGCGCCGCGCATCACACGAGTTGATCCGACTTTCCCACCGGGACGGCTGTCTCATTCGCCGCCGCTTCAGCGTGCTCGGCAGCCTTGCGATCAGTGAGCGTCTGCTCGATCCACCGCTGAATGAGGGCGATCTTGACTGCCACCGCCACAAGGATGCCGAAGAACGCAGCGCCGATGGCGTACACAACCAGCACCCGCGTCTCCGTCAGGAGCAGCACAGCAGTCAGTGCCACGCCGATCAGCGTGAAGGAAGCGGTGATCCCATAGAGGGCGAACACCGCCTTCCGTACCGACGAAAACAAGCGCTTGACTTGATGATGGATGTGCTGAGCATCAGGTGTGTTCATCGGTACGCCCGCAACCTTGCGGCGGATGATGGCGAGCGTCGTGTCCGTGATTGGGAGCCCGAAGACGATGAATCCCGCCACCACAAGGCTCGGTGGTCCGTCCTCGCCGAAAAGGAGAACAATCGTGACGCAGAGGTAGCCAATCAGCAGACTGCCGCAATCACCAAGGAAGATGATCGCTGGATTGAAGTTCCAAGGCAGAAACCCAAGCGTGGTTCCAAGGAGCGCCAACGCGAGCGCCACACGCACACCCACAAGGCTCGTCGACGGATTCTCGATCGCGATGGTCGACGCCACGAGCAGCCCCATGGCAAGGAACCCCATCGACATGATGGTGGCGCTCCCCGTCAGAAGACCATCAAGGCCATCGATCAGGTTTGCGGCATTGCATCCTGCGATGATGACGAATCCAAGAAAGCCAGTGCCAATCCAGTAGTACAGCGTTCCCACAGGAACGGCTGTGCCGCCCATGGTGAACAGAGTGTCCTCTGGCATTCCAAGAAACGGGCTGAGAACACCTGTGACGGCTCCGATGCCGATGTCGGAGTAGGCGAGGGCAGCAGCGGCGACCAGTTGCCCTGCAATTTTCAACCGAGCATCCCACTTCCAAATATCGTCGGCAAGTCCAGTCAGTGCGATGGCGACAGCGCCGACGAGAATTGAGAGCGGCACTGGTGCCAAGTCCTCCGCAGGACCGTCGACCGCGACAAGCGCAGCGAACATCGCCGCAAGGAATCCGACGAACACTGCAAGACCACCGAGGTAGGCGACGGGTGTGGTGTGGACCTTTCGCTTGCCGTCGGGCTTGTCGATGACTCCAAACTCGAACGCAAGCCAGCGCACGATCGGCGTTGCCGCGAGTGTGACGAGAAACCCTGCGATGAACACAGGCGCAAACGAGTTCAGGATCTCGACCGCATCCACAAGCACCTCATGGACTTCAGGGCGATCAAGCAAGCCCCCCGACGGCAATGGCAACGCTGGGGTGGCTTGCATAATCATCCTCACGTCGCTCCGCTTGCTGGAGTTGCCGCTGCGGGTTCTGCCGACGTCTCCGCCGAGTACTTCGAGGCCAACATCGCATTCTTGCGGTAATAGCCGCCTGCGGTCTGCTCGGGTCGGTTCAGCACGGCGCCGATGAAGCGCCCACGCTGAGACGTCAGCTGTCCGATGAGGCGGCCGATCAGTCCGCGCTGATCACGCATGGCGCGCACCACCAGTATGGAGCCATCGATGCGGTTTGCGACTGCCATCGACTCAGCTGCGATCGCCAACGGAGCAGTGTCGATGAGCACAAGGTCATACTGCTCGCGCATGGCATTCATGACTTCCGTCATCCGAAGCGTGTCGAGCAGTTCGATCATGTGGCTTTTCCCGGCTCCCACCACATCCATCCCGGAGGTGCTGTGTTGCACAACCTCCGCGAGCGTGTTCTTGCCCGCAAGCACATCTCCGAGACCGAGCCCGCCCTCGGCGAGAGCGAACGCGGTGCAAAGACCTGGGCGCCTGAAATTGGCATCAACGACCAGAACACGCTTGCCAATCACTCGCGCACTGGAAGCGAGGTTCGTAATCACAGCCGTCGCACCTGCGCCGGGCATCGCGGAAAAAATGCCCACGACAGAGCCACCTTGATCGTCAAGACTCTTGATGATGTTCGTCGACACTTGCCGCAGGGACTCTGCAAGCGCCGATTGGGGCGCCTCCCGCACAACGAACGAAACACTCGCTGGCGCCATGGGATCATCCTTCTGATCGGGAATGACGCCGAGAACACGACCACTCGCCAGAGCGGCCAGTTCGCTGGCGAATCGAACGCGCTGATCCATGAACTCCCGTAGGAAGATCAGGCCAACCCCCACAAGAATCACCAGCACCCACACGCCAGGCAGCACCACCTTCCAATTCGGGAAGAACAATTCGCGCGGGGTGAGTGCCCGCTGTGCTACCTCGACGGGAACCGAGTCTTCGCGTGACCGGGCAAGATCGAGTTCGCCAACCGTCTTTGCGACGATGCCGCGTTCTTCCTGAAGCCGATCCTGTCGCTCCTTCATCGCCTCGAGTTCTGCGACGCGCGAAGCAAGCTCTTCGATTCGCTTGCGTTCAAGTTCAAAATCGCCAGTTTGCTTTTTCAGGAGATCTTCGAGCCCACCCTGACGATCCGTCACGGTCTTGAACTGACCATTCAGATCACGCTGCACGATTTCGTCGAGCGCCTTGTCTTTCTGAGCCCGCGCCGAACCGAGCGTCTCCTCGGCGTAGCGTACCTCTGGGTGCTGCGCCCCAAACCGCGCCTTCTTGCTTTGAAGCGAAATGGTCAGATCGTTGAGATCACGATTGAGCTGCATGAGCGCAGGATCCATTTCCGCTTTCTGAATGTCATCTTTCGATGGCTCGAGTCGGCCCTGCAGCTTTGCATCGAGTTGTCCTCGCTGCGACTTGATCAGACTCAAGTCCATCGTCGTCTCTGCGATCAACTTCTGAAGCTCTTCGAGCCCGCGCTGCGACTGCTGCGCGTTCTCCTCGAAGGCCGGAATGCCTTCCTCTGTGATGAAGCGACGAATCGCGGCCTTCATGCTGTCAATCTGCTGGTCGAGTTCATTCTGCTTCTTCACGAACACCTGCTTGATACCGTTGAACTTCCGGTCGCTTTCTGCGTTCATCATGTCGAGGTAAGTCGTCGTGATCGCATTCAAGATCACCGGCACATCGCCAGCCACATGCGCCTTCCAGTACAGAGCGAAGAACTGCGTTCCACGTCGGTGCCCGGACGAAATCTCATCTTCCAAGTCGTCCACTGCCTCATCCACGATGAACTGTCCGTTGTCATCGAGGTAGTACTCATGCCAGGAAGTCTTGAGGACATCCTTGCTCGAGATCGCCTTGACGAGCACATCGCGCATCACCATCTGCTGCGCTTCCGTCTGTGCGAGACGGGCGACGGTTTCTTCCTGCGTCGCGTTCTCGCCGAAAATCTCGGTCGCCTCGCCCAACTGGGGGCGCAGACGAAGGATCACCTGTCCGCTGTACAGCGGGTACACGAACTGTGCACCAAACTGGAATACAACGGCGAAGACGGCACCACCAAGTGTCCACCACAGAATCTGCTTCCA
>Ga0172367_10004238_pt1 | contig 17996 bp, 13 predicted proteins | sample Lak10m_FD_114542 | JGI IMG/M metagenome (GOLD analysis project Ga0172367, IMG submission 114542) | Freshwater microbial communities from Kabuno Bay, South-Kivu, Congo - kab_022012_10m | ecosystem: Environmental > Aquatic > Freshwater > Lake | place: Democratic Republic of the Congo: South-Kivu...
GGTAAACGCGATCACGAATAATAACATCATCGGAAAGCAGTTTGGAAGAGATTTGCTGCCAGGAATAGCACAAGCCGTCGCTTACGCAGGACTTGAGACGACTACAATCCACACTTATGACGCCGCTAACTACCCTTATCCGGGCAGATCAAGTACCGCCGCTCAGTGGTGTGTTATCAATGATCTCGGAGACGTTGGGGGAGGAACGGAAGTATCGGCGCGTTTCGACGCTAACGTGGAGATTCTCGACAGCACGTTCTGCAAAGGGATCTACGTCAGGGCGAACATTGAGCTTATCGAGATTCTGAGGAGCGCGGGCGGGACTTCCGCTCAAGTATGGACTAACTTCGCGGTCTTTGCCTTCCAAGTCAGGGATGAAGCAGGGGACTGGTATCACGTAGCCAGGACAGAGAAGATTGTTCAGCAGGAAGAAGACCCCCTAACGGCTGGAGACTATAAGCCTTCCTATCTTGACGTGCCCTTATTTATGTTCTTCACTGAAGAGGACGCTAACAACCTGCTGATCAATCAAGTTACGGGGGTAAGGGTAGTCGTCTCTCTCCAAGACTCCGACCCGGTGGTTCCTACTATCTACGTAAGCTGTAGGAGAGGGTCTATTCTGGGATTCGCCATCTACTCGGGAGATCTCTAATGCCTATTCTTCCTGCCTTCCCTGCCTATGCAGTAGGCGACACGCTGCCTCCGGAGTTAGGTGATCGGTTCTATGACCCAGCAGCAGACAGTTTCGAGCTTCTGGACGGGAAGCTTGACTCCGACAACCTGACTTCCAGAATCTCCAGAGGCTCAGTACGGCCACGTAGTCTGATCGAGTTTGGGACAGTAGCAGGAACAGGAGCGTTCGACGTTCTAGAGAATCTGGTAGACAGCGAATACGAGACTCTTCACAAGATCCCTGGGCTATGTACCAGACTTTATCTGAAGTCTACCCCTAAGCTTGTTCTTGTGACGTGGGGAACAAACATGGCAGGTGACGAGAACCTCGATCTGGACGCCACGATCTTTACTAAACTATTTATTGATGGCGTTTACGTAGACAGTCATAAGCGTTATATGGCTGATTCCTACGATAATGTCACTCCTAAGCGCCGTCCTTCCAGGGATCGCCTCTGGAGTGGGGCTTATGTTTGCCATGAGGACACGATCGCATTAGGCAAAGGTTGGCATGACATCGGGCTTGCGGTCTATAAGCCGTCTGGGCCTAACCAAGCCAGACACCGTATCCGTAGGCTAAACTGGGTTATTTTCTACTGAGGTTTATGATGGGAAAATTCAATCCTGGTTTGTGGGGAAGATATGAGAAAATCGAAAAAGGAAACGCCACGAGGCTCTTTCACAATCGGGCCGCGAAGTCCATTCTCCTCGCTGACCTAGGAAAAGTGGTCAGAGGGGATCTTGGTCTGTCTGAAGGCCAAAAACGCCAGTACGTAGACGAGGCTACTCGATCTGCGCAGGCGAACATTGACTCGCAGGCTAAGCAGCTTGGAGCCATGCAGCTTGCCGCAGGCCCTCAGTACAGTGGTCAGTATGCTCAGGCCCAGCGTCAACTTGCGGAACAGCAGCAACAGGCGACCGCCGGAGCGCAGGCGGAAGCGGAACGGATCGACGCTGCCAAAGAAGCCCAGGACAAAGCGACGATTATGGCTGAACTCGCTCGTCAGCAGAATCTCCGTAACCAGCGGACCCAGTTTTACATGGGCCTGTTATTCGGAACAATAGGCGACATGGCCGGTTCCGGAATGGCTAACATGGGAGGCGGTCAGATGCCCTCCGGAATAGCTCAGGGCCTTAGTACATATACAACTGCTGGAGGGGGCGCTGGTGGCCTAAGCCTCGCTTCAATGTTAGGATAATACCATGCCTACTGCTCCTTATGACCCTACCTCAGAGATGGAAGATCGGATTGCCGCCTATAAAAAGGCGAAGCGCGATAAGATCCTCCGTGGGATTGGCTACTCGATCAGAGGGGAGCTATTGCCTCCTTCTCCTGATTACACCAAGGAGACGCAAGACATTCTCGATCTTCTCACCGAGCTTGACGACATTGAAGGAAGGATGAGGGGGGAGGTCGAGAAGACCGGGCGAGTAGGAATGACCAGCCTGAGTAATATGTGGTCAAGTCTGGCCAAGGTTTACGCGGCCAACGCTCAAGCAGAGTCTTCCGTAGATGCTTCCAGACTTCAAGCGTTGTCTGATCAGCTTCGCATGATTAGCACTCAGTATGATCAGGTCAGACATCACGAGATGGAGGACATCGAAGCGCTTCATCCGGAATGGGCCTCAGTAGCCAGAAGTCTCGGAGGCTTAGCCACCGGGGATGGTTCCCTGAAGGCAGGAGCATCGCCTGATTTTGTAGGCGGTATGATGGACAGCCTACGCAAAATCCCTGCCAGGGATCAGCTTGCGTTTATCCAGCTTGTCGAGCGAGAGTCCAAAGTAGATATGAGCAGCCTCCTCGGAAACCCTGAGCGGTTCGGGATTCCTGCTCAGATGAAAGGCACAATGGGAGAGTTTGTGGAGCTTGCTCAACAGGCACAGATCGCGGATAAGCAAGCAAGAGAGAGAGAGAAACCGTACCAAGACCAGATCACCAATGTTCTCGACCGTATCCGTAAGGAAGGTGTCAAGCGCTATGGTATGACTGATTTTGTGGACGACTTCGACATCTTGTTTGGCCGGTATCCCTGGATCGCAGATAGTCTCGGAATACCTCAGGTCAAGGGAGAGAATGAAGGGGCCGGTGATCGGGGCAAAGATGGTTCCCCCACGGCGTCTCCGTATCTTGCTGATACCAGAGCAAGGCTTGTCGAGCAGCTTGACGATCTCGCGGCCAGGAGTGGTGACCCCGCTGATGTCTACTATCAGGCGATTGTCTCTTCTCCGGAGTTCAAGGGCTGGGTACAAGAGCGGGGTTATGAAGAGGTACCTACGGATCAAGCGTTTCGGATGCTCTTACAAGAGCGGCGGTGGACAGTAGAAGAGTCCGGAAAAGACGCCGGTATTCAGTTAGAGAGGAACATCGCGAACGGGAACATCGCGAATGTGCCTGCGAGAAGAGTCAAAGAGGCCCAAAGAAAGGTAGCCATCTATGATCAGATTGCGGGCCAAGAGGACCGTCCTGCTCAGCCGTCTACTGACCCCTCTACCAGCGTTCCGGAGACTACTGACCAGAATAAATCCACGGAAACACCTCCTACCTCTACTCCTGCCTCTACTCCGGCAGAGGCCAAAGCAGCCACGCCTGCTGCGCCCAAGCCTCGGAGCGTGAAAGTCGGCGATCAGACATACGACTATTATGGGGGCACCTCGATCTCGGTTGGAGGTCAGGCTATTCCTCCGAACAAAGCTCAAGACATTCTCGACCAAGCGGCCTTGATGCCTGGGTTCCAAGACTACGACGTAGAGATCGACGGTAGAGGCTACTCAGTGAAGACCGATGGATCGGTTACGGAGACGACCGGAGGGAAAACGGCTCCTATGACGCCTGAGCAAGTCAAGGAGTTACGTAAACAATATGCTGCTCCTATCCCTCAAGAAACTCCTAAGCCGGCTGCTACTCCGGAGACTCCAGTAGATGTTGCTCCTGTCACACCTCCCGTGGAGAAAGGTGCTAAGGCGTCTCCTCTGGCGCCTACTCCGGAACAAGCGGCGACAGCTTCCAGAGAAGCGGCTACTCCGGACCAGGAACCAGAGTTTGCCGATCTGGATCAGCTTTTGGCAGAGGCCGAGCAGTCCGGGCTTGAGGCCGATCAGGCCAAGGCAAAGAAGAACCAAGAAGCCGGAATGGCCCAGCAGGCAGTCTACGAGCAAGAGGCGAATCGGAAACAGGCCAAAGAAGACCGGAAAGAGAGAAACGCTAAGAACCCCTGGTCTGCCAGTAATCTTGCGGAGAGGCTGAGGGCCAGGCGGCCAGATGAAGAACAGCCGGAAGGAGGGGTCGTAGCTCGATCCGCTAACGACGCCCTTCTTGAAGAGATCCGGAATACCAAAGACCCAGCCAGGAAGGCGGCCTTACGTAAGAAGTATGAGATGATATCAGGGCTTGCGGTTACCTGATCACAAGGTTAGGGCCTCAGTATGGCCCTTCCCTCAGCAGAAGAACTCGAAGCGATCAAGAAGAAATACCGTGGCGAGGCCAAGGATCAAGGCCCACAAGTGCCTGCTGGACCGGTGGCTAAGCCGCCGATGGCGCCCGACTTGGCTCCTCCCCCCTCCCCTTCTGGGAACGGTGAACAGGCGGCCAGTGGCCAGGGTCCCAGTGACGCCTATCGGTTTGCTCCTCTTACGGATACTCCGTCAGGCTTCCCCTATCTCGATATGAAACCTCCGGCGACCCCGGATCTTTCTCCTACGTGGGAAAATGAGGCAGGTCTTCCCCCTGTCCCTGTTCCCCCTGCGCACGGTTTTGGTGACGCCAAGCAGGCCGACTATCTGATCGGGGAAGCTGATAAGTATAAGAAACAGTACGATGCCATCCAGCAGAAGATTGACGCCTTCTTTGTAGAGACAGCAGGGGCCATTCCTATTGAACGTCAGAGAGAGTATGACCTTCTTCTTACGGAAGCAGCTTCCGCTAAGCTACTCTGGCAGGGCTACAACGCTGAGCGTTATGGAAGAATGGCTACCAGTGACGCGGCGATCGGGCAGTACAAAGACGCAGCTAACCGTGTTCTCGAGTTTGCCAGGGCAACTGGCACAGAAGAGACGATCCCTCCTGGCTTCCGTGAGCAGGTAGATCTTCATCTTACTGAGATGGGGCGTAGACGTTATCAGCTTGGGGTTGATCTGGAAAACATGGGCCGCACTCTCGGAGTAGGGAAGCTGGATTATTCCCTTCTGGGAGTAGACGACATCGGAAGAAATAGCCTCGACATCACCGCGATCAGTGACAAACTTTTCTATCAGGCTCGTGATAAGCGAACAGAAGCAGAGGGCTACTCTTCTTACGGAATGATGGGCAAGGAGTACGCGAAGAAACTTGGCCTCGCTTCAGAAGAAGATCTGTCGGATGAGCAGAAGAAATACCTCGACTCGATCAAAAAGGCTATTCTGGATCAAGCCGGTAAGGATGCCCAAGATACTATTATCCGTGCCGCTCAGTACGGGAGAAACGTCGTCATGTACGACGCTAACCCAGCACGTACAAGCCTTGATATAGCTGCTCTCCCTCCCGGATTACGCACGATCGCTGGTATCCTTTCTCCTGCGGAAGCGATCTCCTATACCCCCAATAATGAGCAGTTTCGGAGTGGTATTTACGGAGGAGCGTTCTGGCGCGTCTTGGGTTCTTTGAGTGCCGGTATCGCAGCGAACATCGAAGCGTCGGCTAAATCCAGAGCAGTAGACGCTGGTTCCGAGTTTTTCCGTAATCCTTCTGTGGACACCTACTGGGAAGCGACCAAACTGACTTGGGGATTCTGGCTCGGAACGGATGTCACGGAAGATGAGGCCCTGCTCTATGTGCAGGCTCTCAGAAAGAACCCGTTTCTCGGGGAGACTTCCGGAAAGGTCTGGATGGAACTTGCGGAAGCCTCCGATCAGTCTGAGGGTGTAGTGTGGGCCGCTGCTGCTTTCGGTGGTCTTCTAGGGCTTGTCGCTGATTTCCATATCCCTGATCCTGTTACCGCTGTTCTCGCAGGGGTTGGCGCGGCTGCTCATGTAGCCTCTTCCGTGCAGGAAAGCAGAAGTTTCAGCGCGGTAGCCAAAGCAGCCGACTCTATGGAATACCCCTCGTTTATGGCTTTCGTAAGAAAGACAAACCCTGCTTTGGAGCCTCTGATCGAAGCAGAGATCGCAGTAGATACGGGAGTAGACGCCCTAACCAAAGATCGTCTTAGGGGCCTTCAGAATACTATTTCAGTAGTGACTGATCAGATTGCCGCCTTCCGGAAAGACCGGGCAAAGGAGGTTGCTGCGGCAGAGGCTACGCTGAGACAGGTGAGAGAAAATGAGAGCGCTGCTGACTTCTTGAAGAGGTCAGAAGAGATGCGGACCATGACTGCTGATCAGGCCGATCGTGCCCGGTACGCAGAGGCCGTTCTTGCTCAGAAGCTTGCTTACGCAGAGTTAGAACACGCCAAGTATTCTCAGGCCATTTTCCAGAACAAGCTGAAAGCGCTAAAGTCGGAGAAGTCAGTAACCGGCCAGATCCTCATAAAGCTCGTGGATCAATATACCACGGCAGAGAGCGGGACTAAGAAGGCGGCAGAGGTTATCCAGACGCTTGATCAGGCTATGGTAGGCCGTGTTTCAGCCGCGCTAAGTGCGGAAGAGTTAGCGCTTACTGCTGCCAAAGCCGCGCAAAGAGCCTTGGTAGAAACGGACGCCATCTACAAGAGCACCTACGCATCTCAGCGAGATCGGACTCTTGGCTTGCTCCGTCTACTCAAGAAAGCCAAGGCAGGAGAAGCGCTTGACGCTGCTGAGCTTGCCGCTGTCGGACTGAAAGAGGGAATAACTGCTGAGAAGCTGGAAGAGGTTACCGCCGGAGCGGTAGCCGCTTTCAAGACTCTTGAAAAGAGTTTCAATCTCGAAGGTGCCAGGGCACTCGCCAATAGTACCAAAGAGGATCTGAAACTCGCTCGAGATGCTGCTAAGCAAGCCAAAAAAGAAGCAGGAGCAGATACCTTGCTCCAAATGCTTGCGGATCAGAAGCTCTATCAGGCCAAGATGGACGCTGCTAAAGCAGGACTGGTCAGCGCCGGTCTTCCTACGAACGCCCATCCCTCTACCTTCGATCTGAAGATGGCCGCTACCAATCTCGAGAAACTGATCTCTCAGGGAGAGAAGGCTGTCTCGCTGTTGACGGAACAGGCCAAGGCAATCGATCTGCTTGCCGGCGGTTCCCAAGCCAGAAAGGCAGCCGCCAAAGGACTCTACGAGCTTGTGGTCGATCTGGCCGATGACAAGTTTCTTGTGGATCAGTGGAGGGATACCACCAAAAACCTGATCGAACGTCTGGTAAACGGAAAGAAGCTCGCTCAGAGAGCGGCTGCTCAGTCTCGTGCCCAGGTCTTCGAGGACATCCTCAAGGATAGTCTCTACTCAGAAACCGCGAAAGCGGCTAAGGTAGCAGAGAAGACTACGGAAGCCGTCGCTGCTGCCAAGCAAGATCAGGACGTAGCAGAAGCCCTAAAGAAAGTAATAAGCGAAAGTAAGACTACGCTCAAAGATCCCATGCCTCAGAAGACAAAGGGCAAGGGCGGGACTCTATACGCAGTAGACCCTGAGATGCGTGATCTACAGCAAAGGCAACGGAGAGGGTCGGTCAGAATCCGTGAAGGAGGGATCGAGAGCGACGTAGATCGAGGGATTGTGCGCGCTGATCCAGGCTGGGAATGGGCCAAGGATAAGAACGGTAAGCTCTTGCTCGACGAAGATGGAAACGCTTATCAGGTCGAGATTATCCCCAAGCACACGGTAGACCAAGCTTACGCAGAACGAGCTAAACCAGCATGGGAGCGGACGTTTGTTCCGGATGAGGAGTTTCCCCTTCACCGCATCCCAGGGGCCTATCGCCTTATTCTCGAAAGTATGGCCGACGCGGTGCCTGATTGGCAGATTTTCCACGACACGATCTGGAACTCCAATCACCCCGCCACTACTTTACGAGAGTTACTTTACTTAGAGACAGACCCTGCAGGAAACGTGAACCTGTTATCCTTAGAAGGGGAAACCATACAACGGAGGCTTATAGGCTATTTTGAAGAGTCGGAGATTGTCGATCTTCCTGTAGAGAACCTGGATGAGCTTATTACAGCCAGAGCTACGGAGATCAGGCGCCTTCAAGAGCTACTGTTTGATGAAGTCCAGCAGCTTCCCGGATCTGCCGAGCTTGCTCTTTGGCCCGTAGATGCGATCAAGCAGTTTCTCTACTACCAGCGCCACACTACCAGTCAGGCAGCGTTTGTGAATAGACTTCCTTCCACGAGCTTTTGGGACGGAGCAAAATATACTGATTTTGTCGACGGCCTAAGCAGAGTGATCAAGGAATACGTCTCCGCTGCTGTCCCTGGGTCCATCATTAGAGTAGACCCAGTGGCGGGAGTGGGCACCAAGGGATCTTTTACTACGACAGAAAGATTCGCTAATCTTGTTCCTTACTTTACTTTCAGAGCAGATAGCCCCGAGACGCTTGTTGACACGATCTGGCACGAGATTACTCACTACTTGTTACAGCTACGTGACGCTGGCCCCTATATCTCCCAGGAAGAGCACGAGGCAACTGTGGTCAAGTCTTTCTTGGAAAGAAAGAATGAATACGGAACGCTGCTGAGAGCGATGGCGGACAATGCCGGTCTCCGAGTGGTTATTCCGGAAGACCTGATCGCCTCTGGGTGGACGGTAGAGAAGGCTCTCGAAGACCTCATGATCTGTGAGCAGCTTGGCCTTCACGACGAGGTGCCGATCACGATGCACGAGTTTGTGGCGTACAGTGTTGGTCCCTTGCTCAAAGACAAGCACCACGAGGAAGTGTTGGCCAAGGTCAGCCCTTCAGTAGCAAGATGGCTCAAAAAGCTTGCGGAGGATATAGTCAAAGCAGTAGGGTCGGTGGTGGGAAAGATCGAGGATTACGTCAAGTCGTTACGTCCTCCTGCCGAGTCTACCAGAAAGGCCACGAAAGCAGAACAGGAGTTAGCAAAGAGACAGGCGCTCTTAGATGAGCAGCACGCAGCGTTTCTCAAGAGGATGCAAGAATACCTCTCGGAAATCTATCTTTCTAATCCGGTAGAAAGGCCAGGACTGAGAGAGCTAAACCCTCAGCTATGGGAGGTGGCAGAAGAAGTAGGCTACTCAAGTCCTAAAGGAACACTCTACGCCATAGACAAGGCCAAACTTGAGCAGGTAAAGGATGCCGCTGTCTGGTTCCGTAGCCTAACCGCTACGCCAGAGGAGGCTAAGTATGCTTCCGGACATCTCTTGCCGATAAGGGGAGAGGGAGTATTCGGGAAGGAGAATCCTGCTTCTCTTCAAGAGATAATGGCAAGCCAGCCTGCCTGGTCCCTCGAGGAGATGGAAAAGTTAGCCACTCCTCCAACCGTAGGGAGGCACCCCTGGATAGATAATCTCTCCAGTAGCCTACGGACGGCGCTCAACCGTAGCGGGTTAGATCTTGAGAGTGGCCTCTTCGCGCGTAATGTAGAAGAGAATCAGGCGTTTCGCGCGTCTATCCTCGCTCTTATGTCGCGGTCGTTCGACGAAGAAAAAGGCTTTATGTGGATCAACGAGGCAGACGTAGCCTTGCTTATGAAAGATCAAGTCTTAGACCTCGTAAGCGCTGAGCAGCTTGTTCCCTCTGGGATGAGTACGTTTAGGATCGATAAAGATAGCGCTGTCTTCGGTAGGCTATTAGAAAAGGCAGGGCCGGGGGCATCTCCCGAGGATCTCCTTCACGCGTTCATCCGGTACATCTCTGATTTCTTCGTCAGTGGTGTTGGAATGAATAGAGGCGACGGCCCAATAACGATTGTCTCAGAGCTTCCTGACGGAGCTAGGGGCATGGTGTATAACGGAGAAGTGACGCAGTACGCCGATGGGAGCCATCTAATGTATCTGGCTGCTCCCAGAACCTACGAAGAGTTATTGGAGGCTATGGCTACGCTATGGCATGAAAAGGGCCACGTAACGACTCTGCTGGAAGTTACCAGATCCACGGAGATAGGACCGCCTATTCTCAACAAAGACTTCTTTATGGCGAGAGAGGTAAAGCCTGTCCTCACGAGTAAACAAGAGGCATTGTGGGACGAGCTTATCGAGTGCCTGACGCACAGAGATACAGAAAACTTTGCTTTCCGTAATGTTCAAGAGGCATTGTGGGAGGGGGGACTTATGCCAGTTCTGACGATCAGGCATGAGGCGAAAGAAGACACGATGGAGCTACTGTCCTCTATAGCAGGCGCGGCCTTAGAATGGCGTAATAGTTTAGGAAGGACAGATTGGCGTAACAGTTTTGGAGACGCAGAAAAACTCGATCATCCTCCTCTTCCTGAGCGGTTTGCTCGGTGGCAGGGAGAAGCGGGTATGTTCCATTTTGCTCCTCTACTCCCTGACGGGACAATCCCCTTTTTCACTGGCGCGGAAAATCCCTCCTTCTTTCTCAGAGATGAGTTCGGGCACTTTGAGTATCTTTACCACGTACCGGACGGACCAGAAGACTTCTTGACCCGGACCCACAATGCCAGAGTAGGCGGCCAGAGTCCTCACCCCCATATTCCCCAGCAAACAGATGAGGTGACTAAATCACTCGCGGAGGCCCAGCAAAATAAGAGCAAGATCCGCCGGTACATGAAAACCGTTACTGACTGGGTAGAACGCCGGTATAGCAGACTGTCTGATCAGTATCAGAAACTCGAGGAAGCCGCTGGTCAGTGGACCGACGCCAGGGTAAAGCAGGCCGCCAGTGACGTAATCAAGGCGGCTGAGGACAGTGCGAAAGTAGAACCTGATCGCGTACTACTTACCCGATTCCAGGCTTCAATCCAGCGCAGGGCCAAGGCCGTAGTAGAGGACTACGAAAAGGTATCCTCGGATAACGGGGCTGTAAGAGACTTCTGGGTGGACGGGGACAAGCTGTTTAGAAGCCTTGACCGCAAGTACGGGACAGCGGCAGTACGGTACCTGATCGACCATACCCCTATGACTGACGTGAGCCGGTTGGCTAAGTCCCTGATCGAGAAGGGAGGGCGCCACAAGCTGTCTGCGGATGAAGTTACCGCGCTTCAACAATGGCTTCCGGGGCTTATGGAGCGGATCAAGCTATCTGCTTCCGAAGATGCTGGCGATCTGATCCTATACTATAACTACCGACTGATCAAGGAGAACGACCCTAACTACGCAGTGGGAGTGAGGGAGCTTGGTCCGGAGAACGCTCAGCGCTCTACGGTGGCCTTTCTTTCTGCCCTTCGTAGAGCCTTTGACCCCTTCCAGTCTGCCACTGGTCACGCAGGTAGCGAGTCGGTCAGAATGGCGGTTGCTTCCGCGAAAAACGTCTCTGCTCAGATCGACGACGAGTTGCTGACCCTTGTTCGCCATGCCACCTATAAGACTGTGGACCCGATCATCTTCGACAAAGTGTGCGCTGTACTCGGTATGGAGCGGGGCTATTACGGAAAGCTGGGAGAGATCCTTGCCGCCCATAGCCAGTTATTCATGTCGGAGCCTGACCGGCGCCTTGTCCAGTTAGCCTCGCTTGTCGGATACATGGACGACACTCGCGCCCTCAAGTACGCAGGCGGCGAGACTTTCTTGAACGCCACCAGCGGGGGAACTCTCTGGCAAAAGGCCAGGAAACAGCTTCTCAGCGACCCCAGAAACCTTGTCCTGAGCAAAGCCCTAACCAGAGCTGAGATCGAGGCTATAGAGGCTCAGGGGGGCGTTTCCCCTGCCTTTGCTGCACTGGCCCGGTGTTGGACGCCAGCAGGGGGCACCCTGAGACTGTCTGACGATCGCCTCAGAAACCTCGCAAAGACGGCCTATAAACTCCTCGCTGACAACGAGAAAGCCGGAGGAACATTCCTCGACTTTATGGTAGCTCTCAAGAAAGCCACCTCAAGCCCGATGTTGTTTGAGGGGACAGAAGTGGGGATTACCCGCGCTTTTGGCTTCGCCGCCAGAGCAGCGGGCCACGCTGTCACCTTGGGAATCGCGGGTGACATCTACGTAAGGGGGGTCGAGGGTCTTGTAGAAGCGGGAGCAGATGCGGAATCGGTCGCTAAGTTTCTCGCAGGGAACTACTCAGAGCTTGATCGGTCAAGCTACGCAGCGGTTCAGCGGTTCTTTATGGCGATCGGCTCTCCTCAGTCCCAGACCGCGAGCGCGGTCGCTGATGCTCGGGGCGCCCATCATACCATGCCGCTCCGCCTTATGGAGATCTCCCGTGATCAGAGCGGTAAAGGGGTCTTCTTGTATAACACGGTCGTGGCAGATATAGAAAAGCTCCTGCCTCCGATTATCAAAGAGCCTACCCCGTTCCATGACGAAACCCGTTCTCTTGAGACAATCTTCGGAAGAGACCCTACCGGGGCGTTTACTCACGCTTTCAAGAGCGCCGTTGTTACTGGAACTGTATTCTCTCCGGAAGCTCGCTACTGGGTGAATAACGTGGCCGGTGACTTCTCGCAGATGTGGTTCTCCATCGAAGGCACTACTGCCGTGAAACAGAGTTTTCAGAACCTTCCTGCTAACGTACCGCTGATCGGTCCAGCACTACAGGACTGGGGATCTAGGATGGCCCGATGGGCACAAGGGAAGCCTGTCCTCGGAAGCCTCACCGGAGCGCTGTTCAATCCTCACCTGAGCGCAGTATGGAACGGGGGATCGGGAGATGTGATTTTCCGGAGCGGTCAGGTTGTAAGCTACGATACACTTCGTCTCTGGCTGGTAGAAGATGGGATCTTAGATACCTTTGTTCACGAAGAGTTAGCCGCTGCTTTCTCTCGTGTAACTCCTACCTGGGCACTGAGACTGTGGCAAGACTTCGCCGATTCGATCCCCCAGTACGCTAACTTTGTCCAGCAGCGGCAACGCTCCGGATTATACATCGAGCTTCTTATGCAAGGGAAGTCGAGAGCAGAGGCCCGGAGACTAACGCTCGCTGCGCTGTACGATTGGCGGAATGGGGTGTCTGAGGCAGAGTTAGCGTTCTTTGGCCGCTGGACGCTGTTCTATCGGTTCTATCGTATGGCTATGACTGAGATGGTCAAGGCGTTCTATGAGCCTCTGGTGAGGCCCAAAGAGGCGTTTTATGCCGCTCTCCAGGCCAAGACCCCTCTGGCACGTTTGCGGAATCAGTACGCCTTCTTTGAGAAAGGAGGCAAAGAGATCCCCTGGTACGTAGCCGATGCCCTTAGCGCGTTTGATCCCGCTGACACCGAACAGGAGAAAGTGGAACGTCAGAGAAGACGTGACCGTATCCAACAGGCTCGGTACATCTCTCCGAGTTACCTGGAACCCAGGCCGGGGCAAGTGCCGTTCCTTCTCCCCGATGAATACTCCCGCCACTTCCAAAGGACAAGGGGACGCTGGCTCACGGAGGGAATGATCAGTCTTCCCAAAATGACTGCCCTCGAGATGCCTGGCCTAATGGTACTTCCGGTCGTGTTCTTCCAGGGCCTTACGGAAGAGATCAGAGCAGAGCTTTCCGGAGACGTACCCAGAACTTCTCCTGGATGGTCTAAACTGATCTGGGGTCCGATTATTGATATGATGCCCCCTAATCTCCGAGAGCCTATGATGGCTTTCGCCGATGCCTATGCTGACCCCGGAAGCGCAGGCAAACCCAAGTCTGTCACCCTGACCCCTGCCGAGGTGGCGGTTATGAAAGCCGTTCCCATGATGCCTACTCCGGAGCAAGACCCTGAGACTGGCACCTACAGAACGGACGCCATGTTTGCTACTGCTTTCCGTATGCTGTCCTCAATGGCTGGTAACTTTCCAGGCAACGCCGATCGAATCGCGCTTGATAATCCAGGGTACCAAGCAGCCCAGGCAAGGCAGAAAAAAGCCAATGAGTTACTGGCCCTGGCTGCCGTAGAGACAGATCCTCAGAAGAAGGCCGAGCTTGACGCGAGAGCTACCGCGCTAATGCTGTCCTCGAAAATGGACAGAAAAGACGCTCTCTGGTGGTTCATGCTTCGATGGTTCGGAGTAATGAGCCAGCCTTACTCGATCGAAGACGAGCTACGTAGGCGCGGGAAGGGGACGACCAACATCCTAAAAGGTCAGGAACAAGGAACAGAAACCCCGTTCCAGGGCCTTGAGCCGAGCCGATCAACCGACTATCCCAAAGAGAAACCTTGACAGATCGGGATCGGGGGGATAGCCTCTTCGTGGGTTACCGGCCCTAAACATCCCGGTACAAAGAGGTCACAATGGGTCAAGGTCAAAATCTCCTCAATCCCTCACTCTACGTCGCCGGACTTCCGGATACCAACAAAGGCGAGCAGATCCGCTTTCTCGGAAATGCCGCTACCCCCAAGTCAAAGATCGTCTACATTTCCGGATTGAGTAACAGCCGCCCAGTCGTGACCAGAGCCGATCTGAACGCTAACGGCGCTAACCGTGGTCCGTTCTTCGTGACCGTCACGGCCTGTCTTGCTGCCAATACTCCGATCGACTGTGCCGAGCACTCCCTTGTATCGTTGGACACGAGTGCTGCTGCTGTCAACGACCCGGTATACCTGAGCGCCACGGCTGGCGACTTCACTCTGACCAAGCCCACCGGTCCGGAACAACCGATCGTTGTCGGTATCGTCTTGAGTGTAGGGACGACTGGATACGTCTGGCTCGCTCCTAACCACTTTTCTCGCTGGATTCCGAAAGTCTCTACCGGCCAGCGGACCAATGTTATCCGCCATGCTTTGCTGCTCGATGCTGGCGTAGGCGACTACTCGTTTGTTCTTCCCGTGGACGTTGCTGGCGCTTCCTATAAGGTGGTGGCTTTCTCTACTCTCTGCGAAGCCGCTGACGCAGGAGCTACTGCGAGGCTCTACAAAGGAGCTAACGCCGTAAGCGATGCCTTGACGATGGCGACCAATAAGGAAGTCGATTACGCAGCGACGATCGATAGCCAGTACAGCATTTATGCGCCGGGCGATACGGTCAAGGTCACGGTAGCAGGAGGATCAGCGGCGGCTCGTGGTGTCGCGATTATCGACTTTATGCTTGTCTGATCCTCTGGCCACCTGATCCCTAAGGAGTAAGACTATGCCCCCTGCTACCCTGGTTATTGAAGGTACCCATACCAACGTGGGAACTACGGAAGAGACTACGATCCAGTTTCCCAAACCGGACGGGGTGACTGCTCGCCCCGAGGTCTGGTATCTCGTAGCCTTTCGATACGTTCGCACTGCCGGAACGGCTGCCAATATGCGCGTCTCAATCGCAGAGAAGGCGGGTCACACCCGGGGAGACATTGATACCGTCGCCGATCTTGGGGCGGTAGCGGTGGGCACAGGCTATAATACCCTGTTTGCCGGAATCGGGTATCCAGTGAAAACTGACGCCAGCGGGCGCCTCTACTTCAAGCCCGCGTTTGACGCTGGTTCAGATAATATAGGAAAATGGAAAGCTATCTTCCGGAGGGACTGAGATGGTATTCCCTACTTCCTGGCCTGCTTCCAGTCTGACCGATTTTGTCCCTGGGACTGCTCCCGCTGCGCAGGAACTTGCGACGGGCGTCACCAGTACGACGATTGACTTCCCACCTCCGACCGGAGATACTGTATCCGGTACTCCTACGGTAACTCTTCGTAAACCAACCGGATCAGCCGCTTCCGCATCTATCGCGCTTAGTGGGAGTAACTGGCGCGTGAGCCTTTCCAGTCTGGCCGACGGAGAAGCGTATACGGTAGAAGTAGAGTTTACTTCCACGGGAGGCCAGAAGGCTAATCAGTCCTGTTTCGTGTCCGTGGCAGCTACTACACTGGGAACCCTGCTCTATGATGTAGACTTCACAAAAGCCACAAATCAGAGCGGCCTTGGTCCGGATGGAACCTACTCCATTGTGGTAGATGGTGTTACGTATTCCCTTGTCGTCACCCATACCAACGCAAATAATCCTACGGTTACCGCTGACCTTGTGAACGGTACGGGACTTGTTATCTCGGCAGTGTCTTCCAGTGCTACTGCTTGGAACAAGATGTATAGTCTTTCCCCTTCCGCCAAGATAGGGGATCTAAAGCCGGACTCAAACATGCTTCGATGCGTGTGTCTCATGGAGATTACCACCATGAACCAGACCGCGGATCAAGTAACCTTTGAGGTCGGGGATGGTCTTCCAGTTTCCGCCGCCTATCCGATGTTGGGAGGTGGTTACTACAAACAGGGTGCGAATGACTGGCGTGCCCGGTGGATTCGGCGGAATACTTCTTCTACTACAGGGACACTTGGGGGAACTCTCTACACTACCCAGCCTACGGCCCTAAGAGCAGAGATATATACATGGGGCATGTTGGCAAGGGGTTTTGTGGATCAGGGGACTACGTGGCCGACATCCACCTGGAGCATCACGGATGCCCAAGGGTTCACTGGCCAAGACGCCCTAACAGGTGTTGCCTATGCCCCTACCTACTGGAATAGCACACAATATGCCTGCGTAACGTTGGCAGGTTCCACGGTAGAGACGCTGGCAGTCGTGGTAAAAGGAATCCGAATCTACTCTGCCCCTCCACGGAGACTATGATGAACAAGCCTATTGCCCTGTTCGCTGGAGAAGAGGACATAGAATCCCCGGAGTATACTGGGCCGGTGTATGTCCTCACTGTCAAGATCCCCCTGGACGCCAAAGAAAGACTCATCACCAATCCGGAAGAAGTTGCTGCCGAGATTCACGCTGCCATTCCCACGGAGACTCCCAATGGCTGATACGCCCACCCCCACCCCTTCATTCCCACCAATCCCAGCCACGATACAGATGCCTACGTGGATTCTCATTATCATCTTTGGGGGGACAGCCGTCGGCAACGGGGCCGTCGGGGTATTCACCCGGGACGGTGATCAGGCCCAGATTGAGCGGTTGATCGACGCCGCTGTTGCGAAAGCAGAAGCGCAGGACGCTATCGAGCAAGCGGAAGTAATACGTAAGCTCGACAGTTTGGAGCGCAAGGTTGACGCGCTCACGGTGAGAGTGGATAACATCTACACCCGGAAGGAATAGCATGTCAAATCCTATGCTGACAATCCGCTTTGAGCCGTGCCATCCGGACTGCCATCGTGTGCGTTCCACGAGCTATATCATTGACCGTATTGTTGTTCACGGGATGGAGGGTACCTTCAACGGAACCCGTACATGGTTCAAGATGAGCGCCAAGGAACGCAAGGCACAGTACGCTTCCGCAGCGCACTACCTAATCTCCCGTAATGGGGAGATCGTTCAGATGGCCGATGATTCCGTGAAGCTGATCCACGCTGGATCGAAGACCGAGGCCGGATGGAATGATCGCAGCATTGGCATTGAGTTGGAGTGCGACAAGTCCCCTGCTTCCCAGAAGGCCTACCCAGTCGATGATTACCCGGAACCCATGATCAACGCACTGATCGCTCTAATCCGGCACCTTGGCCAAAAGCATGACGGACTTGACATCCAGAGCCGCAAGTGTGTTGTGGCTCATTCAGAGGTACCGGGCCAGGATCACACGGACCCCGGACCTAAGTTCCCCTGGAACGTGGTTATGGCTGGCCTTATCTGGGACGAGCCTAAACCGTAGCCATTCATCTCCGAGCCTCATCTAACCAAGCGGTCCCTTTCCAGAATACCTCGTCATATCTCGGAGGGCGCCCGGTATTGATCCGGCGCTCCTCTTCTCTGGATTCTCTCTCCTGAGAGAGCCGCTGTTTCAGATGGTTTCTGATAGACTCGAGCGCTGCCTGCTTACTCATCCTGGCCTTCCTTTAGCCCGGTCAGCGAGAAGGACGCGCTTTTTGTGTTCCAGGTAGAGAAGAGGAGTCGGTCAACGCACTTCTCCGTAGTCTCTAAGCAAAACTGCTCTGGTTCAGTAGGCAGGTCAGATGACGTAATCATCGGGGCACCGGAATAAGAGAGAAGTTGAACCCCCCAAGACAGACGATTACGTATCCTTTGGGGATCGGGATACCGTGATACTTGACAATAGGACCGTCATAGACGCTCATTTTTTCTCTCCGAAAAGATTTAGGGTTCCCCACACGGGAGGAAGAGGGGGAGGCTCCCATTTAGGAACTTCTTGTTTGGGCTGAGGCTGCTCTACTGGCTTCCAGTTTAGGGCCTTGTCTTCCTTGGGCCTGCGCTCCATTTTCTTCTTCTCTACCTTCGGAGCGATCACAGGAGGCTCTTTCCCCTGGATAACGGCTTCGAGACGACCCTTGGCCTCATCACAATAGATCTTGCTGACATCGGAGTAGATGGCCGATCGACCAGAGGCCAGCGCTGCGTGCTGGGTCGTGCCTGATCCTCCGAACATATCATAGACGACGGCGGTGGTAGCGCCTGCTTGACACGAGCA
>Ga0172367_10004240_pt1 | contig 17989 bp, 14 predicted proteins | sample Lak10m_FD_114542 | JGI IMG/M metagenome (GOLD analysis project Ga0172367, IMG submission 114542) | Freshwater microbial communities from Kabuno Bay, South-Kivu, Congo - kab_022012_10m | ecosystem: Environmental > Aquatic > Freshwater > Lake | place: Democratic Republic of the Congo: South-Kivu...
ATCCGGCGAAAGAAAATGTATTTATTAAATTCAAGGAAGCCCCGAAAACAGGAACAAAACTTAAGCTTTACAACTCTCAGGGAAAGTCAGTCTATCAAAAACAAACCAACAATCAAGAAGAACTTATCAATGTTCAGTACCTTGCACCAGGACTATATTTCCTCCAAATTGGGGAGTCAAAAACAAAAATCTATAAAATCCTGATCGAATAACCTCAACAGATGTTTAAACAAAAAAATCATTCACTTTCTTTCCGGTGAATGATTTTTTTGTTTTGTCCAATCTGGGAAATCCAACCTATTCTTTTGCAACAATTGTATAAATTAAAATTCCGAGAACCGAGCCCAGCGAATTAGCCAAAATATCGTACCACGAAAAATTACGTCCCAAATGCATATAGAGTTGTATTGCTTCCATGAAAACACCCCAGCCAATGGTGGTCACAACCACAAATCCCAATCTCAGGAAATGTTTTTCAGTTCTTAATGTCCAGCAAAACAGCAGTGAAAAGATAAAATACATCATAAAATGCACCATTTTATCCAGCCCGGGGAAATATTGAATTTTAGGTAAATCATTGGGAGGAAGCAATGAAAGTGCTGCTATACAACCAACATACAACATAACTAAAAGAACCCTGAAAGATTGACGAACAGACAAAAGAAAAGCAATCATAGTGAGTATAGCTTAATTCAAATAACCAATCATCAAACAAGAATCCTGGCTTTTTAGTTTATTTTACCGTCAAATATCGAAACTTTTTGACAAACCAACGTTGAAGAAATTTTATTATTGCCAACTTTAAAGCTTCTGTTAAACCATTCAACAAAAAACTTGTCGAATTATTTTCGTTTTAACCAAAACCAACATGAATATGTATCAGGATAGAAATCACAATCAATCACATTTTATTGGTAATGCACAATTTACTCTTCACCCTAAAACACGCACAATACACTCTAAATTAATACTTATTGGCAGTTTTATTTTCCTTTTCGCGTTAAATTCCTGCACTAACAAGAAACAGGAACCCGCCGGACAGAAAGGTCGTCGTGGTGGACCTGTTTTAGTTGAAGTCAGGGTTGCCCAACCCGAATTATTACTGAATACCGTTTCGGCAACGGGTTCGGTCATGGCCAATGAAAAAGCAGAAATTCGTCCCGAAGTTTCGGGCCGCATCATTAATATTTTGTTTGAAGAAGGTGCCACCGTTCAAAAAAACAAGCTTTTGGTCAAATTGAACGATAGCGATTTGCAGGCGCAGTTAAAACGCAACGAGGCACAGGCTTTGGTTTTGACCAGCGATGAATCGCAAAAACGAAAACTGCTCGAACTAAAAGCGATTAGCCAGGACGAATACGATCTGGCCAAAAGTGCGCTGATGGTTAATCAGGCCGACAGACAGCTTCTTCAAGCCCAGATTGCAAAAACCGAAATTTATGCACCATTCACGGGTAAAGTCGGACTTCGCACCGTTAGTGTTGGAAATTACTTGGCCAGTAATACGTTGATTGCAACAATTCAGCAACTCGATCCTGTAAAAATTGAATTCGATATTCCGGAGAAATATATCGGGTTTGTAAATTCTGGAATGGAAATCACCTTCGGCACCGATGCCTCCGACTCGGTTTATTCAGCAAAAGTTTATGCGGTTGAATCTTCTATCAGCACCGAAACAAGAACGTTGAAAATTCGTGCCCGCTGCACCAATCCTTCCGGAGAATTAAAACCCGGTACTTTTGCCCGGATCGATATGATTCTGGAACGGTTTCCAGATGCCATAAAAATACCTTCGGAAGCAGTACTGACTGAATTAAACGGGAATCGGGTTTATGTGTGTAAGGGAGGAAAAGCTCAAATGACGCCCGTAACCACCGGAATACGAACCGACAGTGAAATACAAATTTTAAGCGGTATTGTACCCGGCGACAGTTTGATTATTACCGGGTTAATGCAATTGACCAATGGAGCGCCTGTTATTGTGAAAAAGAAAAAAGCTGATCAACCGGCAGAACCTGTCGGTGAAAGTAAGTAGGCGCTTTAGTATTCAACTGATTTGATTTCTTAACATTCAGCCCAAATTAAACATGAATTTTTCAGGAACATTTATAAAACGACCGGTACTCGCGATGGTAGTTTCCATCCTGATTGTACTGTTCGGAATCATTGGCTATAGTTTTCTTGGAGTTCGGGAATACCCGAGTGTTGACCCACCAACCGTTTCGGTGAGTACCTCCTACCCGGGAGCTAATGCCGACGTGATTGAAAGCCAGATTACTGAACCGTTGGAAGAAAGTATCAACGGGATTGCTGGTATCCGAACACTAACTTCTTCGTCGCGCGACGGAAGCAGCAGTATCAATGTTGAATTTGAAATCGGCATTGAAATGGAAGCTGCTGCCAACGATGTGCGCGACCGTGTATCGCGCGCCCGCCGAAGTCTTCCGCCCGATGTTGATCCGCCCATCGTTGTAAAATCGGATGCCGACTCGAACCCAATCTACGTTTTGACGGTGCAGAGCAACAAACGAAACTTGCTCGAACTTTCGGAAGTTGCAAATAATGCGCTGAAAGAGCGACTGCAAACCATTCCGGGAGTAAGTGACATCCGTATTTATGGTGAAAAAAGGTATGCCATAAAACTATACATCGATCCGCTGAAGCTGGCAGGCTACAAGCTAACCCCGCTGGATGTGCGCGATGCGCTGAACCGCGAAAATGTTGAATTACCAACCGGTCGTGTAGAAGGTTATGGAACCGAACTTTCAGTACGGACATTGGGCCGAATGACTACCGCCGAAGATTTCAACAACATGATTATCAAAGAGACAGGCGGAACGCTGGTCAAGTTTAAAGACATTGGAAATGCAGTACTTACGGCTGAAAACGAAAAGTCGATCATGCGGGGCGAAGGCGGCATACCGATGTGTGGGCTGGCCATTTCTCCGCTTCCAGGAGCCAATCATATCGCTATTGTTGACGAAGTAAAAGTACGCCTCGAACAGATCAAAAAAGATTTGCCCGAAGACATCATGCTCGGGGTAATGTCCGACACCACTTTAACCATACGAAAAGCCATTACCGAGGTGGAAGAAACCATCCTGATTTCATTCATTTTGGTGGTTATGGTTATTTTCTTCTTCCTGCGCGAATGGCGCACGACAATGATTCCCGTTTTCGCCATCCCGATTTCATTAATCGGAACATTCTTCCTGATGTACATGGCAGGCTACACCATCAATATTTTAACGCTGCTGAGTATTGTGCTTGCTACCGGGTTAGTAGTTGACGATGCAATTGTGGTGCTCGAAAATATTTACAGCAAAATTGAAAAGGGCATGAACCCGATGGAGGCTGGGTTAATCGGATCAAAAGAAATTTTCTTTGCGATTCTTTCCACCACAGTGACTCTTGCCGCCGTTTTCCTCCCAATTATTTTTCTCGAAGGATTTACCGGCAAACTTTTCCGCGAATTTGCCATTGTAATGGCCGGGGCTGTTATTATTTCGGCCTTCGTTTCGCTGACACTTACCCCGATGATGAGCGCTCACTGGCTGCGCCACAGCGAGCATCACAGTAAATTTTACCTGAAAACCGAGAAATTCTTTGACGCACTGATTTCCCGATACAATCGTTCTTTACAGCGATTCCTCAACTACAGGTGGATTGCCTTTGTTGTTATGGGAATTTCAATCGCACTGATTGTAGTTTTATGGCCGAAGATCCCTTCAGAACTCGCGCCCAGTCAGGATAAAAGCCGGTTGATGATCAATGTTACCGCTCCGGAAGGAACTTCTTTCGAAAGAATGGATGAATATATGAAAGTGCTTACGGTGATAGTTGATACACTTCCTGAAAAGTATTCGTTTATGAGCCTTACGTCTCCGGGATTTGGCGGAACAGGCTCAACTAATTCAGGATTTGTCAGGTTGACTTTAACCGAACCCAATGAGCGAACCCGGACACAGTCTGAGATAGCCGATGTACTTTCGGCCGTGACCCGAAAGATGACCTTTGCCCGCACCATCGTAAGCCAGGAACAAACCATTCAGGTTGGCCGTTCCAGCGGGATGCCGGTGCAATATGTAATTCAGGCTCCGACACTCGAAAAACTCAAAGCCGTTTTACCACAATTCATGGAAAAAGCGCAGGCCGATCCGGCATTCCAGGTAGTTGACCTCAACCTGAAATTCAACAAGCCCGAAATGACCATCGAAATTGACCGTGAACGTGCAAGAACGCTGGGAGTCACCATTCGTGACATTGCTGAAACATTGCAGTTGTTTTTCTCCGGACAACGAATGGGCTATTTCATTTTCAATGGAAAACAATACCAGGTGATTGGCCAGGCTGATCGTACTTTCCGCGACGATCCGTTCGACCTTAGTTCGGTTTATGTGCGCAACCGCCGCTCCGAACTGGTTCAGCTCGACAACCTGATTCATGTAAAATACAGCGCGAGCCTCCCGCAACTATACCGTTTCAACCGATATGTTTCGGCCACAATTTCGGCCAACCCGGCCAATGGATATACCTTGGGACAAAGCATTGAAGCCATGAGCAAAATTGCCGATGAAGTGCTCGATGACACTTATTCAACCAGTCTATCCGGTCCATCGCGCGACTTTGCCGAAAGTTCAAATACACTGCTGTTCGCGTTTGCCTTGGCATTGGTGCTGATATATCTGATTCTGGCGGCACAGTTCGAAAGTTTCCGCGACCCGATGGTGATCATGTTTACAGTCCCGCTGGCCGTTGCCGGAGCCTTGATTTCACTGATTATCTATGGCCAAACCATCAATATTTTCAGCCAGATCGGGATGATCATGCTGATTGGGATTGTGACAAAAAACGGGATTTTGATTGTGGAATTTGCCAATCAGAAAAAAGAAGCCGGAGCCAATCTGATGAATGCCGCGTTGGAAGCTTCAACGCAACGTTTCCGTCCTATCCTGATGACAAGTCTGGCAACAGTACTGGGTGCCCTCCCGATTGCGCTGGCATTGGGTGCCGGATCAAAAAGCCGTGTATCAATGGGGATCGTAATTATTGGTGGATTGATGTTTGCTTTGGTACTCACACTGTATGTTATTCCGGCGCTTTACACCTATTTCTCTGCATCGGGTAAAACACATACACTTCCGGCAGAAATTGAAGACAATCCTGAAATTAAAGGGTAACCGCTAATTATTTTGAAAATGAAACTTCCATATAAATTAACCTTTTTGGCGATTTTCCTGGGATTTGCCACTCAGGCACAGGAGACCTTAAAACTGCAAGATGCCATTATTCTGGCACTAAAAAATAATTATTCGATTTCGCTGGCTAAAAATACGGTTGCCATTGCCGATGTCAACAACTCGGTTGGGAACGCCGGAATGCTTCCAAAGCTTGATGTAACAGGAGCCCGCACCATTTCAATCAACAATTCGCACGCCGAATATTTTGACGGTCGTGTACGCGATGTGCCTAAGGCTCAAACCAACAACCAAAGTGCCGGTATTCAGCTTTCATGGACTATTTTCGACGGAATGAACATGTTTATCCAGCGCGACAAACTGAACGAGCTGGAACAGCTGAGCAACACCCAGCTTCAGGGTGTGGTTGAAAATACAGTTGCACAGGTTAGCCGTGTTTATTTTGACATTGCTGTTCAGCAAAAAATACTGGATTTGGATCACGAGGCGCTGATGATTTCAACCCAACGCAAGCAGTTTGCCAAAGCCCGTTTGGATTTGGGCAGCGGCTCGCAACTTACTTATTTGCAGGCCACCGTTGATATGAATGCCGACAGTGCCACCTATATGAAACAACTGGCGGTGGTCAAAAATTCGGTTTCCGATCTGAATCTTTTATTGTGTCGCGACTTAAAAACTTCGGTTAGGGTTGAAAATGATATTCCGGTAAAAGACGATCTTGTGTACGACGACCTATGGAATAAAGTGCAATCGCAAAGTCCCGATTTAAAAGAAGCACGGAGCACCATCAATCTGGCCAATCTGACAACCAAAGAATTAAAAACCACCCGATTGCCGCGATTAAGCGTCAACACGGGTTACTCTTACAGCAAATCACAGTCTGACGTTGGCGTTTTTACCAGTAACCGGAACATCGGTTTTTCGGCAGGACTCACGCTCAACTACAATATTTTCAACGGTTTTACGAATAACCAAAAGCTCAAAGTTGCCCGTATCCGCGAAGAATCGGCTATTCAGGATGCCGAGCTCCAAAAAATGACCTTGGAAGCCGACCTACAACAGGTTTACACCGATTTTACCACCAACCGGAAACTGGTGAATTTCGAAAAGGAAAACATGCAGTTTGCCCGGTTAAACTGGGATATCGCACAGGAAAAATACAAACTGGGAGCACTGAATGATGTTGAACTGCGCGAAACGCAGCAAAAACTGATGGATGCTGAAAACCGCCTGCTACAGTCTCTTTTCAGGTGCAAATCGGCCGAAATTGAACTGATGCGTATCAGTGGGCAACTCTCAGGAAATGTTATACCCGAAAATTAATTGAACACGCAGATAAAGTGGTCATTTATTGTCATTCTTAGTCAATTGTTGTGATAGCATAACAGTTAAAGACGCGAGGTGAATGACAGTAAATGACCATTTTTTCTTTTGAATTTTTCTTCGTTTGTCACCAGCCTTTCCCCGGAACAACTGTTATACAACAATTTCTGAAAAATAGTCGGTTCGTTGTAAGTTGGCGAAGCAATATTTACTAAGTTAGTAAACAGCAAAACTCACTTGCAAAAAAATAACCAATATACTGAATTTCATAGATTTGACTTTTTATAATTGGTACGACAAGTGACATATTTTTATCTGTTTGGGAAGATTAAACTAACAGCTAATGGATCAACAAACAACATCAGCTATTCGAATACGGCCAATTGGATTCAATGAAATTGATGTGCTCGTGAGTTACCGGCTGGCTTATCTGGAAGAAATGCAGGGCGAACGTGATGCAGCTTACACTGAAAAACTTCGGGCAAACTTGAAACACTATTTTACTGAATCGCTCCGAAACGATCTGACTTTTGCCTTCCTGGCCGAGTTGAATGGCGAAGCTGTAAGTTTTGGAGCCATGGTACTGAAGAAAATACCGGGTGATTTCAACAACCCATTTTATCTGGAAGGTGATATTCTGAATATGTACACCGTTCCACTGTTCCGGAGAAAAGGCATTTCTGCAATGATTCTGGAAAGATTAATTGAAGAAGCCAAAAGAAGAGGAATCAGCAAAGTGAGTTTGCACACTTCGAAAGACGGTGAAAAACTGTACCGCAAATTTGGCTTTTCGGAGCCGGTTTATCCGGTGCTGGAACTAAGTTTGTAGCAAGAAAATAACCAATATCGAACAAGAAATAAAAGCTGGAAATCAGGCGCATAAACTGAAACTTGGAACCTGAAACTCGCATCCCGCAACTTTGAACTTTGAACTTGAAACTTGTATCATGATCGAACCAAAACTACACATCGGAATTATGTATGAGCCGGAGATTATTTTCAGGCTAAACGAACGATATTTACTGGCCCCGAATGGCGTTCCGTTTGAAGCCATACAGAAAGCAGATTACAAAGATGGCAGGATATGGCTGAACGGCGAACCCACCGACGAACAGGAATTACTTTTTGAACCGGTCCGTTACCGTGAAGCATCGTTTGAACTGAACGATGTGACCATCGGCATCAACTTTCACTGGGAACGCAAAGAAGACCAGCAATTTAAAGGTGCGCTGAAAATTATCGTCGAAGATGAAAAACTGACGGCCATTAACATTTTGCCACTCGAAGAGTATCTGATCAGTGTCATTTCGTCGGAAATGAGCGCCACCAGTAGTCTGGAGCTGCTGAAAGCCCACGCCATCATTTCGCGTTCGTGGTTGCTGGCCCAAATTGAAAAAGGCAAAGCACTGAAGGATTCGGGCAAATTGTACCAAAGCATCACCGAAACCGCCGACGAATACATTCGCTGGTACGACCGCGAAGATCACCTGAACTTTGATGTGTGCGCCGACGACCATTGCCAGCGCTACCAGGGAATTACCCGGCAATCGACCGCCTTGGTGGAACAAGCCGTGAACGAAACACGCGGAATGCTGCTGATGAGCGACGGCAAAATCTGCGACGCTCGTTTCTCGAAAAGCTGCGGCGGAATTGCCGAAACCTTCGAAAACGTTTGGGAGCCCGAAGTTCACCCGTATTTGCAGGCCATCATCGACAATCCGCAAACTCCGGAAGGTTTTGATACCAACCTGACCGACGAATCGGTAGCCGAAAAGTGGATCAGGAATGCACCAACTGCTTTTTGCAACACGACCGACCGCGAAGTGTTATCGCAGGTTTTGAACGACTACGACCAGGAAACCAAAGATTTTTACCGATGGAAACTGACTTACCAGCAAGCCGATCTGGCCGAACTGATTGCCCGGAAATCGGGTCGCGACTTTGGCGCAATCATCGACTTGATTCCGGTGGAGCGCGGAAAATCAGGCCGCCTGAAAAAACTGAAAATTGTGGGAAGTAAACTAACTCTGACTATCGGGAAAGAACTGGAGATCCGCAAAACTTTGTCGGAATCTCACTTATACAGCTCGGCATTCGTAATTGACAAGCAAAATATTGGAAACGGCATTCCCGGCGAGTTCGTGTTGACCGGCGCAGGCTGGGGTCATGGCGTTGGCCTTTGCCAGATTGGTGCAGCCATGATGGGCGCCAAAGGCTACAAATACGACGAAATTTTGCTGCACTATTTCCGAGGAGCAAGCATTTCGAAAGAATATTAAAATGATCAAAAGATTTGTTGCCACGAAGTGGCTAAATATGAATAACCCCGTACGAAGTGCGGGGTCAAAGGATGTCTGAAAGCAGAACCCTGAAAGGGTTCAATAATAGGAGATTGAACCCTTTCAGGGTTCTGGATCAGTGTTTTATTCTCCTCCGGTTACACCGGAGGTTATTCAAATTAAAGCCTTTCAGACTTAGTTTAATGACAATTGAATGACCACTTAATGACAAAAACCAACCTTATGACCGATAACAACAACACCGCAGCACCGAAACAACGCAGTCCCTGGGCATGGATTCCAACGCTGTATTTCGCTGAAGGAATACCCTATGTGGTAGTGATGAGTGTCTCAGTTATAATGTTTAAAAAACTGGGAATTTCGAATGCTGACCTTGCTTTATATACGGGTTGGCTGAATTTGCCATGGGTGATCAAACCACTTTGGAGCCCGATTGTGGATTTGCTCAAGACCAAACGCTGGTGGATTGTGATCATGCAATTAATAATTGGTGCAGCACTTGGCGGAATTGCGCTGGCCATACCATTGCCTGCGTTCTTCAAAGTAACGCTTATATTCATGTGGTTGCTGGCATTCAGTTCGGCCACCCACGATATTGCTGCCGATGGTTTTTACATGCTGGGTCTCAACGAGCACCAACAAGCCTATTTTGTCGGAATCCGCAGTACCTTTTATCGCTTTGCCATGATTACCGGCCAGGGCATTCTGATTATTCTGGCGGGCTTTTTCGAAACTTCCACAGGGTTGCCACCAATTGAAATTACTGCTATGGCAAGTCCTTCGTATGCCAAAGAAATTATACTTCCTGAAGTTCCTCATAACGAGGAAACCACCAGTGGAGAAAATTATTTTGCTGTTTTTCCGAAGAAAGCAGAATTGTCAACCCAAAATATTCCGACTTATCAACTGGACTCTATTCGGAAAGTTGTTTCAACCTACAATCTGGAGAATGGATTTGTTCTAAATCAAGTTGCCTTAGTTAAAGAGGTTTCCTGGTGGTCGAAAAATGTTTCTATCCCCTTAAAAGAATTTCTGAAGAAATATTTTGGAGTTAAAAAACCAGTGATTGATGGTAAAACTCCCGCAGGCAATGTAACTGTAGTTGCTGTGAAATTGAGTTCGAAACCTGAAAAGAATGAAGAATTGGTGATGAACTTCGATTTCAAAAAAGGAGATAAAAGCCTTCGTTTGATTGAAGGTGAACGACTCATATTCAATGCCTCAAATTACGACAAACCGGCTTACCTGCTTTTTCAATGCGACCAAAAACTGACCCGACCATCCGAAGCAGTGTTTAAAGGAATATCCGGAAACATCCATCTGGCCTGGAGTATCACTTTTATAATTCTGGTTGTAATGTTCGTTTTGTTCTCAATTTATCACCGGTTCATTCTTCCGCATCCGGCATCCGACAAGCAGGCCTCCAAAGGCCAAAACCTGTTCAAGGAATTCTTCATGACCTTCGGTTCGTTTTTCAGGAGAAAAGATATCGGCCTGATCATTTCGTTCCTGTTACTTTACCGTTTGGGCGAATCGCAGATTGTTAAAATGGCCTCACCTTTTATGCTCGATCCGAGAAATATAGGAGGATTGGGTTTGACCACCGGCCAGGTTGGACTTCTCTACGGAACATTCGGAATACTTGCCCTCACAACAGGAGGAATACTTGGTGGAATAGCCGCCGCTAAAAAAGGACTTAAATATTGGATCTGGGTAATGGCTCTGGCGATTAATATTCCTCATCTGGTTTATGTCTATATGTCGTATGCACAACCTGAAAGCCAATGGATTATAGGACTTTGCGTGGTCATCGAACAATTAAGCTACGGATTTGGATTTACCGCCTACATGTTATATATGATATATATTGCCGAAGGGGAGCATAAAACTGCGCATTTTGCCATTGCCACCGGATTTATGGCTTTAGGTATGATGATTCCCGGGATGTTCTCCGGATGGCTGCAGGAAATTATTGGTTATCAGCATTTCTTTGTATGGGTAATGTTGTGCATGATTCCCGGATTGCTGCCTGTAATTTTCGTGAAAGTAAAGCCCGAATTTGGGGTAAAGAAGAAGGAAAATTAAGAAACTAAAACCCACATCATGAGTTCAGCAGGTCATATTTTCGACATGATTGCCCGGATGAAAAACAACCGGATGAAACACGAAGAACGCCGAAACCGTCAGAAAAAAGTAATGGAAAGTTTGTCGGACAAAGGCCACGTTTACGATCATTTAAATTCTCGCAACAATAATGAGCCAGGCAACGAGCAGGTCATCAGTCAGATTCACGAAAGAATGCTGACAAAAAATCGGAAAACCTTGATGATTCAGTTCTCCGTGTTGATTGTTGTTTCGCTAATTGTAGTTTTCGCGGCAATTAAGCTCATCTTTTAAGGGATAAAAACTAACATTCAAAAAAAATACACTTTTTGGTAGGGTTAGTTTCCTGTTTTTCGGATATAGGACAAAACAATGAATGTTTAATCCTAATATTTAATAACATGAAAAACAGAATTTTTGCATTATCAGCCATCCTGTCGTTGGCTGTTGTTTCTTGTCAGAACAATGATGATTTGGAAAGCACCGAATCTGCCCTGCTGTTAAAATCGGCCACCATAGCGGCCAGCGATGTAGCCATTGAGAGTGTTGCTCAGGAAACCAGTTACGAAGCCGATTTTTACTCGGAATACGAACACATCCTCCGGAAACTATCTCATTTCAAAGGGCGCAAAGGCAATCTTTTGGCCGGAAAAGATCACAATCACTATGTAGCAGGAGAAATGCCGGTAGTTTCGATTGATACTGCGGCGGCCGGATACCCAATTAACATTTCGATTGACTACGGAGATGGAATTGAAACCACGCATGGCAAAACCATCAGCGGATTGGTGAAGATTGAAATTACCGGAGCGAAAAACACAGACGGCAGCAAACGCATCATCGATTTTGTGGACTGCAAAATTGATACGATAGCTGTTGCCGGAACAAGTACCGAACTCTATAACGGCGATAACACAACAACCAGAAGTATAAAGTTAACCAGCAATGTGACATTTACCGTTGACGGTGGAGCAGTTTTAAACCGCGTTGGAAACGAAGTGCGCACGTGGACTACCGGCCTTTCAACTGCACAGGAACGTAATGATGATGTCATTGAAACAAGCGGGTCGGTAAACGTAACCAGTAACGACGGAAACACTTATTCAAAAACCATTACCAAAAATCTGATTCATACCGGCGACTGTCACAGCATTGTTGAAGGAGTTGTGGAGTACAAGCAGAACAGCACCGTTTTGGCAACGCTCGACTATGGCGACGGAACCTGTGATAACGTGGCTACCTTAACAACTGGAGGTACCACTACCGAAATACAACTGAAGAATCCAAAGGGAAAAGGAGGAAAAGGACACAAATAATTAAGACAAAGGAGAAAAGGAGAAATGGATTCAGGAGAGTTGCTATTGTTCTGATGGCAACTCTCCTTTCAGGAAAACCCAGGCAGATTGTTGAAAACAGGGCAGACCGCCAGATTATTCGTTCTTTCAAATAATTTGATTCGTGGAAATTTTTCACCTGACAATAATTATGTCAGAAAAATTTTCACTCATTTCGAATATGATTCTCAATTTTTTTCAAACATTTCCCGATTCGTCTATCTTTGGGGCTGATAAAAATTGAGAAACCTTGAAAAAAGAAGAGTTCAGAATTTTGTTCGAAACCTACTTTGAAGATGTACGCAGGTACATTCTCTACCGGTCGGGGAATGATGAACTGGCAACCGATATTGCGCAGGATACATTCATGCGGATATGGGAAAAGCAGATGGTTATCGATCAAAAAACGGTAAAGGGTTTGCTCTTCAAAATTGCCGGCGATTTATTTGTTTCGCAGTACCGCCGCGAACAGGTGGCGTTCAACTTCTTTAAAACTTTTCAACCCAGCGATAAAAACCTGACCCCCGAGGATCAGATTAATTTTCAGGAATTAAAAAATGCCTATGACGCAGCTTTAAAATCGATGCCGGAAAAACAGCGCACAGTGTTTTTGATGAACAGAGTGGAGGAATTGAAATACAAAGAAATAGCCGAACAGCTTGATTTAAGTGTAAAAGCCATTGAAAAAAGAATGAGTCAGGCACTCGATCACTTAAAAACACATTTAAAAGATAAAATTAACGGGTTAATCCTTTTCGTGCTGAGTTTTAAACGGATCAATGCAACAAACAACAAGTGAAACAAGACAAAGAACATATTGATTTTAGCGCGGTTGACAAGCAGAGCAAAGCATTTTTCTCCGGAGGAACTTTCAGGTGGAAAAAAAGCAAGGACGATGTTTGGGCAACAATTGAGGCAAGAATTGACGCACAGCCGAAAGGCCATTCCATTGTCCTGAATTTTACCCGCTCTAAATGGGCGATTGCTGCGGGTATTGTGGTCATTTTGTCGATGGTAAGTTTCCTTCGTTTTTATTCAGTAACAGTTGAAACCATTGCTGGACAGCATTTGGCCGCCGAACTCCCCGATCATTCCAAAGCCAATCTGAATGCCCAAACTACCCTAAAATATTACCCCTATTGGTGGAAAATCAAACGAATCGTCAAACTCGACGGGGAAGCTTTTTTCGAGGTTGAAAAAGGAAAAAAATTTGCAGTTATCTCGCAACGCGGAACCACCCAGGTGCTGGGAACCAGTTTCAATATTTTCTCGCGTGCCGATATTTACAAAGTTACCTGTATTACCGGAAGCGTAAAAGTGAAGTCAACAAAGGGTTTTGAGGCAATTCTCAAACCAAATGGCAAAGCCGAAATAAAGTCAGACGGGAAAATCGATATTTTGACCAACATTGAAACATTCCCTGAAATATCGTGGCGCAAAAATATTTTCCTGTTCACGGCCTCGCCCGTTTTGCAGGTATTTCATGAAATTGAAAGACAATATGGTGTAAAAGTCGTAGCTCAGCCCGATAACTATTCGCTCTACACGGGCAACTTCAGTAAAGAACAAAGTGTGGAAGAAACCCTGAGTTATGTATGTCCGGCGCTGGGATTAAAATATGTCAAAAATAGCGCGGGTGCCTATCTCATAACAAAGGATGATGAATGATCAGGAAAGCTGCCATACTGGTTTTATCCTTTCTGATCGCTTTTTTTGCATCAGCCCAAACCGAACTCATTAAAGTAGATGTGACCAATCAGCCGTTGAACACGGTGTTGGTCCAGCTACGCAACCAGTATAACTTTCAGTTTTCGTACAGCGACAATCAGCTCTCGCAACACAAAATCACTGTTTCGAAGGTATTTTCCACCAAAGATGAAGCGGTTCGGTACCTGATGAAAGACCTCCCGTTTGCGGTCAAAAAATCGGGTGAAGTGTATATTATCATCCCCGATAAGAAAAAGCTGAAAGGAGTTACAGGAAAAGAACAGAAACAGATTACAGGCCAGGTTGTTGAGGCCGGTTCGTTTGAGCCTCTCCCCTTTTCAAATATCCTTATCAACAATCACCCCCTGATTGCCGATGTAACCGGAACCTTTAATTACACAGCATCTGCGGACAGTTCTTTTCATGTCCGCATTTCCCATTTAGGGTACTATATCTGCGACACCACTCTGAATTCAGGATTCAGCCACCAGTTTAAACTGGTTCCGGCCACTCAGAAATTACCCGAAGTTCTCATCCTGAACAACGTGGTGGAAAAATCGACGATGATTGGCGAAAAGGTTGGCAAAAGTACCATCAATCCAAACATCGCCAGGTATTTACCCGGACAGGGTGATAATTCAGTCTTCAACCTTATCCGCTTAATGCCCGGCATACAGGCAGCCGGCGAGCAATCGGGCGATTTGCTGATGTGGGGAAGTTCGGAAGGACAAAACCAGGTGACTTTTGATGAATTCACATTGTTTGGCCTGAAGAATTATAGTGACAACATTAGTGCTGTCAATCCATTTCTGGTTAAAAATATTGAAATCCTGAAAGGCGGATTTGAAGCCAAATACGGGAACCGGGTGGGTGGAATTGTGAATATTACCGGGAAAAACGGAAATACGCAAAAGCCTGTTTTTAGCCTGAACGTGAATCCGACAACATTGAATGGTCTGGTTGAAATACCTCTGTTCAAAAAGTCATCATTGCTGGTGGCTTACCGGCAAACCTATTACGATCTGTTTAGCTCTGAGGATTTTAACTTCTTTGCTCCAGTGCGCCCTTCATCTAAAAATCAAACAAAATCAGCCCAGATTCGTAATGTGCAGTTCGATTTAAATGTGTACCCCAATGATTATACCTTCAGGGACCTCAACCTGAAATACACCTGGAATTTCGACAATGGCGACCTGTTTTATGTAAGCTTGTATGGCGGAAGCGATTTTTTCAGTTTATCGACCGAAGCCAATACTACCCGCGAATTCAGGGATAAATCAGGAAGAACGATAACTACTCCGATAACCATCAACCTGCTCAACGACGAAGAAAACACCCAACGAGGAATTTCGGCCTTTTACAGCAAAAGCTGGAAAAACAACCTGATTTCAAAATTCGTATTTACGCATTCTGATTTTTCCAGAAGTATAACTGATGAGGTTCAATCATCAAATACAACAACGCAGGTTAACTACAACAACGACCGTTTTAAAATAAACAACGAAGCGATTGAAACATCCTTTAAAATTGACAATACCCTCAACCTGATTAACGGCAATCAACTTGAATTTGGAGGAGGTTTTTATTCCAACGAGGCCTCAATTATAAATAAAGCCAGTTTACTCGACACTCTTTCGGTTGACACACTGAACCGATACCAAAACAGTCGGTTTTTTGCCTACGTTCAGGATAACCTGCCCATCGGGAAACGACTGACAATTAAAGCCGGTGCCCGCTTAAATCTGACGACTACAAATGCCCGATTATACTTTGAACCCAGGTTGAACGCCACCTATAAACTCAGCAATTTAATTAAGATGAATGCTTCGTGGGGGAAGTACAACCAGTTTATGTACAAAATTTCGAATGCCGATAAAGACAAAAATTACTCGTGGATGTGGGTAACCAGCAACGAAAACATTCCGGTTTTGAAAGCAAACCATTTGGCAGCGGGTGTTAACTATTTTAAAAACGACCTTACCCTGAATGTAGAAACCTACTATCGGCAAACGAAAAATATTGCACAGCGGGTTTTTGAGCCCAATTTTAATCCAGACAATAGTTTCCGCAACGAAGGTTTTTTCGCCTTATATGGTGATGCAAAAACTTATGGAATAGACTTTTACGCGAAAAAAGATTTTGGAAAGCATTCGGTTTGGACATCGTACACGCTAAGCGAAGCACTCGAACGTTTTGCCCGGAGAAACATGGTTTTACCCGCATATTCACTGGCACCACAGCATCAAAAACACGAATTTAAAATTTCAGGCTTGTTTAACATGGGCAAATTCTACTTCTCTGCCAATTATGTGTATGGTTCCGGGCTCGAAGTTCTGCGACAGATTTATAAAAATGAAGTAAACAACAACGTTTCGTACAACCGGGTTGATGCAGCAGTAACCTACCATTTTACACCAAAACGATTTTCAGGCGAAATTGGGTTCTCGGTCATGAATCTTTTCGACACTCAAAACCTGAAATACTCCAACTTCAAAAACATCCAGTTGACTCCTGAATTAGGGAATATCCGTGTTTACTCCGATGCTGTTCCGTTTACACCAACACTCTTCCTGAAACTGGTGTTTTAACTGCCAGATTCCTGAATTCACCGATTTTTCATTCTGAGTTGTTGGGATTTGCTGCAACTTTCAAGTCAAATGATACGAAATAAGTATTTATCCGGCATAAATCCATATTATTGGACTCGAAACCAATCAATGGATAAGTGGAGCAACCGAACTTGAATGCCTTTTAAATTCAGGAACCGAACCCTTTTAAAATATGCAAAGGACGGGCAAACTAATTTTCTGAACTTAGTTTATTCTGTCATGGAACATTTTATTCACAATAGGACTGAATTTTAAACTGATAGCTAAAATTTTCAGGATTTTGTCTTAACTTGTGGCTATGATAAACAATTAATTCTATCGAAATCAATTTATACAAAAGTGGAGTCCTGAAACCACCACAAAAAAGGAGGCGCTACCGAAAAGCCTTACGAGTAGGAATAAATTAAACAAAAAACCTATGGAAGCACAAAAAGTTGATATGTTCATCATGTCTAATGCCAAGTATTTTGAAAGTTACCAAATCAACGGAATTCGCGAAAGACTGATTGCCCTCGACGATTCCAAATGGGCGATGATTTCGTCTGTTCAATTGAAAGACCCGACAGTGAGTTTAATCGTTTCAATCCTTGCAGGCTCGCTGGGTATCGATCGTTTCCTGATTGGTGACACCGGATTGGGCATTGGGAAACTATTAACCTGTGGTGGATTAGGCATTTGGGCCATTATCGACTGGTTCCTGATTATGGGTGCCACCCGCGAAAAAAATATGCAAAAAATTCAGCAACTTCTTTACTAACCCGATATGAGCAGGAACAAGTTGTATGCACTTTTGTCGACGGCTTGTGCTGCAGGGTATATCTGGATCATCATTACTTTTTACCAAACAAATGCATTGGGAAACGACCCCACGGTTTGTCTGATCAAAAGTATAACAGGTGTACCCTGCCCTTCCTGCGGATCAACCCGGTCGGTTTTATCAATTTTTAGCGGTCATTTTACCGAAGCTTTGTACTGGAATCCACTCGGATTGGTGATCGTACTTATTTTGCTGATCGCTCCATTTTGGATCGCATTCGATCTGGTAACCAGAAACGATTCGCTGCTTCGGTTTTACAATCAAGCCGAACTTATCCTGAAAAAAAGATGGGTCGCTATTCCGGCGATCATTCTTATTCTGGTAAATTGGATTTGGAACATTATGAAAGGACTATGATTGCCGTAACCAATTTCACGTATCAGCCCACAGATCATGAACTCGAAAAAGCATCGAACAGTTACGTGATGTCGCTGATTGCTATTATGGGCGGGTTGCCACTGCCAATCATTAACCTGATTGCTACCCTTGTATTTTACATTGGCAATCTCAAAGGAACCTATTTTGTGCGCTGGCATTGTATTCAGGCCCTCCTCTCCCAGCTTTTTTTGCTGCCTTTCAACAGCGTGGGTTTCTGGTG
>Ga0172367_10004241_pt1 | contig 17987 bp, 12 predicted proteins | sample Lak10m_FD_114542 | JGI IMG/M metagenome (GOLD analysis project Ga0172367, IMG submission 114542) | Freshwater microbial communities from Kabuno Bay, South-Kivu, Congo - kab_022012_10m | ecosystem: Environmental > Aquatic > Freshwater > Lake | place: Democratic Republic of the Congo: South-Kivu...
AGGAGCGGCGCGATCTCGATCGAGTCGCCGCCCTCGGAACCGAGCAGCGAGCAGGAGCATGTGGCGAGGCACAGGAGTGCGGCGAGGGTGGTGCGCATGGCGGTGGTCTTGGTCGCGCGAGGGGGTGGGAGTGGTCGGCGGCCTTCGCGCGCAGACTAGCAGCCGGCGGGCGCGCCACCCACAAGGCTACTCGCGCCGGGGCGCGGGTCGAGGAGGGCGGCCCGAGGGCGTCGCCGCGCCCTTCCCCGCGGTCGGCTTGGCGACGGCGCTCCCGATCGCGCCTCGCTCGGCTATCCTCTTGCCCCCGTTCGCGGCCGACGCGGCCGCGCGGGGACCGAATCCCACCCTGGAACCGACGATGAAGCGCTTCTGCCTGCTGGCACTCTTCGCATCCGCCACCGCCGTCGCCCGCGCCGACGAGGGCATGTGGTTGTTCAACCGTCCGCCCGCCCAGCAGATCAAGGCCGCCTACGGCTTCGAGCTGACGCCCGAGTGGCTCGACCACGTCCAGAAGTCCGCCGTGCGCATCTCGACCGGCGGCTCGGGCTCGCTGGTCTCGGCCGACGGCCTGGTGATGACCAACCACCACGTGGGATCCGACAAGATCGCCGAGCTCTCCACCAAGGAGCGCGACCTGCTCAAGGACGGCTACCACGCGCGCACGCTGATCGACGAGCTCAAGTGCCCGAACATCGAGATGGATGTCCTGTGGACCATCGAGGACGTCAGCGCCAAGGTCGAGTCGGCGGTCCAGTCCGGCATGTCGAACGCGCAAATCTCCGCCGCGCGCCGCGCCAAGCTCGCCGAGATCGAGTCCGAGGCCAAGCAGAAGGCCGGCAAGGGCTTCAAGTGCGAGACCGTCACGTTGTGGCAGGGCGCGCGCTACCACCTGTACACCTACAAGACCTGGGACGATGTGCGCCTCGTGTTCGCACCCGAGAAGGGCATCGGCTTCTTCGGCGGCGACGCGGACAACTTCGAGTACCCCCGCTATTGCCTCGATGTGTGCTTCTTCCGCATCTACGAGGACGGCAAGCCGCTGAAGGCCGAGCGCCACCTCGAGTGGAGCCCCGACGGGGCGGGCGACGGCGAGCTGGTGTTCGTGGCCGGCCATCCCGGCCGCACCGAACGCCTCAACACCTGGGCGCACCTCGAGTACATGCGCGACTTCCAGTATCCCGCCACCATGCGCGCGCTGTGGCGGCGCGAGGTGCTGCTGGCGACCTTCAGCGGCCGCGGCGAGGACAACCGGCGCGAGGCCGAGGACGAGTACTTCGGCGTGCAGAACTCGCGCAAGGCGCGCACTGGCATCTACGCCGGCCTGCTCGATCCGACCTTCATGGCCAGGAAGTTCCGCGCCGAGCTCGAGCTGCGCGCCGCCGTGGCCGCGAACCCCGAGTGGTCGGCCCAGTGGGGCGATGGCTGGGATCTCGTCGCGCAGGCCAAGAAGGTGCAGCGCGAGATGGTCGTGCGCTTCACCGCGCTCGGCGGGCCGGGCATGGGCCTCGGCGGCGACCTGTGGGCCAAGGCGGCGACGATCGTGCGCTGGGCCGAGGAGTCGGGCAAGCCCGATGGCGCGCGCTTGCGCGAGTACCGCTCGACCGCCAAGGCGACCCTCGAGCGCGGCTTGTACTCCGAAGCACCCATCCACCTCGACCTCGAGGTCGAGCGCATGGCGTCGGCTTTGCAGAACATGGCCGAGCTGCTCGGTGGCGGCGATCCAACCGTCGTGCGGGCCCTCGCCGGCAAGTCCGTGCAGGCGCGCGCCGAAGAGCTCGTGCGCGGCACCAAGTTGGCCGACATCGCCGAGCGCAAGCGCTTGTTCGAGGGCGGGGCTGCCGCCGTGGCGGAGAGCAAGGACCCGCTGATCCAGCTCGCGCGCCTGCTCGATCCGGAGAACCGCTTGCAGCGCAAGCGCTTCGAGGAGGAGGTCGATCCGCTGGAGAAGGAGGGCTACTCGAAGGTGGCCGCGGCGCGCTTCGCCAAGGAAGGCGAGGGCTTGTATCCCGACGCGACCTTCACGCTGCGCTTGTCCTACGGCGCCATCAAGGGCTACGAGCAGGAAGGCAAGCCCGTGCCGCCGTTCACGAACTTCGCCGGCTTGTACGAGCGCGGGGCGGCGCGCGGCAACGCGTACCCGTTCGAGGTTCCGGCCAGCTGGATGAAGGCCAAGTCGAAGCTCAATCCCGCGACGCCGTTCAACTTCGTCTCGACCAACGACATCATCGGCGGCAACTCGGGCTCGCCCGTGATCAACGCCAAGAAGCAGGTCGTCGGACTGATCTTCGACGGCAACATCCAGAGCCTCGTCCTGGGCATCGGCTACGACGAGACGCAGGGTCGCGCCGTGTCGGTCGACTCGCGCGGCCTCGCCGAGGCGCTGCTCAAGGTCTACGACGCTTCCGAGCTGCATGCCGAACTCCTGGCGGGCAAGCGCTGACGCAAGGCCGCCGCGAGCGGCGCGCGAGCCCCTCGACTGGGCCGGATAGCGGGCGGCGCCGCGCGGATGCATCCCGCGCGGCGCCGCCTGCTTGCGTGGCGGCCGGAAGTTCCTTCCATCCCGCGGACGGCCTTGCGCGGCGTCCGATCGCGCGCGAGTCCACGCGGCGCCCGCAAGTCGAGCCTCGGTCGTGGTCGAAACAAGGGACGGGCGCAGGATCCGCGTGGTGGCGGGTCGGCGGTCCCGAGGCGGCCTCGCTGGCCGCCACATGTCCCCATGCAAGGCCACGACACGAACGGAAGCGGCGCGCGCGATGGCGCCGCCGACGCGGTCATCGACATGCAGGTCATCGCCGGCCTGCGCGAACTAGGCGGCGAGGACGAGCCCGGCCTGCTGGTCGAGATCGTGGCGTTGTACCTGGTCGACGCGCCCAGGCGGTTGCACGAGATCGACCAGGCGCTCGCGAGCGGCGACCTGAAGGCGCTCGAGCGCGCGGCGCACACCTTGAAGTCCAGCAGCCAGAACGTCGGCGCCACCGGCATGGCCCAGTTGTGCAAGCGCATGGAGGAGCTGGCGCGCCGCAGCGAAGTCTCCGGCGTGCGCGTGCTGCAGGACGAAGGAAGCCGCCACTGGCGCGAAGTCGAGCGCGCGTTGCGCTCGCTGGACGCCTGATTCGTCGAGTTCCCACCCATCATCCCCGACGCTTCGACCATGCAACACGAGACCTTCGACGAACTGCGCGCTTCCGGCCGGCTGCCGACTCCCCCCGGCGTCGGCATGGCGGTGCTCAAGATCACGCAGCGCGAGGACTTCTCCACCGAAGACCTCTCGCGCGCCATCTCCGCCGATCCCGCCCTGACCGGACGCCTGCTGCAGATCGCCAACTCGGCGACGCACGCCGGCGTGCGTCCGGCGACGACGGTCGCGGACGCGGCCATGCGCCTCGGCGTGCGCGCCGTGCGCAATGTGGCATTGGGCTTCTCGCTCTTGTCCGCGCACAGGAACGGCGCGTGCGCGCGCTTCGACTACGACCGCTTCTGGTCGGCTTCGCTGGCTCGCGCCGTCGCCGCGCGCGCCATCAGCGAGCGGCTGCGCGTGGGCGTGCCGGCCGAGGCCTACATCCTGGGCCTCTTGGCCGACATCGGGCGTCTGGCCTTGGCGAGCGTGCATCCGGAGGAATACGCGCGCATCCTCGGCGACGAGCGCGCGCGCGAACCCATGGCGATCGCGGCGTTGGAGCGCGCGAGCTTCGAGATCGACCACTCGGAGACGGCGGCGCTCTTGATGGACGACTGGGGCTTGCCGCGCCCCCTGCGGGAAGCCGTGCGCATCCACGAGAGCGAGGAGCGCCGCGTCAACGCCACTTGCGCGGACACGGCCAACCACGCCAAGTTGCTGGCCCATGCTTCCGTGCTGGCCGAGGTGTGCCTGGCTGGCGACGCGACCGCCGGCACATCCTGGACCCGCCTCGCGGCGGGACTCGATGTAGTGCGCGACGCGCTGGGCTTCGATCGCGCCGAATTCGGCGCGTGGTGCGGTCGCGTGGCGGCGGAGTGGACCGAGTGGGGCCGCCTGCTCCACGTCCCGACGCAGAAGGTCAAGAGCCTGCAGGAGATCCACGCCCGCGCCGAAGAGGCGATGGCCGCGACCGCCGCGCCGCAAGCGAGCCAGCGCGGCGAACGCCTGCGGATCCTCGCGGTCGACGACGACCAGTTGTCGCTGAGGCTCCTGCAGCGCGAGTTGGTGCGCGCAGGCCACGAGGTGCTCATCGCGCGCGACGGCGCCGAAGCCCTCGCCATGGCGCTGGAGTCGTGGCCGCACATCGTCATCGCGGACTGGATGATGCCGGAGATGGATGGCCTCGAGCTGTGCCGCTCACTGCGCCGCATCCCGGACGGCCAGGGCATCTACTTCTTGCTGCTCACGGGGCGCGACGAGGAGGAGCGCGTGATCGAGGCCTTCGATTCGGGCGTCGACGACTTTGTCGTCAAGCCGTTCAACCCGCGCATCCTGCGAGCGCGCCTGCGCTGCGGCGAGCGCTTGTTCCAGAAGCGCGAGCAGGAGGAGCAGCGCACGCGCAACGAGACGCGCAGTCGCGTCCAGTCGGGGCGGCGCATGCGCGACGCCAATCGACGCGCGAACACCGACGAGCTGACCGGCTTGTACAACCGTCGCTGGGCGATGGAGGAGCTGCGTCGCGAATGGGACAAGGCGCTGGAGCTCGACGAACCGTTGTCGGTGCTCGTGGTGGACGCCGACGGGTTCAAGAAGGTCAACGACCAGCATGGCCACGACGTGGGCGACGTCGTCCTCAAGGAGCTGGCCGCGACCTTGTCCGGCACGGTGCGCGCCGACGAGGAAGTGGCGCGCTGGGGTGGCGAGGAGTTCCTCGTCATCTGCCGCAACGCCACCGCGGAGCAGGCCGCGATCTGCGCGGAGCGCCTGCGGGCCGCGGTCGCGCAGCACCGGATCCGCTCGGGCACGTTCGACGCCTGCATGACGATCAGCGTGGGCGTCGCGCAGGCCGACTCGAGCATGGCGACCTTCGACGCGCTGCTGAAGCGCGCCGACGACGCCGTCTACGCGGCCAAGGCGGCTGGGCGCGATCGCGTGGCCGTCGACAAGCCGCGCGACGATCGAGCGAAGGAGAGTGCCTGACTTGGAGCTGCGTCGCTTCGAGGAGTACGAGGGTGGCCTGCACCTGCCTTCGCCGGCTGGCGTGGGCTGCGCCATCCTGCGCTGCGCTTCCGGCAGCGGACTGCGCATCGACCGGCTCGTGGCGGCGCTGCGCGTCGACCCGGCCTCCACGGCGCGCGTCGTCGACGCGGCCAATCGCGTGGCGGGCGCCGGCGAACGCTTGACCGTGGCCTCCGCCGCGGAGGCGCTGCATCCGCGCCATCTGCACGAGCTCGCGGTCTCGTTCCATTCGCGCGGCCAGCGCCGGGGCGCGGGGCGCGAGTTCGACCATGACCGCTACTGGCGCTGGTCGCTCGCGTGCGCAGTCGCCGCCGAGCAGATCGCCGCCAAGGACGGACACTTCGACCCCGAGGAAGCGCACGCGGCCGCGCTCGTCTCGCGCATCGGCGTGTTGGCGCTCGCGACGGCGGAGCCGACGAACTTCGATGCGTTGCTGCGCGATCACGCCACGCGTCCGGTGCAGGAGCTGCTCGCGGCGGAGTCGCGCGCCTTCGACTTCGACCATTACGAGTTGGCGGCCTCCATGATGCTCGGCTGGGGCTGGCCCGAGTGGATGTCGCTCGCCGTGCGCGACCTCGGCTTGCCGGGTCGCCATGCGGCCGTGCTTCCGCCGCGCGGACAGGCCTTCGCAGCGTTGTTGCGGCATGCGGGACTGCTGGCCTCCGACATCATCGAGGCCGCTCCGCGTCCAGGAGAGCGCGCGCAGCGCCGCACGCGCGTCTACGAGGCCGCCGGGCTCGGCCCCACCCTGCGCGACGATTCGTTGCACTGGGCCACCATGCGCCGCTTGCGCGAGTTGGCCGAGGCGCTCGACGATCCGCATGCGCCGAGTCGCTTGGTGCCCGACGCCGTGGCGAAGCCGGATGGCGAGTCCATGCACGGCATCAAGGTGCTGGCCGTGGACGACGATCCGGTGGACTTGCGATTGCTCGTGGCGCAGCTCGAGTGCGAAGGCTGCGATGTGCTCCCTGCGCGCGACGGCCACGAGGCGCTGGACCTCGCCATGCGCCACCATCCACAGGCGGTGGTGGCGGACTGGACCATGCCGAACATGTCGGGCTCCGAGCTGTGCCGCCGACTGCGCGAACTCGAGCCGCACAAGCCGCTCTTCCTCGTGCTGTTGACCGGCCTCGACGACGAAGGTCGCGCGGTCGAGGCCTACGAATCAGGTGCCGACGAGTACGTCACCAAGCCGTGCAACCCGCGTCTGCTCGTGGCGCGCTTGAAGTCCGGCCTGCGCCTCGCGCGCCACCAGGAAGCCGACGCTGCGCGGCGCGCCGAGCTGCAGGCCGAGGGGCGGCGCATCGAGCTGCAGGCCAAGCGCATGGCGGGGCTCGCGGCCACGGACCAACTGACAGGGCTGCCATCGCGCGCGCGCGTGTTGGAAGTGCTGCGCAGGCAGTGGGACCACGGCCAGTCGACCGGCGCGCCGCTGGCCATCGCGTTGTTCGACCTCGATCATTTCAAGCGCGTCAACGACGAGCACGGCCACGACGCGGGCGACGAGGTGTTGCGCGCCGTGGCGCGCTTGCTGCAGCGCCATGTCCGCAAGGGCGACTGCCTCGCGCGCTTTGGCGGCGAGGAGTTCCTGCTAGCCTGCCCCGGCACGGACGCCGCCGGGGCGCAGATCGCGGCCGAGCGTCTGCGCGGGGCGTTGGCCGCCGAGCCGATCGTGCGCGCGGGGTTCCAGGGCCGACTCACCCTCAGCTGCGGCATCGCGGAGAGGGGCCCGGGCATGCTGGGCGTCGACGGCCTGCTCAAGGCGGCCGATCGGGCCTTGTACGAGGCCAAGGCCGAAGGGCGCGACCGGGTGCGTCGGGCTTCGTGAGAATGGCGGCCTGCTTGCGCCGTATTAGCCTATACGCATGGAGTGGGACCATCTGATCGCGGCCTTGACGGGCATCGGCCTCGCCGCCGCCTGCGGCTTCCGCGTCTTCGTGCCGCCGCTCTTGGCGGGCTTCGCCTTCCGTCACGGTTGGCTCGACGCGCCGCAAGCGCTCGAGTGGATGGCCACCACTCCGGCCCTCGTGGCCTTGGGCCTCGCCACCCTGGTCGAGGTGGTGGCGTACAAGGTTCCGTGGCTCGACAACGCCTTGGACGGCATCGCTTCGCCTACAGCCGTGTTGGCTGGCCTCTTGCTGGCGTCGGGCTTCTTCGCCGAATCGGACTCGTGGTTCCTGTGGATCCTCTCGGCCATCGCCGCCGTGGGCGCGGCCGGCGGCGTGCAGGCCGCCACCGTGGCGACGCGCGTTGGCAGCACCGCGACCACCGGCGGACTGGCCAATCCGTTGGTGGCCTTGGTGGAACTCGCCTTGGCCGTGCTGTCGACGTTGGCGGCGTTGCTGCTGCCACTGCTGTTCGCGTTCGTGGTGGTCGTCGCGTTGGCCATCGTCGCCGCGTGGCTGTGGCGCCGCCGCGGCAGCAAGCTCGCCGCCGGCTGAACCCCGCGGGTGCCAAGGTCCGCCGCACTCGCACTCGAACTCGAGCTGCGAGCCTGCTTCGCTCGTCGCGCCCCATGCTCGTGGTCCGCGCTCGGCCGCCGCGCGGTAGATTGGACGCGCCATGAGCACCACCACGCCCGTCCTCGACCTGTCGCGCCGCATCGACGGGGTTTGGAACGAGTCCATCGTCCCAGCGCTCGTCGACTACATCCGCATCCCCAACCAGTCGCCGGCCTTCGACCCGCGATGGCGCGAGCACGGCCACATGGAACGCGCGACGAACTTGATCGCGGATTGGTGCAGGACGCGCGCCATCGAGGGATTGACGGTCGAGATCGTGCGCCTCGAGGGTCGCACGCCGGTCATCTGGATGGAGATCCCCGCCACCGCGGACACCGGCGCGGACACCGTGCTGCTCTACGGACACCTCGACAAGCAGCCTGAGTTCAGCGGTTGGGAGGAGGGCCTCGGTCCGTGGACGCCGGTGATGCGCGGCGAGCGCCTGTACGGCCGCGGCGGCGCCGACGACGGCTACGCGGCCTTCGCGTCCTTGACGGCGATCGAAGCCCTGCAAGCCGCCGGCGTGCCGCACGCGCGCTGCGTCGTGCTGGTCGAGGCCTGCGAGGAGTCGGGCAGCGTCGACTTGCCCGCGTACATCGAGGCGTTGTCTGCGCGCATCGGCACGCCGAGCCTCGTGGTGTGCCTCGACTCGGGTTGCGGCGATTGGCAGCGCATGTGGAGCACCACCAGCTTGCGCGGCCTCGTCGGCGGCAACCTGGTGGTGGAGACGATCAAGGAAGGCGTCCACTCGGGCGACGCCTCGGGCATCGTGCCTTCGAGCTTCCGCGTGCTGCGTCGCGTGCTTTCGCGACTGGAGGACGAGGAGACCGGACGCATCGAGGATCCGTTCTTCCATGTGGACATCCCGGCGCAGCGCGTCGAGCAGGCGCGGCTGTGCGCGACGGTGCTGGGGGACGCGGTGTGGTCGAAGTTCCCCTGGCATGCGGGATGCAAGCCGATGGCGGACGATCCGACCGAGCTGTTGCTGAACCGCACTTGGCGACCGGCGCTGTCGATCACCGGCGCGCGCGGCTTCCCCGACCTCGACGCGGCCGGCAACACGCTGCGGCCCATGTCGGCGGTCAAGATCTCGCTGCGCATCCCGCCCACGCTCGATCCCAAGGCGGCGCTGGCGCGGCTCAAGGAGCTGCTCGAGCGCGATCCGCCGCACGGGGCGCGCGTGCGCTTCGAGGGCGAGAAGGCCAGCACTGGTTGGCACGCGCCGGAGTTGGCGCCGTGGCTGGAGCAGTCGCAGGATCGCGCCTCGCGCGCCGCCTTCGGCCATGCCGCCGTGTGCATGGGCGAAGGCGGCTCGATCCCGTTCATGGGCATGCTCGGCCGGCGCTACCCGGGAGCGCAGTTCCTCATCACGGGCGTACTCGGACCGCACAGCAACGCGCACGGTCCCAACGAGTTCCTCGACGTGCCCACGGGGCGCAAGTTGACCGCCTGCGTGGCGCAGGTGGTTGCCGACCACGCGCGTCGCGCCTGACGGCTGTCCGGTTCATTTGACAAGCACGGGGCCGGCGGTCGTGCTCGACCACCGGCCCCGTGCGTCCTCCAGCCGCGCAGCGCCTCAGTCGCGCACGGGATTGGCTCCGGCGCCGGGGCCGTAGACCACGGCGTTCATGAACACGCGCAGCGGTCCGCGGAACCAGGTGCGGAAGGTGGGCGGAGAAGCGAACAGGATCACCTGGCCTTCGCCTACGCGCTCGACCACGCACCAACTGGAGTTCTCCAGCCGCTCGCGCGCCTCGGGCCACAGCAGTCCGCCGAGGCGCAGGCGCGCGCCCTCGGCCAGCCGCACGGGCGTGCGCGCGGCATCCTTGGCGTGGATCGAGTTCGCTCCTTCGAAGTAAACGGGCAGCTCGTCGCGGCATCCGGCTCCGATCCAGTGGCCCTGCTCGACCTCGCCGCGCAGAATCACGCCGGAGGGCGCGTAGGTGCGCAGACGCGCCTCGCGCTCGGCCTTGGTCTCGCCATCGCCCTCCTTCTTGGCCGGCGCCGCCGGTTCCGTGGGCTCCTTGTCGCCGAAGACCACGTCGCGGTCGGGCTCGACCTTGCCGGCCGAGCGCCCGCGGCGCGCGGCGCGCACGTGCGCGTCGAGATCGTCGAGCGCGTCGGCGCGCAGGCGCGCGGAAGTCAGCTCGTTCTCCGGCTTGCAGGCCGCCGCCGCCGCGCCGCCCATGGCGATCAGAGTGCCGCCGCCTTCGACCCAGCGCCGCAGCTCGCTCGCTCGGTTGGCCATCCAGCCCGACAAGTTGCCGTCGGGCACGATCAGCACGTCGTAGCGCCGCAGGTCCAGCGATCCGAAGGCTTGCGCGTCGGCGAGCGTGGTGGGCAAGCCCAGTTCGAAGTCCAGCGCGTGCCAGACATGGCCGAATGAGTCGTTGTCGACCGGCGTGTTCGACAAGAGCGCCACGCGCGGTCGCGACAAGAGGTCGAAGTGGCGTCCGCCGAGATCCGGACCGTCGTCGGGGCTGCGCGCGCCGGTCGACGCATGCGCGCGGGCGCCGGCGCGGCGCGCCGCCTCGGCCACGCGCTCGGCCGCGTCGGAGCCGTTCTCGTGCCTGCGCACGAGGAGGCTCCAGCGCGAGAACGCACGACCAGAGTTGCGGAACGGCTCGTCGCACAGGTGCACCTGCAGGCCGAGTTCCAACGCCTGCGCCGCGAAGCGCACCGCGCTGTCGTCCTGGCCGTCGACGATCCAACCGTAGACCGGCGCGGCGACATCCGGCGCCGGCGCGACGCCGATCTCTGGCGCGGACAAGGCCGCGACCAGCGCTCCGGCCACATCGAGGTGCTCGCACCACGAACCATCCAGATCCCAACCAAGCGTCGGCGTCCACGCTGTCACGTCGTAGGACTTGGGCTGGCCCTTGGTCTCGAGCTCCTTGCGCTCGCGCGCCAGCGAAGCCTGGTCGTATTGCGGGTCGAACTCGAGCAGCGCTTGGACGTAGGCCGACAACGGCTGGCGCGGCGACACGACCAAGGACCCCGCGGGGAACTCGCGCGCGGCGGGTTGCACGCGGGGGGCCGCGGCTTGCGCGACCTTGAACGCGGCCGCGGCTTGACGGACCTCGATGCCTTGGCGCACGAGCAGATCGACGAAGCGCCGCTCGCGCTCGGGATGCCGCCCGGGCACGAGCACGTACATGCGGTCGTTGCCGGGCGTGGATGGTTCCAGGGCCGCGCGCTTGGCGGCGAGGTACTCGCGCAAGGCCGCCGCGCGATTCCTCGCCAGCGTCGCGACATTCGAGACGGAACCCAGCGCTTGGCGATGGACGCCGTCGCGGTAGGTGACCACTTCGCCCGAAAGGCGGCGCACCGCGTTGCCGACGAGGCGTGCTTGTTCGTAGAGGATGCCGCACGCGCCTTGGAAGGTCGACCACGAGTCCGAGTAGCCCGGATACCACGAGTCGGCCCACTCGCGCGTGTAGTAGCTCCAGCCTTGCTGGTCGAAGCTGCGCGCCAGGTCGGCGGTGTAGAGCTGCCACCACTTCCTCGTGTAGGCGGGGAAGGTGGGCGTGAACGGATCCGTCGCCGGATAGACGAGAAAGGTGTCCATCGCGCCCATCTCGTGCGCGTCGACCATCAGTTGCGGCATCCACGCGCGGATCGCGGCCCAGCGCGCGCGCGTCTCCGGCTGGGTACCGAAGGACCAGTCGCGGTTCATGTCGTACAGGTAGTGGTTGCCGCGTCCGTAGGGCCAGCGACCGCGATGCATGCCGTCGCGGTCGACGTTGCCCACGTAACCCGCGTTCTGCACGAGCATCGACAGGATGCGCTCGCGACCGTCGGGGTTCATGCACGGGTCGAGCACGACCACCACCTCGTCGAGCACACCGGTCACGTCGGACGAGAGGCCCGCGGCGTAGTGGTGCGCGACGACGAGGCTGGCGTCGGTGCCCGACATCTCGTCCCCGTGGATCGAGTACGCCAACCACGCGATCGCCGGCGTGTCCTCCACGAGGCGTTCGCCGTCGGCCTGCGACAGGCCGCGCGGATCGGACAAGCGCCGGATCGCCTCGCGGATCGCGGGCAACCGCGCGCGGTTCGCCTCCGACGCGATGATCGCCACGACCAACTCGCGACCTTCGTGCGTGCGGCCGATGGTCTCGACGGTCAAGCGCTTCGAAGTCGCCTCGAGGCGCCGCAGCCCGGCCACGACTTCATGGTGGTGCGCGGTGAAGGCTCCCGCCGGACGCCCGAGCAGCTCTTCGACCGTGGGCACGGCCGGGTCGTAGGTCGTGCCGGGGAAGAAGGGCGCCGGCGCCGCTTGCTTCCAGCGCGCTCCATCGCCGAAGTCGATCGAGCGCGGCGTCTCCGGCGCGGGCTTGGGAGCCGGACCTTGGTCTTGCCACGCGGCGGTCGCGCTGGTGCAGGCGGCGAGGAGGAGGATGGAGGAAAGTACGAGGCTGCTCGCGTTGGGAGCGGGAAGGGGGGAGCCCATGGCTGCGCGCAGGATAGCGAGTATTCCGGTCTTTCCTGTCCGCGCGTGTTCGTGGATGGACGCTCCCCGAATAGGAGGGGTCCGACGCGATGTCCGCGCCGGGCTGCTTCCGCATTGGTCCGTTCCTCCCCCCGAGGATCTCCCTCTCATGTCCCAACCTCTCATCCGGCCGGCGTTCGCCACAGGCGTCGCGGCTTCGTTGTTCCTTCTGGCTGTCGGTTCCGGCTGCGGCTCGACTTGGCAGACCTACAACGAGCGCTTGGTGCGCCAGCAGATCACCACCGCGACCGATGCTCCCGAATGGGTGCGTGGTCGCATCCAAGCCGACTCGAACAACCTCTCCTTCGTCGGCCGGGGTGCCGGCTACAACGTGCTCGACGAGCGCAAGGCCTTCGACGAGGCGTTCATGCACGCCCGCGAACAGTTGGCCCAGTACGTGGGGACGCGAGTCGTCTCCGAGTCCTGCGATCAGGATTGGGCTCGGGGCGCGCGCTTCCTTCCGCTGGCGGACTCCGGACCCGGCGATGGCGAAGAGCCCGGCCAGGCCATTCGTTCGCGCGCCAAGCAGGTCGCGGACGCGCTGGTCGGCGAACTGCTCCCTGTCGCCCAGTACTGGGAGCAGTGGGACGTGGAGGAGGATCCCGAGCGCAGCTGGAACGGACTGTGGTTCGAGAACGAGCACCGCTTCGACATCCGGCGCTACAAGTGCTGGGTGCTGGCGAGCATCCCCAAGGAGCGCGTCGAGAAGTACATCGCCGCGACCCTCGCCATGCTCGAGAACGAAGCCGAGTTGCAGCGCATGGAGGGCGAGTTGGCCGCGCTAAGGGCCGGCGAGCCGGCTGGAGTCGATGGTGCCGTCAAGGCCGCCCTCGACGCCAAGGAGCACGAGATCATGACGCTGCGCGAGCGCATCCACTACGGCCGCGCCTTCCGCTTGACCACGAAGGATCGTTGCGCCACGCCCGAGGCTTGCACGCCCGTCGCCCATCCGCAATGGCGCAAGACAGGGCTCGAAGTGACGACGCGCGTGCAGGCTGGCGTCGTCCCCGCGAAGGGCTCCAGCATCTGCGACGGCATGCCGTTGGAGGGACGCTGATCCATGCGCATCCTCCATTGCTTCACCTTGCTCGCTCTGATCGGCGCGACCGGCTGCGCGACTAGTCCCCGCCACGATTGGTGCGAGCAGCACGTCAAGCCCATCGCGTTGGAAGAGGGCCCCGGCCGCAGCGGCGCGAACACGCACTGCAAGCCCTTGATCGGCATGTGCTACGACGCGGTCGACGACCTGCTCAAGCAGCACTCGGAGTCGGACGAGATCGGGCGCATCCTCGTGGCGACCCTGGTCGACATCAACGACGTCGATCGCACGACCATGTTCGGCCGGCAGTCGGCTGAATTCTTGGCGGCGCGACTGACCCAGCGCGACCAGGACGTGATCCACGCCACGGTCCGCGAGGATCGCATGATCGTGAAGGGCGACGGGCAATTCCTGTTGTCGCGCGAGGTCAAGAACCTCGCGGCGGACTTCAACGCCAAGTCGGTCCTCGTCGGCACCTATGGGGTGGTGCAGGACGTGGTCTACGTGTCGCTGAAGCTTGTCTCCACCATCGACGACTCGACCTTGGCGGCAACGGACTTCACCGTCCCGCGCGGCAAGGTCGTGGACCAGATGCTGGGACCATTCCTGTACTCCTGGCGCTGAGTCGGGGTCAGGCATGCGCCAGACGGACGGACGGGTTGCAATCCTCGCTCCGTCCGTCTGGAGCTACTTCGGGAATCAGGCCGCAGCCGAGCGAATCGGTGCATGAGCCCCTTGGCATCATTTGTTCATGAATACCTGATATAAAACCCACGCAAGGCTGGTGGTATCGTTACCTGATCTCATGCCTTCTAGGCCAAAGTCCGGCGGGCGCCACGCGGGCGCGCGGCCGACGGAGTACCCCCGATGACCGCCGCTACCCCGGGCCAAGCCCAGGCGGGTGGCGATGGACACCTGCGGCAACTGACCCCGCTGCTCGTGTGGGCGGTTGTCTTCTGCGACATCGGGACGAGCGTCTACTACGTCCCGGGGATCCTGTACCAGCGCGTCGGCAATGTCGCGCCGCTGGTCGTGTGGATCGGACTCCTCGGCTTCGTGCTCTTGGCGTCGAAGTACGTCGAGATCTGTTGGCGCAAGCCCGACGGGGGCGGGGTGGTGAACATCGCCGGCGAGGCCTTCCGGCCGATGGCGGGCGCCTTGGGTGGAGTGCTGATCCTGATCGGCTACTTCATGACCTCGGCCATCTCGTCGGTGTCGGGGATGCACTACCTCGGCACGATCGCGCCGGTGGTCGAGCACCACATCGTGCCCTTCGCCGTGCTGGCGCTGTGCTTGCTGGCGGTGGTGAATTTCATCGGCATCCGCGAGAGCGCCGCGTTGTCGCTGCTCATGGCGGGTGCCGCGTTCGTCGTCAACCTCGTAGTGGTCGTCGTGGCGCTCGTCATGGCGCCCGAAGGCGACTTCCACTGGCCGCGCCTGCAGGAGAACCTCGCGCTGGCGAAGGACCTCGAGCTGTCGACCTTCCTCGTCGGCTTCTCGGGCGCCTGGTTGGCCTTCTCAGGCCTCGAGAGCATCAGCCAGCTGTCGCCGGCGATGAAGCTGCCGATCAAGCTGTCGGCCAAGAAGGGCATGCGACTCGTGGTGGCGACGATGATCGCCACCTCGCCGGTGCTTACCTTGCTCGCCATCAGCCTCGTGCCGGACGCGGTCAAGGACCAGAACTCCGAGCGCTTCATCTCCGAGCTCGGCGGACAGTTCGGTGGAGGTTGGCTGAAGCTCGCGGTCGTCCTGACCGCCTCCAGCCTGTTGTTGTTCGCGGCGAACACGGCCATCATCGGCTCGTACCATGTGTTCCTGGCGTTGTCGGAGCAGGGCTTCATGCCCACGGCGGTGGGGGCGCGCAACCGCTGGTTCGGCACGCCGACGGTGGGGATCCTGCTCTCGACGCTCATCCCCGTGGCGGTCGTGCTGCTGGCGAAGGGCAACATGCTGCTGCTCGGCGGGCTGTACGCCTTCGGACTGCTGGGCGCGTTCCTGCTGAGTTCGGCCGGCCTCGACGTGCTGCGCTGGCGCGATGGCGATCGTGGTTGGGTCTTCTGGCTGGGCATCCTGACCACGCTGTTGGTGCTGGTGGCGTGGTTGGTGACCTTGAAGGTCGAGGGCATCGCGACCTTCGTCGGCTTCGCCCTGGTCGTGGCCGGCTTGCTCGCGGCCATCGGCACGCGTCGCAAGTGGTTCTCCGACTGGTTCTACGCGCTGCCCTTCGTGCGGCGCCTCGTGCCCGAGCGCATCCACGACGTCGAGGAGGTGATGGAAGCCGACGAGAAGTCGGACATCCTCAGCCTCGCGCAGGCCGAGATGCTCGTGTCGCTGTACCCGAGCGCCACGATGGTCGCGGTGCGCGGCGCCAACACGGAACTCATCGGCGAGGCGATCAACCGCGAGAAGGGCTTCGGCGGCAAGGCGCTCTACGTGCTGTACGTCGAGGAGCGCACGGGCTTGTTCGTCGGCGACACCGAGTTCAAGCCCAAGCCGGAAGGCGTGCAGGCGCTCAAGGCCGCGTCCGCCGCTGCGGCGGCCGCTGACAAGGACTTCATGGTCGTGCCGGTGTGGACCGTGTCGTACAACGCGGTCGAGGGCATCGCGCGCGCGGCCGAGACGCTGGGCGTCAACGCCATCATGATCGGCGTGTCGACGCGCACTTCGATCTGGCACCTACTGCGCGGGCACGTGCTCGCCGGGTTGACCAAGCGCTTGCCGTCCGGCATCCGCCTGCTGATCTACGGCTGAGGAAGGCGAGCGCATGGACGGGATGATCGGGGAGAACCTGCTGGTCTGGGGCTTGTTCGCGGCCGTCGTCACGGGCGTGATGGCCCTCGACCTCGGCGTGTTCAACAAGAAGGCGCACGAGCCCTCCGTCAAGGAGGCGCTGGCCTGGACCGGCGTGTGGGTCGTGCTGGCGCTGTGCTTCAACGCCTTCGTGTGGTGGCACGTCGATCCGCGCTTCCTCGCGAACCACCCCGACAAGACGGACCACCTGCCGAGCTTCGAGTTCCTGACGTGCTGGCTGACCGAGTACGCGCTCTCGGTCGACAACATCTTCGTGTTCCTGATGGTGTTCTCCTACTTCGGCATCCCGCCGCAGTCGCGCCACCGCGTGCTGTTCTGGGGCATCCTCGGCGCCGCCGTGATGCGCGGCTTGTTCCTGTGGGTCGGCGTCGAGGCGCTCGACCGCTTCCACTGGCTCATCTGGGTGCTGGGCGGCCTGCTGGTGCTGACCGGCTTCAAGCTGATGTTCCAGAAGGACGACGACCAGGTCGATCCGGGTCGCAATCCGGTGCTCAAGCTCGTGCGGCGCTTCGTGCCGGTAACGACGCGTTTCGACGGCGAACGCTTCTTCACGGTCGAGGACGGCCGCAAGGCGGCCACGCCATTGTTCCTGTGCCTGGTCGTCATCGAGACCACGGACATCCTGTTCGCGCTCGACTCGGTGCCCGCGGCGCTGGGCATCTCGCAGAACCTGTTCGTCGTCTACACCAGCAACATCTTCGCCATCCTCGGCCTGCGCTCGCTGTTCTTCGCCGTGGGCGGGCTCCTGCGGTATCTGCACTACCTGAAGTACGGACTTTCGCTGATTCTCGTCTTCGTGGGAATCAAGATGCTGTTGCCGGAGGAGCACAAGATCCCGATCGGCGCGGCGCTGGGAGTCGTGGCGGGGATCCTGGTGCTCGCCACCATCGCTTCGATCGTCCGGGCGAAGGTGGTGACGGAGGACGAGCGGGGGGCGTGAAGCATTCGCGCCCCCGGAAGGCGGGTGCGATGACCATCTTGTACGGCACTGATTTCTCGGCGGCGGCGACCGCCGCGATGCGCGGCGCGGGCGCTTGGGCGCGCAAATTGGGCGAAGACGTGGTGTGCGCCCACTCGGTCGACATCCCCGACATCGCCTGGGCGGCGGCGGCCGAAGCGCCCATCGCGGTGGGGCAATGGTACGAGGCGCAGCGCGAGCACGCGCAGGTGCGCGCGGCACTGATGGTGCAGGAGTTGACGCACGCCGGCGTGCGCGCGCGGGCCGAGATCCTCTCGGGCCACCCCGACGAGCAACTGGTCGACCGCGCACGCGAGCTCAAGGCTTCGTGCATCGCGGTCGGGGCGACGGGTCACCGCGGGATCGCCGCGTGGCGACTCGGCAGCACGGCCGACCGCGTGTCGCAGAAGGCCGAGTTGCCGGTCCTGGTGCTGCGCGATCCCGCGCCGCTGGAGGCGTGGGCCGACGGCGAACCGCTCAAGGTGATGGTGGCGCTCGAGGCGGATGCCGCTTCGGACGCGGCGTTGCGCCATGCGATCGAGTTGCGCCGCTCGGCCGAGATCGAGCTGGTCGTGGCCCATGTGTGGTGGCCGCTCGAGCACGGCGAAGGCGCCGGCTTGGGCGCGACCGGGGACCTCAAGACCCGCGCGGCGTTGGAGAGGGACATCGAACAAGGCCTGCGCAAGCGACTCGTCGAACGCGGCGTCGCCGAAGACGAGGTCAAGCTGCGCCTCGTGCCCGGCTTCGGCAAGCCGGCCGAGCATCTGGCGCAGATCGCCACCGAGCTTGATCTGTCGATGAACGAAGTCGCCAGCGCGAACCTGACCAAACTATTCGACCGGCTTGAACGCGGCAAGATCAAAGGCGAGGGCGACTACCGGTAAGCTGGTTTTGGGATAGCGAGACAACCTGATCGCAGGATCGTCATACGTGAAAGATCGAGGAAGGTAAAGATCTCCGATAGACCCGCTGCCTCATTCAGCTAATATCGGGGGTTGCGATCCAGCATCAACGCGATCGTCCATCGTTAGTACGCATTGTAAGGGTGG
>Ga0172367_10004243_pt1 | contig 17980 bp, 8 predicted proteins | sample Lak10m_FD_114542 | JGI IMG/M metagenome (GOLD analysis project Ga0172367, IMG submission 114542) | Freshwater microbial communities from Kabuno Bay, South-Kivu, Congo - kab_022012_10m | ecosystem: Environmental > Aquatic > Freshwater > Lake | place: Democratic Republic of the Congo: South-Kivu...
CACGGCTCAAGTTTGGCTCGGTGTTCCGCGACATCTCTCGTCAGGGCCGAAAATTTGGCATTGGCCTGTCGGTCATCAGCCAGCAAGTGACAGCGATTGATGCCGGAATCCTGACCCAGATAAATACTGAATTGACGATGGGCTTGGGGAATGAGGATGAACGGCGGGCCGCCATTCGCAATGCCAGTGGAGATTTGACAGGGTTTGAAAGGGAGCTCTTGCTGCTGGGTAAAGGGCAGATTTTGGTCACGACCACGTTCAAAGAAGTTCCCGTGCCTGTTCAGGTATCGGCCTACGATGAGTTAGCTGGGGTTCACCATGGCCGGTGAGAAGAAAGGCAAAGCCTACGAAGCGCTGGTTCATGTCGCGCTCCAGGATCTCATTTCCTCGAAGAAGCTGGCAGGCCCGCTGCATTGGAATGTCACGCCGAAGGGGATGAGTATTGAGCCGGATTTTGTGACTGGCGTCGATCTCAACAGCCCCAAGACACTGCTTCTTCTGACACATAGTGGCTCTGCCAAAGAGTCTGAGAAGAAAATGTGGCGAAACCTTGGGGAGCTCGTTGAGGCGAAGACTGTGCTAGCAAACATGCCAAAGGTCTTTAATCTGACGTTTGGCATGATCAAGAATGATTTGGAGCCAATTCAGCAGCACGCCTTCGATCAATTCATCTGGGTGCGGCAAGCTACGCATGCTTGGGCGAATGATTTGGATGAATTCGTTTCCTCTTGCGTGTCTTCATTTCCGAAGGGCAAAGAGGCGCAATCGAGTTTCATGCGCGATGCGCTGAGCTCAGCATCGACAAAGGCCAAAGCTGCATATCAGAAGCTGAAGCCATTGCTCGAAGCGATGTATCAGTCCAAGTCGAGTGCATTGGACAAATTATGGAAGGACCAACGAACCAGGCCACTCCCTGTGGCACCAGGTGCGCGCAATACCTCCATACGTCGCGGTGCGTCGAAACTCTATTTGTTTCCGGACCACCAGGAAGCCTACCGATGCTTCAAGAGCGGATCGGGGTTCAAGAAATCAGTAGGGCATCTTGCTCCGCTGCGTTTGGTCGAGAAAAGGCCAGGTGGATGGCTCCCAACGAAAGACAGCGATGTTCTCTCATGCGTGAAGCTCCTCAGCGAAAAGGACTGCCTAGCGCTGTTTTCAGATAAGGCGACAACGTCCGGGTTCAGGTTGCAGGCAGCAAAGGTGCAGGAATCGGCCATGCTTTCCATCTATGTCGATTGGTGCCAGGCGAACTGGAAAATACTTTCCACCAAGTCGGGAATGAAGAAGACACTCTTGGCTCTTCACAAAAATCCTGGTGATTTACTGACCCTGCCTTCCGGTTGTCCTGCCCCTGAGCATGTTTGGATCATGGATGTCTTAGGGGCGATTGTTCGAGCAAATTCAAGCAAATCGCAAGAGTTCGGCTTTAGCTCGTTTGCCAAACATCCGCAAGCCAAATCGGCATCGATCGGCAATATGGACGTGGGGACTTGGACGAGTTGCTTTATGAATCAGTTTTTCACCAGAAAATCGGGATTCAGTCCGCCCCCAGCTGCGATCGACTTTACGGCACTTGTTCTTTCAGACTACGCAAAACAAGCTGCGGCTGCCTCTGTAACTTCGGCTGAATTAGAGCGACAGTACCTGACGAAAGAGTACGAGGCAGTCTTCCTTGCACATCGTGGGTTCGAACCGCTGTGGGGCCTGATTTCCAGTCAAGTATCAGCCGCGAAGCAAATTCGTATTCGGACTTGCTATGCAGAGGCGGCAGGACTAGCGGGAATTAGTGGCAATTGCACATTGGCAAAGGTGAAGAACACTCTTATCAATTGGCAATCAGCCCACGGTAGCCACACGAACGACAAGAAGAAGGAGCTCTGTGGTCGAGCTATTGGACTGCGCTACCACTGGAACGGAAAGTCATTTATTCGACGGCCGGGCGTTGAAAAGATGATCCTTGTACTTGACGGCACGTGGAAGCAGGCTGACTTGAATGCGCTATTACGTGCCGGCTGGGACGAGATTTATTACCCCGATGAAATGGATCAACTAGCCAAGGCCATCGTATGAGTATCAGCTACGAGAAACATTTCCTCGCGGCCTATGACCTTGCCTTCGTCAAGAATGGCAAAGCCAGGCCACGTCCAAATCCCGAGCAGTCAGCAGGCATTACTGCCGTACTGTCAGAGCCGACTTTTCTAGTTGCTGGTCCGGGGACGGGAAAAACTACCGTCCTGACGCTTCGCATCCTCAAGCTCATCACCTGCGATCAGATTCCGCCCGGGGCGATTCTGGCCACCACCTTCACGGTGAAGGCAGCGGCGGAGTTGCGCTCCCGCATCCTGGGTTGGGGGTATCCGCTGATCGAGGCATTGCTTGCGGACAAGTCGCTCAAGCCCGCCGACCGGGCATGGCTTGAGTCGATCGATCTCAACCAGGTGGTGACCGGCACGCTGGACAGCCTGTGTCAGGAGGCGTTGAGCCAGCACCGGGCGCCGGGTATGCAGCCCCCGGTGATGATCGACACCTTTCTCGCCAATACGGTGCTCGTCCGGCACGGCTTGTTCCCTGGCCAGTTGCATTCCACAGACAATCAGCACGGCAAGGATCTGGATGCCTGGCTGCTCTCGCTGCGCAACGATGCCAAGTTTGGCTGGGGATTGGGTGCCAAGCGCGACCTATTAATGAACCTTTGGGACCGGTTGCATCAGGACTTGGTCGACCCAGCAAATTTCGGCATGACCGGGATTGCTACGGGGTTGGTGAACTCTGTCCATACGGTGCTGGGTAATTACCGGTGGTTCTTGTCAGATAACGGATGGCTTGATTTTGCGATGCTGGAGCACGAGACGCTCCAGAGGTTACAAACAGGTGCGCTGGATGACTGGGTGAAGCCGTTGCGGGTGGTTCTGGTCGACGAGTACCAGGACTCCAATCTCTTGCAGGAACAGATCTACTTCACGATCTGCCAACGTAGCGGGGCCGCCCTGACCGTGGTGGGCGATGACGACCAAAGTCTCTATCGTTTCCGGGGGGCGACGGTCGAAATCTTCACCGAGTTTCCCAAGCGATACGCCGCGTTTTTCAAGAAGCCGGCGCCGACTCCGATCTTTCTCAACACCAATTACCGCAGCACGACGCCGGTCATCGATCTCGTCAATGCCTTCATCGAACGCGACAAGCACTACGAAAAGGTTCGGGTCGATGACAAGCCACCCATTGCGCCCCCATTGCCACGACCGGGTTTGCCTGTCCTCGGCATTTTCCGGAGTACCACGCAAGAGCTGGCGGAAGCCGTCGCGGATTTTCTGGCGCAGGTGAATGGCAAGGGTTACCGGCTGCCCGTTGGCAACGTTTTAAAGCGCGGCAAGGACGGTCATCTGGGTGATTGCTGCTTGCTGGCGAGCTCGCCACAGGAATACAAGAAGGCCGTTCCGAACCCACGCAACCCGAACCCCGATCCGGAGGCACGCTTCCCGGGCCAGCTGCGCGCAGAACTTCTCGCGCATGACTTGCACATCTTCAATCCGCGTGGCCGCCCCCTGAATGAGTTACAACTGGTTCAACAGTTGGGCGGACTGTTGCTGGAGGCCCTGGATCCACGCGGCATGATCCAGGCGACCGACCCGGTGCAGAAGCGCATGGGGAATGACGCAAAGCGGGTCTTCCCGATGTGGCGTGACGAGGGGCGTTTGCTCGCCCGTGGCAACCCTGAGTTGAAGGCATTGATCGACGGTTGGGCCAGCCGCAACCCCGGGCGTGCCGGCTATGTCTGGCCGCATTCGGTTTCCGTGCTCGAGCTGCTCTATGGCATCGTCCATTACCTGCCCGAGCTGCATGACGACCCTGAGGGGCAGGTGTATCTCGAAGTCTTTACGCGTCAGCTGACGGCCATGAGTCAGCTTTCCGGCTTCGAGGGGCGTGTTGTCCATAACCTCGCCAATCCTGACCTGAATGCGGCATCGATCCGGGACCTGCTCTGTGACTGGTTGGCGCCGATCGCCGACGGCACGGTGGAAGTCGATGAAGAAATGATCGGCAGCTTCCCGACGGGGCTGCTGCCGGTACTGTCGATTCACCAATCCAAGGGGCTGGAGTTCCCCTTGGTGTTGGTGGATGTCGGGGCTGATTTCAAGACGGCTCACCATGCGCATGCCTTCAAGCGCTTTCCGAAGGAGGGGGGAGCAAGCCACAACCTCGAAGATCTGCTGCGACCGCTTTCGGGCCTGAAAGGGGTGGCCAAGCGCACGCCGAAAGATCGCGCGTTTGACGATCTGGAGCGGCTCTATTTCGTTGCATTCAGTCGTGCGCAGGAGGTGCTGGTGCTGGTCGGCCTCAATGGCACGAGACCCGCAAGCAGCACGATCCCGAATATCGCCACCGGCTGGGATCGGGACGGCATCGCGCATGGCAACACGTGGCCGATCACTTATTTGGACTGAGGCGTTAGACCATGGCAACCACCAATCTCTCTTCCCGCCCTGGTGTCTATGAACTGCCCAGCTACAGCCTGACTGGCGACCTACTGGGCTACCTGCGCTGCGGACTGCAATATCGCTACACGCGCATCGGCAAGATGCCGAGCCGTGCTCCCGTCCAGCTGTGGTTTGGTAACTTCATCCATGGTGTCATGGACGAAGGCTTCCGTGTCTATGACCAGGAGCGTAGGGCCGGGAAGACGAGCAAGAAGGCTCTTGCCGCTATCGATGCCGAGAAGGTCATCGATGTAATCGAGAAGCGTCTCGCTGCCCAGGGTCTGGTGGCTTGGGAGCCCTGGCTCAAGACGCTGGGGTATGCGCGGGCACGGGTCTGTTTGGCCGAGTTGGCTCCGCATCTTTTTCCGCTCATTCATCGCAGTGAAGTTCGCCTGACAGGCGCTCGGGTACTCAAATCGCTACCGGCAGACACCGCATTCCGCGAGGCAGACCGTTACGAGATGGTGGGGGTGATCGACGTCGTCACGGATATCGAGCTCACCAAGCCTGACGTCGCCGAAAATCCGATCGTCAAACTCATCAAGGATTGTCTGGGCAAGGTGCCGGATCACTTCGAGGTGATCATCGACTACAAGGGCAGCCGGCGGCCTTCCCTCCCGCCGAGCAAGGCAACTCCCAAGAAGCCGAGTCTGTGGGATCAGTACGAGTGGCAGGTCTTGACCTATGCCGACCTGCGCGGCCGCCAACCCGATGCCTACCCCGTCAAGGCAGGGCTGCTGCTTTACATCAACGAACTGTTGCCGCTTGGTGGCGACCTTGATGACCTGCGCAAAGAGGTCAAGGAAGGGAAGACCGACATCGGTGCAAGCGAAACAGACTTGAAAGCATGGCGCGATACGTGTCGTGATCAGCGCAAGCACGCCCTGGAGCTGCTCGATGCTGCCTCAGGCAAGGACGGAACCGTGCCCCTGGCAGCCAGCAACGAGCTCATCCCCAGCCCGATTCCTTGGGATCTGCGTCTCAAACGGGCTTTGCGCATCGTGCCTGTTGACGATCCAAAAACCGGGAAGAGCCGAATCCCCGATGCGCTCAATTCGTTCGACGAAGTCGTTGAATGGATCGAGACCTGCCGCGGCAAGGAGTTTCATGGGGGAACGATCCTGTCATCTTGGGAACGCAATTGTTCGGATGAACAGACCTGCGCAGCCTGCGATGCACGCACGTGGTGCCCTGACTTCAAGAGCGAGACCAAACCGCGATTGCCGGGGTATAAGCCATAGGCATCATTCTTCAGGCAACTCGGGTCGCAAATAAGAACCTGCTGTGTTGCCCACCAGAACCCAGGGAGCGCAGATGGATCTTGAAGCCAAACTTACAGTAAGCGGTTCTTACACAGCCAACCTGCTTGGCAACATCCGAAGCCATTTAGCCGGACTCCAAGGCTACGATGTGATGGCGTTGGAGCTGATCCAGAATGCAGATGATGCGAAAGCAAGGGAAATAGTATTCGACATCACTGATCAAGGTCTGATAGTCCGTAACAGTGGCCGCTTCACCTACTGTGGTGATTTAAACAATCCTTGCGGACAACTTTCAGAAGGTAATTACAAATGTGACTACCACCGGATTACCGACGTCGGTAGCGGTGGAAAACTTGCGCGTGGCGAAAATATTGGTCGCTTTGGAATCGGTTTCGTATCGACCTACCAAGTGACGGACCACCCAGAAATACGCTCGTCTGGAATAAAGCTGACACTTCACCCAGAGAAGGGCCAATGGTTTATCGAGCCATTCGATGAACCCAACGGTACATCATTCTTTCTGCCTTGGGCCGATGATCCCACTAGCGAAGGTCGGTTGGCCCTCGGCGTCTCACACGTCAGCTCATCTCACATCGAACAGCTTGCCAAGGACTTTCAGTCGGTCCTGAGCGAAAGCTTGCTGTTTCTTCGATATGTTCAGAAGGCCGAAGTTCTGCGGAATGGCCGCCTCCTGTTTGCATGCGACCTTGATAGAAGCGAAGGATCAGACCTAATTGTCAGCTTTCGGCCGACCGGAAGAGTTGAGCATTGGCAAATTCTTCGCACCGATGCGGCGGAACCTGCCAAGCGTCTCATTGCGAGTAACTCGAGACTGGAGTCACTCAACCGCAGCACCAAGATAAGCATAGGTCTACGGATCGCGCCAGAACCGCTTGACGATGGCTTGCTCTACGCGTTTTTGCCAACGGAGCAGTTAACTGGACTTCCGTTGCATATCAATGCGGACTTCTTTCCAGAGTCGGATCGCAAGGCGGTGATATTTGCCGGACATCAGCATGAGCAGGTATGGAACGAGATGCTCATCAATACGGCAGCGGAAGAATTGGCCAGGAGTCCGGAAGATCTACTGGAAGCGCTCGGACAAGAGCACCTGTGGCAGATTCTCATGCGCGCCTACGAACTGGCGTCCAAACCATCCGGGCACCCGTCATGCTTCAAGCGATTTTGGGAACATCTGAAGTCGACAGCGACAAAGGCTCTTATCGTCGCGACACAAGATGGTAGCGTGCAGCGTCCCGATGGTGTCTTCTTGGATCGCAGCCCCCTGAATAAACAACAGGCAATGGCGCTTGCAACTGTTGGCGGGAGGTTGCCGACGGAAGACCTGCGAACTTACCAGACTGCCATGAATCAGTTGGGGGCTCCGATTCTGACGCTGGAGCGCATGGTCACACTCTTGGAATCCTCAGTGGCCAAGCAAATTGTGGTGTCAACGGAAGTCGATACCGAAAAGCTTCAGCGTTTCTACCAGCCTCTTTGGAGCATCATCAACGACCTCCTCCCCGACGCTGGAACGGCCAATCCGAACCTGAATCCGGCCGTGCAACGCTTGCTGGCGCTACCGATTCTGGTTACCGAGGATCTGTTTGCAGTCACCATCAATCAGTCCTACCTCCCTCCTGCCGGACTCGATGGAGGACGAATTGCAGCATTGCTGCCCAGACTCGCAATTGGCTCCCGGCTTCTGGTCGGATTTCCAAAAATCGCCCGATTGACAGATTCTCTCGATCTGGGGGCAGTTAGTGCGCACATCACTTCGATGTGTACCGGTGAGCCGGTCGAGGACGTCATAGGCGTCGAACAGGAGGACCTGCGTGATCTGTACGCATTGTTCGCGGACCTGGATCACCGCACCGCCGCTCAAGAATCGGTTTATGGGCAGTTGCGAGACGCAGCCATCTGGCAATCCAGCCGGGGGTTAGTCAAAGCCTCTCAAGCGTTGCTTCCGGGAAACTTTACCGACCCAACTGGTCAGGCAGATCTGCTGGACACATCTGTTCTGACCGAGTCGGCCAGAAATTTCCTAACGAGCAAATTGGGCGTGCAAACGCAGACGATTGAGGCGTTTGTGCAGACCGTGCTGCCGACATTCTTTGATGACGACGGGCCTCTCGATTCAACCACGTATAACCAGCTAATCAGCGAACTCGCCAATCACCCGGTGCTCGTGAATGACGATGATATTCGGCGGCTGCTGGGGTCGCTTCCGATTGTCCCCACACAAGATGGAGGTTGGTCCCGTCCGGTCTTAAGCTATCGCCGCACCGAGGACCTTGTGAAGGTTCTGGGTGATGCACTCCATCTGTGGCTGGACCCCAGCCGCATTCCGAATTCCCGATCGGTGCATACCTTCATCGACAGCTTGGGAATCCGACGTTCCCCAATCTCTAGGCATTTGGTCGATCGAATGCTGTTCATCGCCGAGAAATACCTGCCAACAGAGGAGTCGAAGCGCGCAAGCAGCGAAGCCTTTTACGTTATTTGCGACAACTACGAAGAGTGGAAGGAAAGGAAATCCTTTCAGGACGCCCTGGGTGATCTTCGAGAGGTCGCGTGTTTCCCGGCAGATGGTGATAGCAAAGAATGGCATAGAGCACAAAGTTTGTATGCGCCATACCGTGCGGATGCCTTCCGCACTCAAGCCAGAATTCTTGACTTTAGAAACACGGTGCGTCTGAAGACTGAGCTGCTAGAAGACCTCGATATTTCAATCAACCCTGAGACGCAGTTGGTGATTGCTCATCTTCAGCGCTGCGTTTCTACGGGTACACAACCGCACGTTTCCACTTATCAGGTGTTGAACGAGCGTGCTCAGCGTTCCGATCCACTTATCGCTGCTCTCGCCGGTACACGTTGTATCTATGTCGAAAGTCAGAAGACGTTTGTTCGACCAAATCAGGTCTACTGGATCCCACAACAACTTGGACGCTACGCATACACCATTCCGGGATATTACGAGCCCTTCAGACCGCTTTTTGATGCAATCAGGGTAAAGAATGCTCCAGATGGCCAGGATTTCGTAGACATACTGCTTGATATCGTTGGTGAGTATTTCGAGCAATCCAAGCCTGTAACAGGTACCGATGGGGCTGTATATCACCTATGCCTGACCAGCGTGGCGGCCGCCTACGTAAATGAAGAACTGACTCCCACCGACCTACGACGCTTGCAAGAAGCACCGTCGATCTTGAACTTACAGGGGCAACTTACTCATCCGGATGAGGTCCTGCTGCAAGATAGCGAGTGGCACGCCGGGTTCTTTGGTGGAGAGCTTGACCAAGCTTTGTGCAAACCGTTGCCAGAGCTTTGGCCCTTTATGGAAGTGATGGGCGTCAGGCGGCTAAGTGAAAGCGCTGAGGTCTCGCTTGAGTTCGTTGAAGGAACGGAAATTGACGAGCCCACGCTTTGCGAGAAATTGATCGACCGGACTGACATCCTTGCCAGATTGCTTCACGACAAACCGACAGTCGCCCGAAAGCGAATCCAACATGCCCTTTCGAACCTAAAGGCCATCAGCCACTACATAGTGCGCATCCAAGCGTCGGTTGACATTGGAGGAGCTAAGGCAACCGCCCCTCCTGCTTCGGTTCAAGCATTCTACGATCTAAGCAATGGATGTCTGATCCTTTCACGTCCGGTTAGCGACCGTAGTTGGGCTCCCGTATTGAACGCGCTATTCCATCAACTGATGCCAGAGGAGTCCGGGAGCGAGATATCTAAACTTACGCTCAGTATTCGTCCATTGATGGGAATTCCGATTGAGGAGGCTCATCGTGAGTTAAGCGATGCTGGCATTCCGTACCTGGATGCAGATGCCAGCAGTGTCGAAGACTTGACGTCACCCGACCTGGATGAAATGGTCGTCGACGAAGAACCATTAAGTCCTGACGAAATTGATGCAGTTTCTTCCCCAGATAACAGTTCTGACCAGCGCGAGACTTATCCCATCGACACGGAAGAGCAACTTAGCAACGAAGACGCTGATCAGCCGGACAGTACAGAACCAGCAGAGCGATTGGATGATCAGGAAGACTCCACAAGTCCGCGCGAGAACGCTGACGATCTGAACGACTCGTCAAACCGAGCAGACGATAACAATCGGTCGAAGCGAAATACCCGGCGTTCGAAGAAGACGCGGTCTACGCACAAGGAACAGTGGGACCGACGATTGCTGTCCTATGTTCGGAAGAGGCAAGAGGAGCTCTCGGACGCTCTCGATCAAGATAGCCGCTCGGAGCACAATTTGGCTGTCGAGGTCGTGGCGCGCGACGCAGTGTGCGGTTATGAAAGGGATCGCGGTCGAGTGCCAGACCCAATGCCTCAAACGCACCCTGGTTATGACATCGTCAGCCGCAATCCAGTTACGGGCGAAGAACGGTTTATCGAAGTGAAGGGCGTAAATGGAGAGTGGAACCAAACCGGTGTCGGTCTATCACGTCTCCAGTTCAGCAATGCTCAAGACTATGGAGACCGCTACTGGCTGTACGTTGTCGAGTTCACTGCTGACTCAGAGCATATTCGCGTGCATCCTATTCAAAGCCCCGCAACCCAAGTCACCGCATTCATGTTCGACGGCAACTGGCGCGAAGCGGTCACAGAGGAACAAGCGGACCCTACCGTGCTGTATATCCCTGGCGCTCGGATACAACATCAGGACATGGGACGTGGCCAAATCTTGGATGTTGTCACACGAGGAAGCACCAAGCTACTGACGATCCTATTTGATGGAGCTTCGCAGAAGACACCAAACGTGACCTTGAACTTGTATCGCATGCGGATTTTGGAAGAGGCTGATGGCAACATTGATTCCTGAGCTTTCTGAGGAACAGCTTGATGAACTTCCTTCTCAGGCTGAGGCGAAGGTCTATCGAGCGCTTAGGACAGGTCTCTCGCAGGAGTATGTTGTGCTCTTCCAGGTCGCGTGGATCTTGCGACGGGAAGAGGAGCAGGCAAAGGATGGTGAAACGGATTTCCTGGTGTGCCACCCCGATCAAGGGTATCTCTGCGTTGAGGTTAAAGGCGGTGGAGTGGGGTTTGATGCGGCTACTGGTGAATGGTTTTCGGTAGACCGTCATCAGAATAAGCACTCAATCAAAAACCCGATCAGCCAGGGGCTGAAAGCTAAGTACTCGATTCGCTCAAAACTGAATGAGCATCCACGTTGGCGCGACTTGGGCCTGGGTAATGTGCTTCGTGGCCACACCGTCTTTTTTCCAGATATTGGCGACTCAGGCGTGTTGAGCCGACCAGACATGCCTGCTGCCTTGATCGGTACTGCACGGGCGCTTCAGGATCCGAAGTCGTGGATTGACGGGGCCTTTGCGTACTGGGGCAACGATGCTGGAAGTTTTACGGCTATTGGTCGTCGTGGCATTGACGTGGTCCGCGAAGTATTCGCGAAGTCCTTTGTAGTCAAGCCTATGGTCGCGTCACGTCTTGCTGATCAGGAAGCCCGAAGGCTTGTGCTTACGAAGGACCAAATGCGTGTCCTCGACTTCCTGTACTCACGTAGAAGGGTAGCCGTGAGCGGTGGTGCTGGCACTGGCAAAACTGTTCTGGCCCTTGAGAAGGCCCAGCGCCTTGCATCGGAGGGCTTTTCGACTCTCTTAACTTGCTATAACAGGCAACTGGCGGATTACTTGGCGAACGTTTGCGCCGGAACAAAAAACCTTAAAGTCCTGAGCTTTCACCAGCTTTGTCATCGACAAGTCGAACGGGCTAATCATATTTCGGGACGGGATTTGGTAGCAGAAGCCAAAGTGACGTACCCGGGTAAGGACCTTTTCAACGTACAACTGCCAAATGCCTTTGCGTATTCTCTCGAAATCCTTCCTGATCGCTATGACGCGATTGTGTGTGATGAGGGTCAAGACTTTCGTGAGGAATTCTGGGTTCCGCTTGAACTTCTACTCTCTGATTTCGATCGTGCCCCGTTTTACGTCTTCTACGACGACAATCAAAATATCTACGCTCGCGCTGGTACCTTTCCGATTCGTGATGAGCCATTCACGCTTACGACAAATTGTAGGAACACCGTCCCGATTCACTTGGCCGCGTACAAGCATTACAAAGGAGTTCCGGTAAGTCCTCCAAAGGTCGAAGGTGACGATATACAGTTTGAGATGTCGCCTGGGCGCGATGCTCAGGCTGCAAAGATCAATGCCCGTATTGTTGATCTTGTCGCGCGCCAGGGAGTTTCAGCCGGTGACATTTCTGTTCTGATTGCAGATGCGCAGCGCAAAGTGGATTACTACTCGGTGTTGAGACGACTACCTCTACCGAAGCCGGCCACTTGGCTCGAGGAAGGAATTCGTACGGATAACACTGTTCTCATTGACACGGTCCAGCGTTTCAAGGGCCTTGAGTCATCCATTGTCATATTATGGGGGCTGGATACGATCGATTTGGACCGTAGCGAGGAACTCCTGTATGTAGGAATGAGCAGGGCAAAATCTCTGTTAGTTGTCGTCGGGACAACTGCAACCTGCTCGACTTTTAAGAGCGAGATTCAACAGTGAGTGCTGCTTCAGCGCAATGCGGTGCGGCAAAACGCGACGATCTGCTTAGCCAGATCCCGTCGTATGCCCAGGCCCACAATGTCGTCGAGACTCATACGTAGCAAGCTCGCTAGATCGACAACTCCCGCTGTTTCTAATTTTCGCAGCGTCCCCATGCCAACGTGAGTGCTGCTGCCTTTTAACCTAAGCCCTGGGAGTAGTGCGCCCAAGGGCGAACAGGTGCTGAGGGATCCGCAACAATTCAGTGCCCGGGATCGAATCTGACTGAGTGCCTTCTTGATGCGCTGCTTGCGTGGCTCGTCGGCATGCAGGACGTGGTTGCAGTGCCAAGAGAGAACCGGCCAGTCTGCAAGCTGTGCGATCCCGTGGCTGAGCCAGATGCGGTGGTCACGTAGATCTTCTTCTACGCCCGCAAGATTCGACAAGTGCCATTGACGCGTGAGCTGATCACAACTTGTACCGCACATGCGTTCGCTCAAGACGACGGTGCGCAGGATCGCCTGACGAATCTGCTTTTGCGCTGCCTCACCATGCAAGGGGCGCTGCTTGGTGTCGGTGATGCCGAGCGACCCCAGAATCTCTTCAGCCTTGCCATCGACCCGATGGAACCACTCGCGCCACAGAACGCTTTGGTGTCGAGCGACATTGCGCTCCATCCAGCCCTGAATGCCATTGATAAGCTCGGAACTATCGCGTCGTAGAGTGGGCGCTCGATCGGCGAGCAGTTCAAGCACAAGGAGATGGTCGAAGTTCGACCAGCCGCCGAGTATGTCATCGCTTGGATCGACCTGAAGTAGATCACGCCACAGCTGTAGCATTCCGCTGGCAATGCTGAAAGGCAGACCGTGGGTGGCGGCAGTTCGCCCGCCTACGGTAAGTCGCCAACGTCCGTCGTCAAACTCGGTGTGAGAGGTCGCGGCAAGCTTCCACCAGTCGAGCCAATCCAGGATGGCCGAAAGGTGATCCTGAATATCGTCACCTCGGAGCGATCTTTCGCACCAGGAGCGAAGGAATTCCAGATCGACACCACGCTCGTGGTGACGCAACATGATTGAGCCAATGCGGTTGGCGAGCGACGCAATATCGGTGCTCTGGCGCCAGGGCGCTCTTTCCGGAAAGGCAGGATATTCGTGCGAGGAAAGCTCACGGGCCAGCATCTCCGCTCTGCGCTGGTCGATACCTTGTGCGAGCACCACTGCAGTCCCAGCGATATTTCCCCGTCCGGCGCGACCGCACATCTGATGTAGCTGATGGATCGGCACTGGTCCAACGCCCGGATAGTGGGTGTCGCGAACGAGTACCGTCGTGCAAGGCAAGTTGACCCCCATGGCGAGCGCCGACGATGCGACGAGAACACGGTGTTGACGATCAGCAAATGCCTTGATGGCATCTGACTTAGAAACACTGGGCATCTTGCTGTGGGCAAAGCCAACGGGGCTCCCCAAGGAATTGGATAGTTTCCTGGCCAGCGTCTTGGCATCATCCGTCTTATAGACGAAAACGAGCACCGATGCTTCTGGGTTTTCCAAAGCGCTTCGGCACTCTGCGAGAGCGGCTGCGTCGGCCGCATCCCTGTCGGCAACACCCTCGACCCAGGTGGTCAGCGATGGAAAGCGATCCGATGTGGCGATATGCTCTGCGCCGCCCAACCAGGAGGTAATCCTGTCTGGCTCAGGAAGGGTGGCCGACAGGAGCACGATACGTGGAGGGGGTCGCTTCTGGCTCTCGGCCAGAAGGATAAGGCTCGTGATGAGCCCTTCCAGAACAGGACCGCGACGCTCGTCGATGAGGAGATGGGCCTCATCAACGACGATGCTGCCAATGCAGGCGATAAATTCATCGTTCTCGGGATTGCGCAACAGCAACTCGAGCCGCTCCGGAGTAACGACGAGTATCTCGCCATCAGCAGGCGGTGGGTCCGAGAGGAACTCCTGCGTATGGCGGAACTCTCCGGTACTGATCCGAACGTGAGGCTTCGTCCCCAATGCCGAAGCCAATCTCTCAACCACGGTGTCGAGAGTGCTTGCCTGTTCGTTGGCGATGACGCGCATCGGTTCGACCAGCACAGCGCGTTGGCCGGCGAGGCAGCAGCGGATCAGTTCAGCTTGGGCGCACAGACTTTTTCCGGAATTCGTTGGGGCGGTGATGACGAGATGCTGCCTTCCACAAACAATGGACGGCAGTGCGGCCGCCTGGATCGGTCTCAGCCCATCTGGGCAAAGGATCGACAGTAGCTTGGGCCATGGCCCGGGAAGATCTAGGTCCGGCATCGACGGGCGCTGATCCGAGCCGAGGGTGCCTGCTGACAGTCTCGTCATGTGCATGCCTCATTGCCGATCTGCACCTTCCTGCCGATTGCGGACAGAGGAAGATGGTCGTTGAGCGGGTCAATCAAGTGCGCAAGATTCCGCAGTGCCAACTGCATGCGCCCGAGCGGAGTAAGTTGCTCATCGGGTACTCTCGGCAGGCGTGGGTTAAGCGAACGGCCATCGGCGGCATATTTCACGTACGAACTCGAGTCGGTGCTATCGGCACCCCACTCTAGGCAATTGCGCACCATCGTTGGACTGCCGACGCCAAAGACGTGGATTGCACCAGACCACTCAGCACGCACGGCTTCGATCACACTCTGGACATATTCCGAATCCTTCAAGCGGGGTACCATCCCGCCGATGGCAATACCGGCGAAGCCGCGCCCCTGATAGTTCATCTTGGCATAAGTGCGGGCGGCTTCACGTGCCGTTTTGGCATCCCAGCATTGCAGGCTGGCGAAAAGACAGAGGTCGCCACGACGGTTGTTCTTTAGCGCCCACTCGGCATTGGTCAGCGTCGCGTCGAAGCGTAGCGTACGTTCATCCAAGGCTTCGCAGGACGGAGGAATCGGGAAGTCAAGCGTGGCGCCAATTTCGGCGTGACGCATCTGTCGATCAAGAACCTGTTCGGGCGAAATCCTTTCCCCACCGAATGTGGTGATCGAGAACAGTCCTCCGGCTTTTGTCACGCTGGCGCCTTCGAAGAGCAATGCGAATCCTCCCGAATCAATGAAGAGGGGGAGTCCGGGATGCTGGCCAGGGTCTGTATCGAGGAATTCGGCATAGTGATGGGAGACAAGAATTCCCTGACAAAGACGCGGAAGATACGGGCGAATCAAGCGGTCGAGCGGATATTTTTCACCAAAGGTGGTGACAGGGAGGAACATGGGAAGTCGGAGGGCTCCCCTTCGGGTGGCCAATGTTCTCCCTCTCAGTTCAGACATGTTGCCACCGACGTCCCAGAACAAGGTCGGCAAGATGTCCGGCCAGCGTGGGCGGCGGACGTAAATCACCGACCCGTGCTGCCAAGACAGAAACCTTTTTGTTGCCTTCTGCCAGTTGGACGGCAAGCCGATGCTTGCACCACCAAGTTGTTCCGTGGCTGGCGAAGTCAGCGCAGTCGCATGAATATTCGTCGACAAGATGCTCTTCGGCGCCACCGCTGATCCAGTAGCGGATCGGACCACCTTCTACACGCAAAGAGCAAGCCCTCTGTAGCCGCCCGGGATCGATATCCTGCGGCCAGTCGGGGGGAGCCGCAATTGTTCGTGTGCGTTTTACAGGCAGGCGAATCGGCTCCGGAGCAATTTGCTTGACCAAGCCTTCTGCGGCCTGGATCCAGGCTTCAGCTCTTCGAGGCCCGATCCCGGGAATCTTGGCAATGTCTGACGCATCCTGAATACAGAGTTCTTCTAGGTCTGGGATGCCAGCATCTAGAAGACGTCGAGCAAGCTTTCCACCGCAGCCGGGTATCAGAGTGAGATAGGCAGCATCCCCAGGGAGACCATGCTCCAGCTGGATGCTCAGTCGGCGAATTCTCGAGGACAGAGAAGGACCTGAGATCTGGTCGCGAAATTGTTGCTTGGCCTGATCCGTGATGGGGTCGGCGGCGGCATGTAGATCGGCACTAGCGCGAAGCAGACGGACAAGGCTTTGGCGCAGCACGTCCACGTCGCTGGGATAGACGTCGAGTTTCTCGCATAGATCGTCACTGGCAGTCCCCTGGATGATGTTCCGTGCGAGCATGGCCATCATGACTCCGGCTGCGCAGACCCGTGGGGCTAGTGCCGTTGGAGGTGATGAATCCAGGAAGTGGCTTGGGACATGTTCGATCTCTGCCTCCAGAAATTCGGTGACCTCATTTGAGACCGGTAGTTGGGGCTGCAATTCGCTATCCCAGCAGTGATGGAGCAATACGTCGAATTCGGCTAGGAGGTGATGTTTGTCGAGCTTCGCCAGATTCAGCAGATGCTTGGCAGTTGCTGGCGAAAGCTGATGCCTCACGGCAGTCCAACCAACTTTGGTGGGGTGCAGGATGCCTGAAGCGTTTTCTTCAACAAGCCCTGCCTCAAGCAATGTCGCTAGGCAAGTGGTGAATCGCGCTTCGAGCTCAGGATCCTGCTTTCCGGCGAGGGTGCTCGGCAAGAACGTGCCCAGGAGCTGCGCTTGGGTACGACAGGATCGACTGGCCACCTCAATAAGAATCTGCTCGGCAAGATGTGCGGACTTCGAGAGCTGGCTACGGACAGGTTCAGGAGGAGTTCGAGCATAGTCCGGTAGATCTCTTGCCCAGGTCGGCGCCAACAGGATGGCGCGTCCTGCGCCATCCTGACCAGGACGCCCCGCCCGTCCTGCCCGCTGCAGATAATTCCAGACCGGGAGCGATTGGAAAGTTTCGCCATTCCAGCGCGTGTTGTCTGCGATGACGATCGTCCGGCACGGGAGGTTGAGACCCATCTCTAGCGTCGGCGTCGCCACCACGCACGCGAGGTTTCCTTTCCTGAACTCTGTTTCAACCTGGCGTCGTTTGGCAATTCCCAAGCCGGCGTGATGATGGGTAGTTGGGAAACCTGCTACAGAGATTTCAGATGCCAAGTTTTCTGCCCGACGTCTGCTGGAGGCAAAGACGAGCGTTTGTCCGCCTTCTGCATGGGTTTCAGCAACGATGTCGATCACCAGTCCGCTTTTGTCTGCAAGCTTTTTGTATCGACGAACTTCGTGGGTCAGCGGTACCGCTCGCCAATCGCTGTGAAATGCTACCCCGTCGAGCCAATCTGCCAGTTGAGTGTGGTTACTGGCGGTGGCCGACAACCCCATCACTCGGCAGAAGGGATTGACTCGCCGCAGCCGAGAAATCGTCCCTTCGAGACGGGGGCCACGGCTCGGGTCCATTAGGAGGTGAAATTCATCAACCACGACAAGTCCCAGCCGTGAGAGCCAACCCAAGTGACGTTGCCAGTGCCTAAGGATCCCGTCGAGGCGCTCGTACGTACAAATCAGCACATCCGCGTCGCGATACGGAACCGGAACATCCGAACTATCGTAGTCACCGGTGAAGATGCCTACTTTCCGGTCTCCCCAGCGCCCCTGCCAGGCGTTAATTTTTTCCTCGGCCAGAGCCTTGAGTGGGGTCAGATAGATTGCCCTCTCGCCTTGCGCTAGCGCTTTGTCCATGCCGATTTCGGCGAGGGTTGTTTTGCCTGCCCCGGTAGATATCGACAGAACTGAAGAGAATCCAAGGTCAAGGAATCCTAGTTCAAGGACGGTTTGCTGCGGAGGGAACAATGACTCGTACATGGAACGGCATCTTAAAGATGCCGTTTCTTGTAGTCAAGTTGCCGTTTTTAGTTGTTAGTGATACGCAATGCTGCCGATAAGATGACTGAATGCTG
>Ga0172367_10004244_pt1 | contig 17978 bp, 19 predicted proteins | sample Lak10m_FD_114542 | JGI IMG/M metagenome (GOLD analysis project Ga0172367, IMG submission 114542) | Freshwater microbial communities from Kabuno Bay, South-Kivu, Congo - kab_022012_10m | ecosystem: Environmental > Aquatic > Freshwater > Lake | place: Democratic Republic of the Congo: South-Kivu...
AGCCATGACAGAGGCGCCCCACACCCGAGCAAGCCATCCAGCCGCCACCGCCGGCCCGGGGCCGGCGGGCGACATGTTGCAGCGGATCCTGCGGGCGCGCGTGTACGACGTGGCGATCGAATCGCCCCTGGATCCGGCGCCCAACCTCTCCCGCCGCCTGGGCAACACCGTGCTGCTCAAGCGGGAAGACCTGCAGCCGGTGTTCAGCTTCAAACTGCGCGGTGCCTACAACAAGATGGCGGGCTTGGCCCCCGCCGAGCTCGCGCGCGGTGTGATCGCCGCCAGCGCCGGCAACCATGCCCAGGGGGTGGCTCTGGGGGCCCAGAAGCTGGGCTGCCGAGCCGTGATCGTGATGCCGGTCACCACCCCCGAGATGAAGGTGCGAGCCGTGGCCGCCCGCGGCGCCGAGGTGGTGCTGCACGGCGATACCTACGACGCCGCCTGCAGCGAGGCCGTTCGGCTGGCGGAAGCCCGCGGCCTGAGCTTCATTCACCCGTTCGACGACCCGGATGTGATCGCCGGCCAGGGCACGATCGCCCTGGAGATCCTGCGCCAGTGCTCCGAACCGCCGGATGCGATTTATGTGGCCGTGGGTGGTGGTGGCCTGATCGCGGGCATCGCCGCCTACGTGAAAAGCCTCTGGCCCCAGGTGGAGGTGATCGGCGTGGAACCGGAGGATGCCGATGCCATGACCCGCTCCCTGGCCCGGGGGAGCGGGTCACGCTGGAGCAGGTGGGCCTGTTCGCCGATGGCGTGGCCGTGCGCCGCGTGGGGGAGCAGACCTTCGCCCTGGCCCGCCACTACGTGGACGCCATGGTGACCGTGAACACCGACGCCATCTGCGCCGCCATCAAGGACGTGTTCGAAGACACGCGCTCGATCCTGGAACCGGCCGGTGCCCTGGCGGTGGCCGGGATGAAGGCGGATGTGGCCCGGCGCGGCCTCAAGGGCCGCACCCTGGTGGCGGTGGCCTGCGGCGCCAACATGAACTTCGATCGGCTGCGCTTCGTGGCCGAGCGCACCGAGATCAGCGAAGACCGCGAGGCCATGCTGGCCGTGGAGATCCCCGAGCGGGCCGGCAGCCTGCGGGAGTTCTGCAACCTGCTGGGCCAGCGCAACCTCACCGAGTTCAGCTACCGCCTGGCCGATCCCGGCCGCGCCCATATTTTCGTGGGGGTGCAGACCAGCGGCAGCCGCGATGAACAGGATCTGATCCAGAACCTGCGGGCCGCCGGCTTCCCCTGCCTCGATCTCTCCAACGATGAGCTGGCCAAGCTGCACCTACGCCACATGGTGGGCGGACGCATGCCGGCCGGTGCGGGCGAAGCCGCCGGCCACGGCCGCGAGCTGCTGTACCGCTTCGAATTCCCGGAGCGGCCGGGGGCGCTGATGCGCTTCCTCACCAGCCTGCATCCCAACTGGAATATCTCGATCTTCCACTACCGCAACCACGGCGCCGACGTGGGCCGCATCGTGGTGGGCGTGCAGGTGCCGGAGGCGGAGATGAACGACTGGCAGGACTTCCTCAGCAGCCTGGGCTACAGCTACGTGAACGAAACCGAGAACCCCGCCTATCGCCTGTTCCTGGGCGAGGTGGCGGGAGCCATGGAGGTTGGTTAACTTGCCGCCAGCGCTGGGAGCGCCAGTGGAGACGACTCCCGAACAGCCCATACCGCCGAACCTGTCGCTGCCGGCGCGGATGGAGGCGATTCTCTATCTCAAGGGGCGCCCCCTCACCCTGGGGGAACTGGCCGAGATCGCAGCCGTTGGCCGCGAGGAGGCCGAGATGGGCCTGATCACCCTGATGGCGGATTACGCCCACCGCGATACGGCTCTGGAGATCCGCCAGGAAGGTCAGCGCTACAGCCTGCAGCTGCGCGACGGCCTCGGAGATCTGGTGCAGAACCTGCTGCCGGTGGATCTCTCCACCGCGGCCCTGCGCACCCTGGCCACCATCGCCCTGAAGAAACGCATCCTGCAATCGGATCTGGTGGAGCTGCGCGGCTCCGGTGCCTACGACCACATCAAGGAGCTGCTGGCGCAGGACTTCATCGAGCGCAAGCGCCAGAGCGAAGGCCGCTCCTACTGGCTCAGCCTCAGCGAGAAGTTCCATCGCACCTTTGCGCTGCGCAGCGATGCCCTGGTGAACCGCAGCCGCCCCACGCGCGAGGCCGCCTGAACCGGCCGCCGAACCCCGGGCGCGATTCTGAATACAGTCGGCCCAACGCACACCTCCAACCCCAGCCCATGGCTCCCCTCCTCGGCGATCTGATCGGCGTTCTGATCCAGACCCTCTCGATCTACACGCTGGTGCTGCTGGTGCGGGTGCTGCTCAGCTGGTTCCCCAACCTCGATTGGAGCAATCCGATCCTTTCTGGCGTCAGCGCCATCACCGACCCCTACCTCAATGCCTTCCGCGGCCTGATCCCGCCCCTGGGCGGCATCGACCTCTCGGCGATCGTGGCCTTCCTGGCCCTGCAACTGCTCCAGACACTGCTCGAGCAGAGCCGGGTGTTCTTCTATCCCAGCGTCTACTGAGGGCTCAAGTCAGCCGCATCGGCCACGGCCTGCTCCAGAGGCAGGAGGTCGTCGAATTCACCGGCACGGGTGCGCACCGGGGCGCTGAAGCCGCGAGCCTTCACGTTGGAAAACGTGAACGGCCCCGGGGTGCCGGCGGGTACCGCCAGGCGCAGGGCAAAGCCGGAGGTGCCCGGAGGCACATCACCGATCGAGCCCACCCGCGCCCGGTTTTGCAGCACCGGCTCGCCGCTGGCATCGAGGATCTGCGCAAACACATCGGTGTCCACCACCGGCTTGCGCCCGGCATTGGTCACGCTGCCACGCAGCACGAAACAACTGGCTCCGCTGGGGCGGCGCAGCTGCGGCTGGGCGCCGATGTCGTCGGTGGGGCAGGGATCGAGGCTCACCTCGCTCACGCTCAGGCTGGCGGCCAGGGCCGCTGCCGGCTGGATCAGGGTCAACGCCAGAACGAGGCCGAGGCTGAGCGCCGTGGCCAGACAACGCCGGAGCATGGCTGCGGGGCTTGGAATGCCCTCATCCTGTCGCGCCGACCTCAGCGGTGATCGCCGCTGCCGCCGATCACGTTGCGCTCGGCCCGGCTGGCCAGCTTCGCCAGGTTGGCGGCAGCAATCTCATTGAGCTCAAACCGGAGCTCACTGGCCAGCTGGGCCACGTACCACAGCACATCGCCGAGTTCCAGCTTGAGGGCCTCACGCACCTCAGGGCTGAAGGCCCCGCCCTGGTCGCGCAACACCTTCTTCACCTTGTCGGCCACCTCGCCGGCCTCGCCGCAGAGTCCGAGGGTGGGGTAGATGGGGTTGCTCCCCACATCGGGGTAGCGAGCGGTTCGGCGCGCCCCCTGCTGATACGCATTGAGATCCATTGGCACAACAGGGCTGGCGAGCCTCGATGATAGTGTCGGGCTACCTTTTGGCTCGCCGAATGGCCCTGCCCGATCTCACGCGTCGCACCAAGATCGTGGCCACCATCGGCCCTGCCACCGAATCGCCGGAGCAGCTGCGCCGCCTGATCGAAGCCGGCGCCACCACGTTCCGCCTCAACTTCTCCCACGGCGACCACAGCGAGCACGCCGCTCGCATCGCCACCATCCGCCAGGTGGGCCACGCCCTGGGCATCCACGTGGGGATCCTGCAGGACCTGCAGGGTCCCAAGATCCGCCTCGGCCGCTTCAAGGATGGCCCGATCACCGTGGCCAAGGGCGATGCCTTCACCCTCACCTCCCGGGATGTGCCCTGCACCCAGGAGATTGCCACCGTCACCTACGACAAGCTGGCCGATGAGGTGGTGGCCGGCAGCCGCATCCTTCTGGATGACGGGCGCGTGGAGATGGTGGCCGACCGGGTCGACCGCAGCGACCAGACCCTTTATTGCACCGTGACGGTGGGTGGGGTGTTATCGAACAACAAAGGCGTGAACTTCCCGGATGTTCAGCTCTCGATCCGCGCCCTTACCGACAAGGACCGCACCGATCTGGCCTTCGGCCTGCAGCAAGGCGTGGATTGGGTGGCGCTCAGCTTCGTGCGCAACCCCTCCGACATGCAGGAGATCAAGGATCTGATCGCCTCCCACGGCCACAGCACCCCCGTGGTGGCCAAGATCGAGAAGTTCGAAGCGATCGATCAGATCGACGCGATCCTGCCCCTGTGCGATGGCGTGATGGTGGCCCGCGGCGATCTGGGGGTGGAGATGCCCGCCGAAGAGGTGCCGCTGCTGCAGAAGGAACTGATCCGCAAGTGCAACGCCCTGGGGATCCCGGTGATCACCGCCACCCAGATGCTCGATTCGATGGTGAGCTGTCCGCGGCCCACCCGCGCTGAGGTGAGCGATGTGGCCAACGCGATCCTCGATGGCACCGATGCCGTGATGCTCTCCAATGAGAGCGCCGTGGGCGACTACCCGGTGGAGGCGGTGGCCACCATGAGCCAGATCGCCCGCCGCATCGAGCGCGACTATCCCCGCCGCGGCGTTGACAGCCAGCTGGCCTCCACGATCCCCAATGCCATCAGCCAGGCGGTGAGCTCGATCGCCCGCCAGCTGGAGGCCTCGGCGATCCTCACCCTCACCAAAGGGGGCGCCACCGCCCGCAACGTGAGCAAATTCCGCCCCTCCACGCCGATTCTGGCGATCACCAGCGAGGTGGATGTGGCCCGCCGCATGCAGCTGGTGTGGGGCGTGAACCCATTGCTGGTGGAAGAGCAGAGCTCCTCCACCAGCACCTTCAGCCTGGCCATGGGCATGGCCCGTGAGCTGGGGGTGCTGCAGGACGGCGACCTGGTGGTGCAGACCGCCGGCACCCTGGCCGGCATCAGCGGCAGCACCGACTTCATCAAGGTGGGGATCGTGTCGGCCGTGCTCTCCAAGGGCGTGGGCATCGGCAGCGGCTCGGTGAGCGGCCGGGTGCGGCTGGTGGACAGCGCCGAAGCCGCTGCCTCGATCCAGGCGGGTGAAATTCTGGTGGTGCGTGAAACCACCGCCGATTACGTGGATGCCATCCGCAAGGCCAAGGGGGTGATCGCCGAGATCGGCGGCGAGGAAAGCCACGCCGCCGTGATCGCCCAGCGCACGGGCATTCCGGCGATCGTGGGCGTTGCCAACGCCATCGCCAGCCTGCGCCAGGGTGAGATCGTGACCCTCGATCTGCAGCGCGGCGAGGTGCACCGCGGCGCCCGCAGCCACAACTCCGATCGCATCGGCGCCAAGCTGTAACTCCGAGCTCAGCCGCCATGGCCGCCAAGCTGCCCCTGGCTGAAACCGTGGGCATGGCCCTCAACACCCTGCGGGCCAATCGCCTGCGATCGCTGCTCACGATGCTCGGCATCGTGATCGGCAACGCGTCCGTGATCACCCTGGTGGGTGTGGGCAAGGGGGCCCAGAACCTGGCGGAGGGCCAGCTCAGCACCTTGGGAGCCAATGTGCTCTTCGTGGTGCCCGGCAACAACGACAGCCGCCGCCAAGGGATCGACTTCCCGAAAACCCTGGTGCTGGAGGACGCTGAAGCGATCGCCGAGCAAGTGCCCTCCGTGCGGAGGGTGGTTCCGCAGATCACCCTGAGCGCGGTGCTGCAGGCGGGCGCCAAGAGCAACAGTGCAACCGTGTCTGGCATTACGCCGGAGTTCCTGAGCGTGCGTCGCTTTGAAGTAGCCCAGGGGCGCTTCATCGACCAGCGCGATCTCGAGGCAGCGCGCAACGTTGTGGTGATCGGGCCCGACCTGCGCGACAAGCTTGTTCCGGTGGGCTCCGCCATCGGCCGAAGCCTGCGCATCCGCGATCAGAGCTTTGAGGTGATCGGCGTGATGGCGCCGAAGGGTGCCGTGTTCGGCCAGAACCAGGACGAAGCGGCCTACATCCCCCTCTCCACCATGGTGAGCAAGCTCTCGGGCCGGGATCCCACCTACGGCATCAGCCTCAACTTCATCAGCGTGGAGGCCAAGGACGAGGCCAGCACCGGCGCCGCCAAGTTTCAGATCACCAACCTGCTGCGTCAGCGGCACCGCATCCTGCGGGACGACGACTTCGCCGTGCGTTCCCAGAAGGATGCCCTCTCGATCGTGGGCACCATCACCGGGGGTCTCACCCTGATGCTGGGAGCCATCGGCGCCATCTCCCTGCTGGTGGGCGGCATCGGCATCATGAACATCATGTTGGTGTCGGTGAGCGAGCGCACCAGTGAGATCGGCCTGCGAAAGGCCATCGGCGCCCGCAGCGGTGATGTTCTCACCCAGTTCCTCGTGGAATCCCTGGTGCTCGCAGGCCTGGGGGGTGCCATCGGCGCCGGCCTCGGGCTCTCGGCAGTGGCCGCCGTGGCGACCTTCACACCGCTGCCCGCAGCCATCGGCGGCACCAGTGTGCTGATCACGGTTGGGCTCTCCGGCTCGATCGGCCTGATCTTCGGGGTGCTGCCCGCACGCCGCGCTGCCCGCCTGGATCCGATCACGGCGCTGCGCAGCCTCTGAATCCTGAGGCCCGCCAGGCCTGCTGCGCAGCCGCGCGGCGGCAGCGCAGCAGGCGAACCCAAAGGAATCCTTAAAAAGGCGATCGATCGCTGAAACGGTGTCGTTCCACACCAAGCACCCGGCCGCCGAATGGGTTCATGGAAGACCCTTCACACCCCGCAACACCCTTGGCCCAGCTCTCCTGCGGCTACCGCAACAGCAGCGACCGGATGGTGATCGTGCGTTGCCTGGGCCCCGAAGAGTTTTTCCTCGAACGGGTGGTGTTTCCCTTTGAGCTGCTGAGTTTCCTGGCACCACCAGACGCGCTGGTGGAGATCTGGACCCACGGCCTCGGGGGTCCGGAACTGCTGGAGAGCATTGCTGTGGCCGAACTCCTGGTGGAGCCCATCAGCGCGGCCGCGCCGGCCAGCGCTCCGCTGAGCCTGGCCGGGCAACCCTTCGCGTTCGACGATGACAGCAACGATTGGCAGCAAGCCGTCTGAATCGCGACGGCCTGTGCGGCCGAAAGGGCGCGCCGGTGCACGGCCGGCTTTACAGTTGTTAAACATCTACAGGTTGTCCTGGCGGCCATGAATCAGCGCTGGCGCACGATCGCTCTCTGGGTTCTTCCCATCGTTGTTGCCCTGTTCCTCGGCTGGCAGGTGCTCGGCAATGGCTCGCGCCCAGCACCCGCCGGTCCCACGGTGGCTCCCCGTAACGCCGCTGTGGCTCGCATGAGCTACGGCCGCTTCCTCGACTACGTGGATGCCGGGCGCGTGACCGCAGTCGACATCTTCGACGGCGGTCGCACCGCCGTGGTGGAAGCCGTGGATCCCGACCTCGACAACCGCGTACAACGGCTGCGGGTGGATCTGCCGGGCCTGGCCCCCGAGCTGGTGAACAACCTCAAGAAGCAGGGCATCAGCTTCGACATTCATCCCCCGCGCCAGGCACCTCCCGCCCTCGGCCTGCTCGGCAATCTGCTGTTCCCATTGCTGCTGATCGGCACCCTGGTGTTCCTGGCCCGCCGCGGTAACGGCATGCCCGGCGGCCCCGGCCAGGCGATGCAGTTCGGCAAGACCAAGGCTCGTTTCGCCATGGAAGCCGAAACCGGCGTGAAGTTTGACGACGTGGCCGGTGTGGAAGAGGCCAAGCAGGACCTGCAGGAAGTGGTCACCTTCCTGAAAACCCCTGAGCGCTTCACCTCCGTGGGCGCCAAGATCCCCAAAGGTGTGCTGCTGGTGGGCCCTCCCGGCACCGGCAAAACCCTGCTGGCCAAAGCCATTGCCGGTGAAGCCGGCGTGCCCTTCTTCTCCCTCTCCGGCTCGGAGTTCGTGGAGATGTTCGTGGGCGTCGGCGCCAGCCGCGTTCGCGATCTGTTCAAGCGGGCCAAGGAGAACAGTCCCTGCCTGATCTTCATCGATGAGATCGATGCCGTGGGCCGCCAGCGTGGTGCCGGCGTGGGCGGTGGCAACGACGAGCGGGAGCAAACCCTCAACCAGCTGCTCACCGAGATGGACGGCTTTGAGGGCAACAGCGGCATCATCATCATTGCCGCCACCAACCGGGCTGATGTGCTGGATTCGGCGCTGCTGCGACCCGGCCGTTTCGATCGCCAGGTTCAGGTGGACGTGCCCGACATCAAGGGTCGCCTCTCGGTGCTCAAGGTGCACTCCCGCGACAAGAAGCTCGCCGATGACGTGAACCTCGAAGCCATCGCCCGCCGTACCCCCGGCTTCTCGGGTGCCGACCTGGCCAACCTGCTCAACGAAGCCGCGATCCTCACCGCCCGCCGCCGCAAGGAGGCCACCAGCCTGGCCGAGATCGACGACGCCGTGGACCGGATCATCGCCGGCATGGAGGGCAAGCCCCTCACCGATGGCCGCAGCAAGCGCCTGATCGCCTATCACGAAGTTGGCCACGCCCTGGTGGGCACCCTGGTAAAAGCCCACGACCCTGTGCAGAAGGTGACCCTGATCCCCCGCGGCCAGGCCCAGGGCCTCACTTGGTTCTCCCCCGATGAGGAGCAGATGCTGGTGAGCCGCGCCCAGCTGCGGGCCCGGATCATGGGCGCCCTGGGTGGTCGCGCCGCTGAAGATGTGGTGTTCGGCTACGCGGAGGTCACCACCGGTGCCGGCGGCGACATCCAGCAGGTGGCTTCGATTGCCCGCCAGATGGTGACCCGTTTCGGCATGAGCGAAGTGGGCCAGCTCTCCCTGGAAGCCGGCAACCAGGAGGTGTTCCTCGGCCGTGATCTGATGACCCGCAGCGATGGTTCGGATGCCACCGCAGCCCGGGTGGACGCTGCCGTGCGCCAGATCGTGCAGAACTGCTATGCCGAAACTGTGAAGCTGGTTTCCGAGCACCGCGCCTGCATGGATCGCGTGGTGGAGCTACTGATTGAGAAAGAGAGCCTCGATGGCGATGAATTCCGCGCCATCGTGAGCGAGTTCACCACCATTCCTGAAAAGGAGCGTTTCTCTCCCTTCCTCAGTGCCGAAGGCGAGCTTCAGAACGAGCCCGTTGTGCAAACGGCCAACGCCTGAAACAAGCCTTTCGGCAGCCCTCTCCCTCTGACAACGCAAGCCCGAGCTGCCAAGGCTCGGGCTTTTTGATGGCACTGTCAGTTGGCCTTGACGCGTTGGCCGCGGCAGCGATCCGAGCAATAGATCACCTCATCCCACACAGTCGCCCATTTCTTGCGCCATGAAAAAGGCCTGCCACAGGAGGGGCAGACCTTGCTGGGACGCAGGCTGGGGGGCAGACCTTTGCCGCCGGCGACGCCGCCAGAGCGACCGCGACCACGAGCCACTCAGACCGGGCGCACGGGGCGCTTGTCGATCACCTTGTCGATCAGGCCATACTCAACCGCTTCCGCCGGCGACATGAAGAAGTCGCGGTCAGTGTCCTCTTCGATACGGGGCAGTGGCTGGCCGGTGCGATCGGAGAGTTCCTGGTTGAGCTTCTTCTTGAGATAAAGGATTTCGTCGGCCTGAATGCGGATATCGCTGGCCTGGCCGCGGGCGCCACCCAGGGGCTGGTGGATCATGATCCGCGAGTGGGTGAGGCTGCTGCGTTTGCCCTTGGCACCGGCGCAGAGCAGAAAGGCGCCCATCGAAGCCGCCAGGCCGACGCACACGGTCTGCACATCAGGCTTGATGTGCTGCATGGTGTCGAAGATGCCCAGGCCGTCGTACACCGAGCCGCCGGGGGAATTGATGTACAGGAAAATGTCCTTCTCCGGGTCCTCGGCCTCCAGGAACAACAGCTGCGCCACGATCCGGTTGGCGGATTCTGCCGTCACGGGCTCGCCTAGAAAGATGATGCGCTCGCGCAGGAGGCGCGAATAGATGTCGAACGCGCGCTCGCCCCGGCCCGATTCCTCAATCACGATCGGGATCATCGACACGGGCTGCAACTGCGACTGGGCGGATCCTACTGAGCTTCCGCCGGATCCAGTGGTCGCCGCGAGCTAGGGTCCCCCCACCCTCGTACCCCAGAGCGTGAGCGCCAGCCTCACCGTTGCCGACAGCAAGCGGGCCTTTCACAGCGCGTTTCCCCATGTGATCGCGCCCCTCTACCGACGTCTGGTGGATGAGTTGCTGGTGGAACTGCATCTCCTCAGCCACCAACAGGGATTCCAGGCCGATGGCCTGTTCGCTGTGGGGCTTACCCAGGTGTTCGACAGCTTCTCCCAGGGCTATCGGCCCGAGGCGCAGCGCGAGCCCCTGTTCCACGCCCTGTGCAGCTCCAGCGGCTTCGACGGGCCGGGCCTGCGCCAGCAGGCCGTCGAGGCCCGCAGCCAGGTGGGCCACCATCAACTCGAGGAGGTGAAGGGCTGGCTCTCCAACCGCGGGGAAGGGGCGCCAGCGCCGATCGCCGGTCTGTTGCAGGGGGTGCAGCGCCCCGATTTTCACTACTCACGGCTGGTGGCCGTGGGGCTGCTGAGCCTGTTGCAGAGCGCCCAAGGCGCCGAGGCCCTCGAACCCCAGGCCCTGCGCAGCGCGGCCCATGAGATCGGCGAAGCCATGGGCCTGATCAAGGACCGGGTCGACAAAGACCTGAGCCTCTATGCCGGCAACATCGAAAAGATGAGCCAGGCCGTGGAGCTGATGGAGGAAACCCTGGCGGCCGAACGGCGTCGCCGCGAGCGGGCCGAGCAGGAACGCCAGCCCAGCGGCGACACCGCACCGCAGGGCTGACGCTCCCCTCAGGGAAGACTGAGCGCCCCGCTGAGGGCGCTGACGCGCTCACCGCTGCGGTGCCCCAGGGGTCGGCCCTGCAGCACCACCTGCTGGGCCCGGCGCACCAGCGGTGGCAGGCCCTCGGGCAGCAGCCCTGCCTGGGCCATCGCCTGGGGTTGCAGGCGCAGACGCCAACTGGCTTCAGCCAGGGGGGGCTGGGCCGGCACCAGCGTGGGCACCGGACCCAGAAACAGCAGCAGGCGTCCATCCGCCAGCCAGCGCCAGCCGCCCACCAGCTGGCCGTCGTCCCGGCTCCAGGTGCTCAGGCCGGGCTGGGGTGTCATCAGGGCAAGTCCATTGTCCTGGAGCACACGGCTGAGTTCGTTCAGCCAACCCTGCAGCGCCGCATCCGGGGAGCGGGGCCCCGTGCGCCCAGCGGGTTGCAGCTCCAGCTCCAAGCCGGCTCGGAACGGCCCCCCGGCCAGGCTGCGCAACCGCAACACGAACGGCAGGGCCTGCCAACGACGGATCTGCTCCGGGCCCAGACCGTAGGTCTGTGCCAGGACCTGGCGCAGCAGCGGGCTTTCCAGCGGACCCCGCAGCAACAGCTCCAGGCGATCGCCGCGTAGGTCGAGCAGTTGGGGCTGGCGCAGGGGGGCCGTGGCGGGTAAGGGCAGTGGGGGCGGCGCCTGAACCAGCTGGGCTTCGCTGGCATCGGCCTCCCCCTGCCAGCTGAGGGTGCGGCCGGCGCCGCTCAGCAGCAGACAGCCCTGCTCCAGCTCCTGGGCCAGGGGGGCCAGAGGTCCGAGCAACTGACCCACGGCCGCCGCCGACCAGAGCACGGTGGGCTGCTGCTGCAGGTTCACGCTGCAGCGCTGCGCCAGGCCCCGGGGTGGGCGGCGCTTGGCCTTGAGTTGCTCCAGCAGCAACTGGCGCGCCAGGGGATCCGGGGCGATCACTGCCACGTCATCCACACGCACGGCCTGGGCCGGCAGGGGCACACCGCGGGGCGCGGGCAGCACCAGGTAGGCGCCGGCGTCGCCGTGGGAGCCCCAGAACTGCCACCACAGGCGGTGCTGGCCCATCCACAGGCGCTGGGCATCGGCCGGGCCGAGCCGCTGGCGCCAGAGGGGCGGAGCGGGCTCTGCGGGCTCGGCTCTGAAGCTCTGCAACAGGGCAGCCGAGGGAATCAGGCGATCGAGGCCACTGGCGGCGCGGCGAGGAACACTCAGAAGCAGCAGGGCCGGCAGCAGCACCAGCGCCGCAGTGACGGCACTGGTCGCCGGCATGGGCAGGCGCAGCGGGACTGACCTCAGGCGCATGGGATCACGCGGCGCATGGGATCACGGGGCCGTACAGGGTGGTGCGACGGCGCACGGGCCGCCCGACACCGACAGCAGCGGCCTCCAATGCGGCAGGACTCTGGGAACTGCCCCCCTCCGCACCGGCCATGCGGGTGATGGTTTCCTCCATCAGCGTGCCGCCGAGGTCGTTGCAACCCCAGCCCAGGGCCTCCGTCGCACCGGCGAGGGTGAGTTTCACCCAGCTGGGTTGATGGTTCACGAACCAGGGGCCCAGCAGCAGCCGCGCCTGGGCCGTGAGGGTAAGCATCGCCTGGCGATCGGGCTGGTCGCGCCCCACCTTCTGGCGCAGGGCTGCCGGTGCCGCGGCGCCGATGAAGGGAAGCAGCACGAACTCGCTGAAGCCACGCCAGCCATGCTGCCAGGCCCATTGCTGCAAGGCCACCAGGGTGAGCAGGTGAGCGGCGCGGTCCCCGGGGGCCTCCAGGTGGCCGGCCAGCAGCGTGGCCGTACTGGCCAGGCCGCTGCAATGCACCTGCAGCAGCACAGCACACCACTGGCGAGCGCTGAGTTTCTCGGGGCAGAGGCGCTGGCGCACCCGATCGGTGAGCACTTCCGCCGCCGTGCCGGGCACGGAGCCGAGCCCGGCAGCGATCAGCCCATCGAGTACCGCCTGCAACGGCAGCTGATCCATCTCGGCGATGAACAAGAGCTCCTGCGGGGAGAACGCGTGCAGGTGGAGGCCCGGTGCCGCCTCATGGAGGGCCTGCAGCAGGCCTGTGGCGTAGGCCAGGGCGGAACCATCGCGGCGGGCGGCGGGACTCAGCCCGCTCTGCACGCACAGCTCGGTGGCACCGGCGGCGGCGGCCTCCGCCGCACGACGCTGCAGTTCGTCCAGACCGTGCCAGTAGGCGCCGGCCTGATCGGGATCGCGGCGGAAGGCACAGAAGCTGCAGTGCTTGAGGCAGTGGTTACTGACGTTGAGATTGCGGTTCACCACGTAGGTGACCGTGTCGCCGACCCACTGGTAGCGGCGCTGATCCGCCAGCTCCCGCAACGCACCATCGCCTGGTGCCAGCAACAGAGCCAGCGCGGCACTCCAGGCTGGTGCTCCGCTGGGGTCAGCGGCCAGGGCGTCTTCGAGGACGCGCTGCCGCTGGTGCGTCCAGGGGGCGGAAACGGCGGCGCAGGCAGGGCCCGGTGACACCAGCAGGGCGCCGGCACGCTGCCAGGCCCAGGGCTCCAGGGCCCTAGCCCCAGCCACCTGGGTCACCGGCGGGGGGATCGGCTGGCGGCCACCGGTTGCTGGCGGCGACGGCGATCCCGCCATTCCACGGTGGAGAGGTAGATCACCCCGGCGCTCACGAACACCAGCAGCACAGCGGCGGCGATAGCCAGAACGTTGTTGAGACTGAGCCCAGCCAGGCTGGCGGATGTGGAGGCCGCCTCACTCAGGCCGTCGGGCACAACGGCGGAACCGGAGGCGTCCACGACAGGATCAACCACGTGGAGGGATGGCCGGACGGGACTCAGAAATTGAGGGTGCCGTCACCATTGCGGCCCCACACCACCATGGCGATCGAGAAGGTGAAGACGGCGGCGAGTGCGGCCCAACCCACGGTGATCAGCATGGCGCATGCGATTTCAGACCCTGCCAGTGTACGCAGGCTGTGCCTGCAGACTGGGGTGCCCTTGACGCACTGTCGTTCGATGACGCCGCTCCGCAGCCCTGCGCGCAGCATGACCGCAACCCCAGCCAGCGGCGGCCAGGCGGTGATGGAGCGCCTGCAGCAACGGGCTCCCTATCCCAATGGCCGCGTGATCGTGCTCAACGACGACCACAACACCTTTCAACACGTGGTGGAGGTGCTGGTGCGCCACATCCCGGCCATGACGCCGGATCGCGCCTGGGAGCTGGCCCATCGCATCGATTCCAGCGGTAGCGCCGAGGTGTGGAGCGGTCCGCTGGAGCAGGCGGAGCTGTATCACCAGCAGTTGGCGGGTGAGGGGCTCACCATGGCTCCCCTGGAACGCTGCTGAATGCCGCCATGGGCCGTGTGGTGATCACCCACAGCACCTACCTGGAGGGGTTGATCCCGCTGCTCAAACGTCTGTCCCGTCACCCTGGCATCGACACGATCACCCCGGCGGTGATCGCCCGGGTGCGCGGCAGGGCGCCCGAACTGCGCCTGCGGGTGTCGGCACCGATCACCGGTGGCTGGAAGGTGCTGGCCCGCCGGGGCAGCAGCGCCCAGGAGGTGTTCATCGTGACGGCTCTGTCAGCGGACGAACTCGGCACATGGATTGCAGAGAACAACCAGAGCTGATCCGATAAGGGTGAACCGCTGTGCCGTTCTGCCCCAGATTCCGACCTGGATGAACCAGAAGGGGAGTCAGAGCGGAGATTCGTTTCCGGCTACGAGGCCGGTTTACGGCACTGTCGCGACAGACGCCCCAAGTCGAAAAGGGAGTCAGATCAGAAAACTGTAGAAGGCAGTCACCAACACAGCAGTTCGTTTCTGATCCTAGGCCCCATCGGCCGACTCAGGGACACAGGCGGGGGGCAGTGGCCAGATCCGGCGCACATCCTCCAAGCGCTGCATCGCCTCAGCCCGCCGGACCTGGGGATCAGGGGCCTGCAGCAACAGGGTCACATGCCCCAGCTTGCGGCCGATCGAGGACCCCTGTTTGCCATACCAATGCAGATGGGCATGGGGGAGGTCGCTCAGGGCCTGCCGATGCCCCGCATAGATCTCCTCTCCCCCCTCCTCAACGTCGCGCTGCTCGAAGCCCAGCAGGTTCACCATCAGGGCGCCGGCAGCCTGCAGCTGAGGCTCCTCGGCCCGGACGCCGGCCACCAGCCGCAACTGCTGATCGAACTGACTGAGGCTGCAGGCCTCGATCGTGTAGTGGCCAGAGTTGTGGGTACGGGGTGCGATCTCATTCACCATCAGCCCGGCGGGGCCGTAGAAGAACTCGATCGCCATCACGCCCACATAGCCGAGGGAGGTGAGCAGCGAGGCCGCGATGTTGCGCACCGCCTGCTGCAGGGCGTGGTTGGGCTCCACGGGTGCCAGCACCCAATCGCACACCTGGGCGTGCTGGTGGGTCTGCACCAGGGGAAACAGCACCACCTCGCCGACGGCATCCCGGGCGGCCACCGCCGCCAGCTCCTGCTCAAAGGCAACGAACTCCTCCACGATCCAGGCGCTGGGGTCCACCCGCCGCAGCAAGGCCTCGAGGTCATCGTCGTGCTGCAGCACCGCCGTGCCGCGGCCGTCGTAACCACCGCTGGCGGCCTTGGCCATCACCGGAAAGTGGAAGCCCTCCGGCAGCCGCGGGCGGGGCGGCGCCGGTGGGGTCGCACCGGCACCGGGCGCCCGGGCCGCCGGCTCGGCAGGGTCGTCGGCCTCGGCGGCCGCACGGCGCTGAGCCTCCTCCAGCTCCTGCTGCACCTGCTCCAGGGCAAACCAGCGCGGCGATGGCAGATGCAGCCGCTGCAACAGCTCCCGCTGGCTGCGCTTGCAGACCAGGGGCCTAAGGGCCTCCAGGGCCGGCACGAAGCACACACCGGCGGCCGCCAGGGGGGCCAGCCCCTCAAGGTCCACCCACTCGTTCTCAAAGCTCACCGCACGGCACCGCCCCGCCAGCAGGCGCGTGCCCTCCGCATCCCGCACAGGAGCCTGCACCAGGCTGGTGGCCAGGCCTGCGGCTGGATCGCTGGGGTTGGGGGTCTGCACGTGCAGCTCCACCCCCTGACGACGAGCGGCCTGAGCCAGCATCCAGGCCAGCTGGCCGCCACCCACGATGCCGATCGCCGCTTGGCTGGGTTCGAGCGACGCGCCCATGCGCCCTGGTGAGCAATGGGGCACTGTGGCATCCGCAGCGTCCAATCGGTTGCTCAGGTGAGGCCGCGATCCCCGGCGAAGGCGAAGCGCACGGCGCTGAGCAGCAGCACGATCACGAACAGCGCCAGGCCCACCGTGCAGGCGTAGCTGATCTCCAGCTCGCTGAAGGCCTGGTCGTACACGTAGTACACCAGGGTGCGGGTGGCATCGGCGGGGCCGCCCTGGGTCATCAGGAACACCTCCTCGAACACCTTGGTGGCTGCGATGGCCGAGATCACACTCACCAGGGTCACGTAGGGGCGCAGCAGCGGCAAGGTGATGTCGCGATGCTTGCGCCAACCCTCGCTGCCATCGAGTGCAGCGGCCTCGTAAAGATCGGCCGGGATGCCCTGAAGCCCAGCCAGGAAGATCACCATGTAGTAGCCAAGGCCCTTCCACAACGTGACCACCATCACGGCCGGCAGCGCCAGGGCGGGATTGGTGAGAAAACCGATCGGTTGAAAACCAATCGGTTGAAAACCGTCGCGCAGGATCGCGCTCAGCCAACCACCACGCAGGAGCGCGCCGAGCCAACCGTTAATCAGACCGGTTTCGGCGTACAGCCAACGGAAGGCGATCGCCGCCACCACGATCGACACCAACACCGGCGTGTAGAAGGCAGCCCGAAACCAATGGATGCCTGGCAGCTGGCGGTTCACCAGCACCGCCAGGGCCAAGGACCCCAGCACCACCGGCGGCACCACCCCCACCAGGTAGAGCAGGGTGGTGCCCAACACACGAAAGAACATCGGATCCGCCAGCAGGCGGCGGATGTTGGCCAGGCCCACGAACCGCAGGGGTTCGCTCACATCCAGGCCGCTCTGGCTGAAGCTGATCACCTGGGCCAGCAGGGCGGCGGCGACCACCGAGATCGCCAGCAGCAGCAACCCCGGAGCCAGGAACCCCCAGGCGGTGGCCGTGCGGGCGCGGGGCGCGGAAACGACGCTGGCGGGCATGAACGCGATCGGGGCGATGCCGGGATGGCCCGGTTGGCGCCATTGTGGGAGATCTCAAGGGAGCAGCCCAGCGCCGGTGTGAACGCAACCAGCCCTGACCTCCCCACCAGCCAGGCGGTGCCCGACAACGCAGGCCAGCCCAGCGCCGATCCCCGGGCGGTGCTGCGGGAGGTCTTCGGCTACGGCGCGTTCCGCGGCCCCCAGGAGCGGATCGTGGAGCACGTGCTCCAGGGCGGCTCCGGGCTGGTGCTGATGCCCACCGGCGGGGGCAAATCGCTCTGCTATCAGGTGCCGGCCCTCTGCCAGCCGGGCCTGGCGGTGGTGATCTCTCCGCTGATCGCCCTGATGCAGGACCAGGTGGAGGCCCTGCATCAGCTGGGGGTGGCCGCCGCGGCGCTGCACTCGGGTCTGGAGGCCGAGGAGGCCAGCGGCGTGTGGCGCCGGCTGCTGGCGGGAACGCTGAAGCTGCTCTATGTGTCGCCGGAGCGATTGCTCAGTGGCGACCTCCTGGAGCGGCTGAGCGGCGAAGGGCTTCGCCTCAGCCTGTTCGCCATCGATGAGGCCCATTGCGTGTCGCAATGGGGGCACGACTTCCGGCCTGAATACCGCCAGCTCGATCAACTGGCCAAGCGCTTTCCCGAGGTGCCGCGGCTGGCGCTCACCGCCACCGCCGATCCCCGCACCCGCGAGGACATCCGGGAGCGCCTGGGGCTGGCGGAGCAGCCGGTGTTTCTGGCCAGCTTCGATCGGCCCAACATCCGCTACCTGCTGCGGGACAAGATCGAGCCGAAGCGGCAGCTGCTGGAGTTCCTGGCCAGCCAGCGGGGCCACGCCGGCATCGTCTACGCCCGCTCCCGCAAGCGGGTGGAGGAGTTCGCCACGCTTCTTGCGGCCGAGGGATACGACGCCCTGCCGTACCACGCTGGCCTTTCGCCAGAGAAGCGCAGCGCCGCCCTGGAGCGCTTCCGCCATGGCAGCGGCGTGATCGTGGTGGCCACCATCGCCTTCGGCATGGGCATCGACAAGCCGGACGTGCGCTTCGTCGCCCATGTGGACCTGCCCAAGAGCCTGGAGGCCTACTACCAGGAGACGGGCCGGGCGGGCCGCGATGGGCTGCCCGCCATCGCCTGGATGGTGCACGGCGCCGCCGACGTGCCTCCGCTGCGCCGCTTCATCG
>Ga0172367_10004245_pt1 | contig 17978 bp, 16 predicted proteins | sample Lak10m_FD_114542 | JGI IMG/M metagenome (GOLD analysis project Ga0172367, IMG submission 114542) | Freshwater microbial communities from Kabuno Bay, South-Kivu, Congo - kab_022012_10m | ecosystem: Environmental > Aquatic > Freshwater > Lake | place: Democratic Republic of the Congo: South-Kivu...
CCCGACGGCGTGAGCTTCACCAGCCGCCGCGCGCCCGACGAGCAGGACCGCGAATTCCTCGCCAGCACCGACAACTGGTTCCGCCCCACGATGCTCAAGACCGGCCCCGACGGCGCGCTCTACATCGCCGACTTCTACCGCTTCGTCCTCGAACACCCCGAGTGGATTGCGCCCGAGACCCAGGCCCGCCTCGACCTCCGCGCCGGCGCGGACAAGGGACGAATCTGGCGCGTCGTGCCCGTGGACAAGCCACTGGGAACAACGCGGCGTCGTTACGACAATCTCACGCCACAGGGAACGGTTGCTCTCCTCGAAAGCGCCAATGGCTGGCAGCGCGACACTGCACAGCGACTGTTAGTGGAGCGAAGAGAATCTGCGGCCATCCCACGACTTACCAAACTGGTGCTTGAACACTTAGACCCAAAGGTGCGCCTCCAAGCCCTATGCACGCTGGAGGGCATGGAAGCTATCAGCTACGAGGTGTTACGCGGCGCAATCAAAGACACAAGTCCCTGGGTTCGAGAGCACGCGGTTCGCATTTCAGAACGGTTTGTTCAAAAGGCTGAAGCCATCATCGCAGGCAGCTCTAACGACAAGAGCGGCGGTATGTTTGCTACGCCCCTGGCAGCGGAGAAACTGCTTACCGAACTGACACAACTCCGCGACGACAAAGCCGCTCGCATTCGCTATCAACTCGCATTCTCACTGGGAGTCACAAGCTCGCCAGACGCAATGAAGGCATTGGCATCGCTTTCGGCTGGCTACTGGGAAGATAGCCGCATGCAAACAGCAATTCTCAGCTCAGTCACAGGGCGCGAGGCTGCGTTGCTTGGTGTGATGCTCGGGCGAAAAAATCACGGTGGCGCACCCGGCGAGTTCGTGGCGCAGTTGTTCGCAAACTTGGTTACTCGCGGAGATTTCGTGACGCTTTCCAGTCTTGTGGAACTGCATCCTGACGCAGTTCCGGGGGTTATTGGGCTTGGTGGTGAATTCACCGCCGTCGCGGCCATCGTGGACGCTCTAGAGCGGAGCGGGTCTTCGCTTTCAAAACTCGCCGCTACTGCCGGACCAAAGCTCGCGAGCTTCGTGGCTTCTCTGGAGCCAGTCTTTTCCCGCGAAAGGAAGGTGGCATTGTCCGAAAGCGCGCTGATTGACCGCGCCTCGCCACCAACCACACAGCAGGAAATCCTCCGCACACGACAAACCGCCATCCGCCTCCTCGGTCGCGGTCCCAGCGGACGCACCGAAGACCTCGCCACCCTCGCCACGCTGCTCAAGCCCCAGCAGCCCGCCGAAATCCAGACCGCCGCCGTCGCGCAGCTCGCCAAGCTCGGCGGCTCCGACTCCGCCAGCGCGCTGCTCGCCGATTGGAAGGCGCACAGCCCCGCGCTCCGCGAGGCCGTCCTCGGCGCGCTGCTCTCGCGCCCGACGTGGATTGACACCCTGCTCGCCGCCGTCGAGCGCGGACAGGTCGCCCCCACTCAAATCAGCCCCGCCCAGCGCCAAAAGCTCACCACGCATCCGCAGGCCGCCCTCCGCGACCGCGCCACGAAACTCTTCGCCGCCACCAGCGCCGACCGCGCGAAAGTCATCAAGGGCTACGCCGTCGTCGCCACGCTCACCGGCAGCGCGACGCGCGGACGCGAGTTGTTCACCAAGAACTGCGGCGTCTGCCACAAGCTCAAGGGCGAGGGCCGCGAGATTGGCCCCGACCTCGGCCAGGTCACCACGCGCGACACCGACTGGCTGCTCACCGCCATCCTCGACCCCAACGCCGCCGTCGAGTCGCGCTACCTCGGCTACACCGCCGAGACGAAGTCCGGCCGCGAGTTCACCGGCATCATCACCGCCGAGACGCCGAACAACCTCGTCCTGCGCGGCGCGGACGGCACCGAGGAAACCATCCTCCGCACCGACCTGAAACAGCTCCTCGGCTCGGGCCTCTCACTAATGCCCGAAGGAATGGAGTCCGCCCTGAAACCCCAAGACATGGCGGACCTGCTCGCCTTCATCCGCGCCAAGTAGGACGGGATGGGCGCGTCCGAACTGCGCGCCAGCGTCTTGGACTGCGGCAGTCCTCTGCCGCTTTGCGGAGTGGCGTTGGAAAGGGAAAAGCGGCAGAGGTCTGCCGCAGTCCAAAACCTCGCGGACTTCACCCGTGGCCTTGAAGGGTTGAAATCGCTTCACCGAAAACGGCCTTTGGCGCGCGGGCCAGATGAAACTAGAAGCCCGCCGCCTTGCCGTCGGTGACACGCGGGTCATGCGCGCCGAGGAAGCTCTTGCCGTCCTTCGCGCGGCCCACGGCCTGGCACGCGCCCATCGAATTGAGTTCCTTGAGCTTGTGCCCGCGCCGTTCAAGCTCGCGGCGCACGGTGTCGGGGAAGGTGTTTTCGATGCGCAGCTCATCCGGACTCCACTGCTGATGGAAGCGCGGCTGGGCGAGCGCTTCCGCCGGATCGCGACCGAAGTCCACGACGTGCAGGATGGCCAGCAGCGTCTGCGTGATGATGGTCGGGCCGCCGGCTGCTCCGACGCTGAGGATGGGCTTGCCGTCCTTCAGCACAATCGTCGGTGACATGCTGGAGAGCGGGCGCTTGCCGGGCGCGACGGCGTTGGCCTCCGCGCCGACAAGGCCGAAGAAGTTCGCCGTGCCAGGCTGCGCGGAGAAGTCATCCATCTCGTTGTTGAGCACGACGCCGGTGCCGGGCACGACGACCTTCGAGCCGTAGCTCGTGTTGATGGTTGCGGTGCAGGCGACCCAGTTGCCCTCAGCGTCGGCGGCGGAGAAGTGCGTGGTGTGCTTGCCGAAGACATCGGTCGTCGAGTTCGGCGGCGTGCCGTGCTGCGCCCGCGTGGCTTTGGTCCGATCAATCTTCTTCGCGAGCTGCGCGGCGTAAGCGCGGTCCACGAGGCCGCGCGGGACGGGCGCAAAGTCGGAGTCACCCAGCCAATGCGCGCGGTCCGCGAAGGCTAATTTCATCGCCTCCGCGACAATGTGGACGAAGTCCGGCGAGTCCGCGCCGATGGCCTTGAGGTCGAAGTGTTCGAGGATGTTCAGGATTTGCCCGACGTGGACGCCGCCGGAACTCGGCGGCGGGAAGCCGAGGATTTCGTGACCGCGATACGTGGTGCGGAGCGGCGGCCGGGACTTGGCGACGTAGTTGGCGAAGTCGGCCTCGGTGATGATTCCTCCGTTGGCGTGCATCCACGACGCCGTGAGCTTCGCGAACGGGCCGCGATAAAACCAGTCCGGCCCCTGCACCGCCAGCGCGCGAAAGGTGCGGGAAAGCTCGGCCTGTCGCAGCATGTCGCCGGCCTGCCAGGGCGAGCCATCGGGGCGGAGGAAAATCGCGCGGCTGGCGGGGAACTTGGCGAGGTCCTTTGCCACTCCGGCAAGCCGGCTGGCGTAGTTGCGGGTCACAGGGAAGCCCGCCTCGGCCACGCGCGCGGCGGCGAGGCAATGGTCCGCCCACGGGAGCTTCCCATATTTCGAGACCGCCTGATGAAACGCGGCGATTTCGCCGGGCACACCCACCGCGAGCGCACCGGTCTGGCTAAGCTCCGCCACAGCCTTGCCGTCGCGCACGAACATGTCGCGCGTGGCCTTGGCCGGGGCCATCTCGCGCCCGTCAATCGCCACGACCTCGCCGTTCGCGCGCCGAATCAGCAGGAAGCAACCGCCGCCGATGCCGGAGTTGTGGCTGTCCACGACGCTGAGGACGAGGCCAGCGGTGACGATCGCATCCACTGCGTTGCCACCGTGACGCATCGCATCCACCGCGCGCTCCGTCGCGAGCGGGTGGACTGTGGCGACCATGCCGCGCTCGGCCGCAGCGAGGGAAGGCAGAGAGGTTTGCCACAAGAGGGCGCAGAAGGCGCAAAGAAGGAGTCGAGGAGCAGTTCCTTTGCGGACTTTGCGTCCTTTCGCGGCTGAGTCGGTGTTCATAGGAGGTTTCAAGCAACCGTCAGCGGCCCATCGAAAACAGTGAGACTCAAAACTTCGGTCTTCGCGAAGTGCGGCCCGTGGCGTTCGCCCTTTGGAGCGTGGAAGAGCGTGCCGGGGCCGTAGGTCACTTCGGATTCCACCCACTCGCCGCTCAGTATGTAAGCCCACTCGTTGGCGCCGGGGTGCGTGTGCGCGGGCACTTGCGTGCCGGCGGCGAACTTGCGGAGGACAACGAGCCCGCCGGTGGCTTCGTGCTTGTGGAGGACTTTAAGTTCAACGCCAGCGTAAGGGCCGGGTTGCCAGGGTTTGTCAGCGGCGTGCGCCAAGTATTGGAACATGACGAGATGCCAACGCGTCGCCGGGGTTTTGGCAAGCGTGGCGGCGACTCAAGGCGCGTAGCCGAGCGTGGTGCTTACGATGACTGGGCTCTTCACGATCTCAACGTGCCAGTCCCAATAGAGGCGGTTCCAACTTCCGCCGTGCGAAGGACGCAACGGGAGATTCGGATACCAACCCCAGTTCGGAGCCTGACAGAGCTGGCGATCCACATCCGTCAGCGCCCAGATGCTGGAGGGCGAGCCGTAGCTTTCGATGTAAGTGAGGCGCTGCGGCGTGGCCGGCGCGCTGGCGTTCCCGTAGCCAAAAGGCTTGGCGGGGAGAATGGCATCAGCGGAGGTGTTGGAACTCCAGTTCACCGAGTAGCAGCGAACTTGGTTGCCCAACAGGTTTCCGCTCGTGGTCTGGCGTTGATAGCCGGCGCAAAGCAGGGCCTTCAACTCGTTCGTCTGTGTCGCACCCAGTGTCGAGGGCTGGGGCTGGCTCAAATAAGGTGCGAGAAACCAGGAAAGGAAGGTGTTGCCGTTGCGCGTATAGTTGGGCGGCACTCCAATCTCCATCGGCCCCGGGAGCCGCCCGTCGTAGTCATCCGTGTATAACTGAAGCGAGAGACCCACCTGCTTGAGGCTGTTCTGGCACTGCGCCTGCGTCGCCTTCTTTTTCGCGTTGGCCAGCGCGGGCAGAAGCATCCCCGCCAAAATCGCGATGATGCCAATGACGACGAGCAGTTCAATGAGGGTGAAAGCCGAGCATCGGCGAGGTTGCCGGGTGAGCTTTGCGAAGCAGTTCATTGGCAGCTACGGACGCGTGAACCGATTCAGAGATTTCAGAAAAACGCGCCACGAACGGGCCGAACGGAAACGCCATTGCCCCAACGGCGCTCAGGGCAAGATCGCCTTCACCAGCCCGTCGATCGTGTGCTGCTTCGCCTCGACAGTCGGCTTCAGGCCGAGCGCGACGAGCGCCTTGGTGGTCTCCGGCCCGATGCTCGCGGTCTTGAGCGTGGGGAACTTCTTCAGCAGATCCGGCAGGTTGAAGCGCGCGTGGAAGTTCTCCACCGCCGAACTGCTCGCAAAGGTCAGCCAGTCCGCGCCGTCCTCCCGCAGGCGCGCGGCAGCACCGGTCAAATCCTCGGTCTCGGGCACGGTCTGATACACGGCCACGTCGTCCACGATGGCCCCCTGCTCTTCCAGGAGCTTCGGCAGCTCTGGATTCGCCACCTCGGCGCGCAGCAGGAGGATGCGCAGGTTCTCCAAGTCGTCCTTGGTCGCGATGGCCTTGGCAATGTCCTTGGCGACATATTTGTCCGGCATCGCGTCCACGGAGAGGTGCAGTTCCTTGAGCTTGGCCGCCGTCGCCGGGCCGACCGCGGCGAGCCGCACGCAGCCGAGCCCGCGGATGTCGTCGAAGGCTTTGAAGTAATAGTCAAAGAAGCTGGTGACCCCATTCGGGCTGGTGAAGACGATCCATTGGTAAGTGCCCAACCCACCCATCGCCTCGGCCAGCACCTCGCGTTTCGACGGCGCGGTGATCTTGATGGTGGGGATTTCCAGGACATCCGCGCCGAGCTCCACCAGCTGGCGGGCCAGATCGCTGGCCTGCTCCCGCGTGCGCGTGACGACGATGCGCTGGCCGAAGAGCGGGCGCTGCTCAAACCAGTTCAGCTTCCTGCGCAGCTTCACCACACCGCCGATGATCGTCACGGCGGGCGCGGTGAACTTCGCCTTGTCCACCACGTCGGCAATGGTAGCCAGCGTGCCTTCGATGCTTTGCTGCCGGCCCGTCGTGCCCCAACGCACGAGCGCGACCGGCGTGTCCGCCGCCATGCCGTGCGCCACGAGCTGCTCCGCGATGCGCCGGATGCGCTCGACGCCCATGAGCACGACCTTCGTGCCCGTGGACTTGGCCAGCTGCGCCCAGTCAATGCTGCTCTCGTCCTTGGTCGGGTCTTCATGCCCGGTGAGCACGGTGAAGCTGGAGCAATGGTCGCGGTGCGTGACGGGAATGCCCGCGTAGTTCGGCCCCGCGATGAACGAAGAGACGCCCGGCACCACCTCGAACGGCACCTTCGCCGCCGCCAGTTCCTCAGCCTCCTCGCCGCCACGGCCGAAGATGTAGGGATCGCCGCCCTTGAGCCGCACGACACATTTGCCTTCCTTGGCCTTCGTTACGAGCAGCTGGTTCAGCTCCTCCTGCGGGATGGCATGGGCGGCGGCGCGCTTCCCGCCGTAGATGAACTCGGCGGACTTGGGCGCGAGGCGGAGCAGGTCAGCGTTGACCAGCGCGTCGTAGACCACCACGTCCGCGCGCGCCAGCAGCTCCGCGCCGCGGCGCGTGAGCAGACCCGCATCGCCCGGTCCCGCGCCCACCAAATAAACTGTGCCCTTTGGCTTCATGTGCGCGGGACTGTAAAAGCGGGCTGCGAAAGCTCAAAGGGCAAAAGCGGGCCGGACAAAGAACGGCATTGCCAGCGGCGGCGGCTTCCCGTTCCTTCTTTCCCCATGAAATCCGCCCTCGCCATCTTCGCGCATCCGGACGACATCGAGTTCGTCGCCGCCGGCACCCTGCTCCTGCTCAAGCAACGCGGCTGGGAAACCCACTACCTCAACCTCTCCACCGGCAACTGCGGCAGCGTCGAATTCAGCCCGGCCAAAACCCGGCGCGTGCGGCTGGCCGAGGCCAAGGCGGCGGCGAAGACTCTCGGCGCGCACTTCCACCCGCCCCTGTGCGACGATTTGGAAATCCTCTACGAGGTGAAGACCCTGCGCCGGCTCGCGGCCGTCATCCGTGAGGCCCAGCCCAGCGTCATCCTCACGCACTCGCCGCAGGACTACATGGAGGACCACATGAACACCTGCCGGCTCACGGTGACCGCGGCGTTCACCCACGGAATGCCGAACTTCCAGACCACCCCGCCGCGCCCCACCTACGCGCACGACGTGACCCTCTACCATGCCATGCCGCATGGGCTGTGCGACCCGCTGCGGCGGCGGATCATCCCCGGCGCATTCGTGAACACCACCGCCGTCCACGCGACCAAGCTCGCCGCGCTCGCCGCGCACCAGAGCCAGCAAGGCTGGTTGGACGTGAGCCAGGGCATGAACTCCTACCTGCGCTCAATGGAGGATATGTCCCGTGCCGTCGGCAAGCTCTCGAAGCGGTTCAAGTTCGCCGAAGGCTGGCGTCGCCATCTGCACCTTGGCTTCAGCGGCGCTGAAATAGACCCGCTGGCGGATGCGCTGGGGAAGGACTACCTGATCAACAAGACCTACGAGCGGGATTTGCTGTCGGGCAGCACCGGCCGTTAGTCCATGATGACGACTTGAAGGCGGTTGCGGTCGAGGGCGAAGCGCTTGCCGGGCGGCGGCTTGGGCAGGGCGGGCAGATATTTTTCCCGCACAAGCGTGGTGAAGTCAGGCGGCAGCTTTTGGTGGTCCATCTGATACAGGTGGATTGCGCCGGTGAGTTCCTGGTGCACCGGCAATCGCAACGAAGCATCCGCTGGCGCGGTGGGCAAGAAGTCGGGCGCGGGAGGGGATGCCGGCCGCTGGGCCTGCGGGGCTGCCTTGCCTGCCGTTTGAGACGCCGCCGCGGCTTCAGTGTCAACAACCGGCACTGATGGGGGGGCCGCGGAGGATTCCCGCTTGCGTCGACACCCCGAGGCTGCCGATACGAACGCCACAACCACGGCGACAAGGACGAGCGTCTTCATCTTCGATTCCCGTGCGGCATGAACCCGCCTGCCATCAAAACGCGGCGGTGTAGCTGGCGGTAAAGGGTGCCGCCACAGTGTCCGTGTCTTGGCCGGCCGCGTTCAGCAGTCCGAAATCACCGCTGGTGAGCTTGGTGTGATGCCGCCATTCGACATGTCCATCCATGTGAATCAGGTTTCCGCCACCCTGGTGATTCGATGAATACCATTCCCAGTAGGGGTAAGCCGGACCGGGATAAGTATTGGGATTACGGGTCAGGTGCCAGTTTGTGTAAGTGCGGGGCGTGCCAGTTCCAGAAGGGCGGAGCCAGGCCACGTGCGTTCGCGCGGAACTCTCCTGCATGCTGATGATGCGGCTGGGGTTCGGCACATTCGCCACCCGCCGCACGAAGCTGTTGGCCCCCATCACCACCGCGTTGCCGATGTAAATGGTGTCGTTGTTTGCGTCGGCCGCGTTGGCCGCAGCCTGCCACTCCAACCGTGAGGCGACGCAAGTGAAAGCCTTGCTGTTGGTGCCCAGGTTCGGCTGCAAAACGCCGAGAAAGTTCGGCGTGGTGGTCGTGGCAAAGAAGTTAACGTTGCCCGCGTTCTGATAGGGCGTGCGGTCATCCTGATCCGCCGCATACATCATGAAGGCGAGTGCCACCTGCTTTTGATTTGAAAGACACTGCGTGCGCTTGGCCTTTTCCTTCGCCTTGCTCAGGGCAGGCAGCAGCATCCCCGCGAGAATGGCGATGATGGCAATGACGACCAGAAGTTCGATGAGGGTGAAACCAGCGGCCCGAGCGGGATGGCGCGACGTGTTCATGGCCTTAAATGGGTCTGGGCGAATCTGCTAGCCGGGCGCACTCTTGGCAAGCGGAGTTTTTGCCCGACCGCCCCCAACTGCCCTACCGGACAAAGGCGTTACTTCGTGTCCAGCATGCGCCACAGATACCACGACGCGATGGAGCGGTAGGGCCGCCAGCGTTCGCCCTCGGCGAGGAGTTCCTTCGCCGTGGGCAGTTCCTTCCAACCGTAAGCCTTGGCGAAGCCGCAGCGCACGCCGTAGTCGCCCACGGGTAACACATCGCGGCGGCCAAGGGTGAAAATGAGGAACATCTCGACGGTCCACGGCCCGACGCCGCGAATCTCCGTGAGGCGCGCGACCAGCTCCGCATCGCTCATTCGCGCGGCCGCGCGGCGCGTGGGAACATGGCCGGTGGTCGCTTTGTGGGCGATGTCCTTGATGGCCGCCGTCTTGGCCCGCGACAAACCGGCGCTGCGCAGACGCTCGTCGGGCGCGGCCAGCACCGCTTCGGGCGGCGGAAACTTCGCTCCGGGAAAAAGGGCGATGAAGCGCTTGAGAATGGTCTGCGCCGCCGTGCCATTGAGCTGTTGGTGCGCGACGGCCTGCACGAGCGATTGGTAAGGCGCACAGTTCCGACGCGGCCGGATGGTGCAAGGCCCCACGTCGCGAATGACGCGCGCAAGCACGCGGTCGGCCTTGGACAAGTGGCGTTCGGCGTCCGCGTGCATCTGATTAAGTGAGGCGGACACTCTTGTCCGCTCTGGTTGATTTGGCCCGGCGGCAGGACAGGAACGTCCCGTTCACACCTGCGCTCACCACGCCCGCTCGATGCTGCGGCGCTTCCAGAGGAACTCGAACATGTTGCCCTCGTGCGGCTGGTCCCACGAAATCTTCATCGTGGAGACCGGCCCGATGTTCAGGCGGTCAATCTCCGCGAAATCCGTGACGGCCTCGATGAACTTCGGGTCCTTCGTGATGACGCTCGCGGCGAGGGTGTAGCCAATCTTGTGCAGCATTTCAGACTGTGGGCAGGTGACGACGCTGGCGTAGGGGCAGAGGAATTCCTTGTTCGCCAGCGGGTGCGCGAAGCTGTCGCACAGGACGATGGTCGGGCGCATGTAGGTGCCGCCCTCGAAGACCGCCTTGCGCGGACCGTTGCGATACTTGGCCGTCACGTCCGTCGCGCCGGGGACTTTCAAGCCGTCCTCAATCTGCGCGTCAATGAAGTCCGCCATCTTGAGGTTCGCAAAGCCGGAGAGGCGGGCATTCGGGTCGTCGCTGCGCGTCGGGGCGAACGGGCCGATTTTTTTCGCCAGCGCCTCGGCGATTTCAGCGGCGTATTTCGGCACGACGACGGCAGAGGCATTGATGCAGGAGCGGCCACCGTTGTCCGAGATGGCCCCCGCGATGACATCAATGTAGTCCGGCCAGTTCTCGATGCAGTCGTCGCCGATGAGGAACTTGCTCCAGCCCGGCCCGTGAAGCTGGATGGCCGGGTTGTTGGCATATTGGGCCATCGTGTTCTTGTCGCCGAAGATGAGCGAGCGGCCGGTGGACTTGAGAATCTCCCCTGCCCCCTCGTGGTCGGTCGGGTAGAAGCCGAACGCCTCCGCCGGCACGCCCGCCGCGATGAACGCCTGGATGAGGCGATAGGGCGTCCACGGCTCTTCCTTGCCGGGCTTGATAACCACGGGCGTCTTGAGCGAGATGGCGGGAATCCACAGCGAGTTCACCGCCGGGGAATTGCTCGGCATCACGAGGCCGAGCGCGTGGCACGTCGGGAAGTAGCTCAACTTCGTGCCGAACTGCTCGCCCGTGCCCGCGTCGAGGATGCCCAAGTCCAGCCCGCGCGAGAGGCCGTTGAGCACGAACTTCATGTTTGTCAGCGCGAAGTGGACCTTGTCCATGTTGCGCCGGACCATGTTCCACGGCAGGCCGCTGGTGCAGGACAGCGTCTCGATGTATTGCTGCGGCGACTGCGTGTGCCCCTGATCACCCAGCGGCAGCGTGCCGTTGAGGAAGAGGTCGCCGGCCTTGGCGGACAGCTCGATGAGCTGCGCGCAGGTGAACTTCTTCAGCGCCGCGCGCGCCGAACTGATTTTGCCCAGGTCGCGGCGGACGATGCCGGCATTGACGTTGGAGACCAGGGCCTTGATCTCGCCGGTCTTGTGGTCCTTGACCTCGAATTTTTCCAGCGACTCATAGTTGCGGCCGAGACGGAGAACAGGCAGATGCGGGACAGTGCTCATAAAATAATTATTACGTGTGCGGACTATTTCAGGGAAACCGCCGGCGTGGCAAGCTCTGGTTTTGTCTCCGGCTCATCGGCGAAAACCACCCTGATGCTGGTGAAGCGGTCGCGCCGCCAGTGGTCCTCGCGCAGGAGCCAGTCGCGGACGAACTCACCCACGGTCTTGCGGCATTCCTCGCGAACGAGCGCGAGGCGACGGGGGTCGCCCGCGTGCCGGGCGAGGCGCGGCGTGAGGCTGCGTTCCAGTTCGGCCAACTGCTCCGCGGCGTCGAACCGCGCCCAGCCGGCCGCCGAGCGCTTCTGCATCCGGTCCGTGTGAATCGCCGGCGGAAGCGTGGGGCGGATGGTCGGCGCGCGCACGATACAGGTGCTCCCGGAGACTTCGAGCTTCCAGGCGTCACGCAGGTTCAAGTGGTAGCGGTAGGTCACGGGCACGGAGATTTCGGAAACGGTTTTCCCGAGATAAATCATGTCCCACACAATGGTCTTCTCGTCCGTGCGGGTCAGGGTCTCGGTGGACGTGGCGGTGGCAAGTTCCAGCGTGCCGCCGGGCGTGCGTGCCAACGTCGGCAGCGCGGACAAAAAGGTCTCGGTGATGGTCTGTTGTCGGAACTTCGCGGCCAGACCGCCCATGCGGTCGAGAACCATCTTCGTGGCCAGGAGAATCGTTCCGCACAGCAGCAGGACCAGGGCGACCTTGACCCACCAAGGTTCGACCCGCGGCCTCAGGGACAGGGACGACGAGGGGGTTTCAGGCGGCGTGGCGGCCACCACATGAAGCGAGTCACCGCTGGCGGCCGCCGGCGGGACAAGGGCGCGCAAGTCCCTGCCGCCGGGCGGCAAGCTGGAGGATCCCTTCGCCCGCAGGATGCCTGCCCAAGTCAGCAGCGCCAGCCCCACAGGCGTTCCCGTGATGGAGGTCGGCACGCCGGCCAGCACGCCGAGCAGCAGCCCCTTGCCCGCAGCTTTACCCCAGCTGTCCCGGTGCAGGAAGCGCTGGAACAATACCGTGGTGAGGGAGACCGAGCCGAAGCTCAGTGGAATGGTGAGCCACCAGGTCACCGCGTTCCAATCCGCGAGCATCCAAAGATTGTCCACGAACACCAACGCGGCGGCCGCGACCGGATGGATGGGGACGTCGAAACGGCGGGCGGAAGCTGGATCCGGCGGCTCGACGGGCTGGCACATGCTCACCCCACCTTACTGTGCCGGAGCGTCTGGCTCAACCATCGAAGCCGGGGCCGCGGCTTCCGAAGCGGGCGGAGCAGCCGGAGCCTCCGGCGCATCGAAGAGGTCCGGTTGGACCTCCTGCCGCGGCACGGTGGCGGTGATGGCCGCGACATCGGCGAGATTGACGGCGAACACACCGACCGGCGCGTCGTGGTTCGCGCCATCCACGACCGCGTAGGCCTTGTGCGCCTTCACGCCGATGTCGAGATACTGCAGGTAATCCCGCATCAACTGGTCGTCAGCCAGCGCCGTGTCCACGTAGCCGCTGCCATTGTTGAGGTTCTTGAGATAGACGGTGAAATATACCATGGCGTGTCAGGTGTTGGGCCGTGCGCGGATCATACGGGAGGCGGGCCCAATGTCACGCCTCACCCGGAACCGTTCGCGCCGGACCCGGGCGGCCTGCGGTGCCGCCTCGACACCCGCAGCCCCCGACGCTAGGTTCACCCCGATGAAAGCCTTGGCTGCCGCGCCATTCCGCACTTCGCATTCCGCATTCCGTGTTCCCGTCGTTCCGACTGTGGACCAGATCATGGCCGAGGAACGCGCCGCGAGCTTCGCCAAGCGCAGCATCAAGACCAGCGCCAAGCTCGCCGGCCTCAAGCTCGCCGTGAGCATGATGGATCTCACCACGCTCGAAGGCAAAGACACGCCCGGCAAGGTCGCCTTCCTCTGCCGCAAGGCCCTCGCGCCCGCCGAGCCGCGCCTCGACGTGCCGCCCTGCGCCGCCGTCTGTGTGTATCCGAACATGGTCCGACACGCGCGGAAATTTCTCGGTGCAGACTCGCCGGTGCATGTCGCCGCCGTGGCGACGGGTTTTCCAAGCGGCCAGTATCCCTTGCCCACGAAGCTCGCCGAGGTGCGCCGCGCCGTGGCCGATGGCGCGGACGAAATTGACATGGTCATTGACCGCGGCGCGTTTCTCGCCGGTGAGCATGCGAAGGTGTCCGATGAAATCGCCGCGACGAAGGAAGCCTGCGGCCCCGCGCACCTGAAAGTCATCTTCGAGACCGGCGAACTCGTCACCTACGACAACGTCCGCCTCGCCAGCCAGCTCGCGATGGACGCCGGCGCAGACTTCATCAAGACCAGCACCGGCAAGGTCACGCCCGCCGCCACCATGCCCGTCACGCTCGTCATGCTCGAAGCCATCCGCGACCACTTTTTCGCCACTGGCATCCGCATCGGCATGAAGCCCGCCGGCGGCATCCGCACCAGCAAGCAGGCGCTGGCCTACCTCGTCATGGTGAAGGAAACCCTCGGCGACGACTGGCTCACGCCCGACCTCTTCCGCTTCGGCGCCAGCACGCTGGTCAACGACGTGCTGATGCAAATCGCCAAGCTCGCGGACGGTCGCTACCAGGGGCCGGACTACTTCGCGCTGCCGTGAGCTACGGGACCGCCCGTTGACAGTCCGCCGTGTCGCCGACACTGTCCGCGCCGCCATGGCGCACATCCATGAGAAGATAGATTTCACGGTGGCCATCTTCGTCGTCCACGATGCGAAGGTGCTGCTCATCCTGCACCGGAAGCTCGGCAAGTGGCTGCCGCTCGGCGGGCACATCGAGCTGGACGAGGACCCGGAGATCGCCGCGCTCCGCGAGGCCAAGGAGGAGAGCGGCCTGGACGTGGAACTCGTCGGCGAACGCCCGCCCACCACCGAACCCGGCACCCGCGCCCTCATCGCCCCGCGCTTCCTCGACATCCACCGCATCAGCGACACCCATGAGCACATCGGCATGATCTACTGGGCGCGTCCCATTGGCGGCGACGTGACCCTCGCCCCCGAGGAGCACCACGACATCCGCTGGTGCAGCGCGGCGGAGCTCGACACGCTGCAACCGCCCATGACCAACGCCGTGAAGTGGTATTGCCGCCAGGCCCTCGCGGAAGTGCGTAACGGCGAAAGCGGGACGCGAAATCTTAATTTGCCGCCCACCTGACCCGCACACCGCACGCCGAATTCCGCATTCCGCACTTCCCCATGTCCCGCCGCAAAGCCATCGGGTTTCTGCTCACCGGCCTGAACACCCTCGGCTGCGCCTACTTCGGCAACTACGTCTTCTTCCTGCTCCAGCAGCAGCACGCCTTCGGCGACCGCGAGAACCTGCTCGTCGGCGCGCTGCACGGGCTGATCTACGTGCCCGCCGCCTGGCTGGGCGGCCGCTTCGCCCAACGGCGCGGCCTGACCGCCTCCATGAAAGTCGGCTTCGCGGGCATGGCCTGCGCCATGACGGTCGGCGGCCTGCTGCCGACCTTGGCCGGCCTCTTTCTCAGCATGGCCCTCTGGACGGTCGCCATGTGCTTCACCTGGCCCGCGCTGGAAGCCCACGCCACCCACGGCGAATCCGCCGCCGGCACCCAGCACATGGTCGGCATCTACAACCTCACCTGGTCCGGGTGCGCCGGGCTGATGTATTTCGCCGGCGGCACCCTGTTTGAAACGCTCGGCCCCCGCAGCCTGTTCTGGGTGCCCGCCGCCATCTACACCGCGCAGTTCATCGGCGTGCTTCACCTGGAGGGCCTGCCCCACGACGCGCCCCCGCCCCCGGCCGCCGAACCGCACCACCCGGAAGCCGCCGCCCTTCAGCAACCCGTCTCTCCCGTGACCTTCCTCAAGATGGCCTGGCTCGCCAACCCCTTCGCTTACATCGCCATCAACTCCCTGCTCGCCGTCATCCCCGGCCGTGCGGCCGAGCTGGGCCTCACCGTCGCGCAAAGCGGCTGGTTCTGGGCCGTCTGGCAGGCGGCGCGCCTCGGCACCTTCGCCCTCCTCTGGCGCTGGGGCGGCTGGCACTACCGCTTCCGCTGGATGCTCGCGGCGTTCCTCGCGCTCATCACCGCCTACGTGGTGCTGCTACTGGGACGCTCCTTCGCCCTGCTGCTCGCCGCGCAAATCATCTTCGGCCTCGCCACCGGCCTGCTCTACTACGCCTCGCTCTTCTACTCGATGGACGTAGGCGAAACGCAGGGCGAACACGGCGGCATCCACGAAGCCGCCATCGGCCTCGGCATCTGTCTCGGCCCGGCGGTGGGGGCCGGCGCGCTCTGGCTCGCCCCTGCCCAACCGCACGCCGGCGCATTCGGCGTCACGGGACTGCTCCTGATCGGATTGGCGGGACTCGTCGGCCTACGACTTAGGCGATGAGTCGAAGGTGATTGCCCGCGAATCAGGCGAATAGACGCGAATTGGCCGGTCACTTTGATTCGCGTTCATTCGCCTGATTCGCGGGCAGAAAGCCTCCGAAATCCCAGCTCCAAAGCGCGCCATCCCAGTTCCGAACTGCGCGCTCCGAGTTCCTGGGGTGGGGAGGGGCACCTGAGGAACTCGGAACTCGGAGTTGGTGAGGTGGGGAGGGGGTGCCTGACCAAGTGGGCCCCCCTACCTATGCAGGTAGGGAGGGGGTGCTTGGACAAGTAGGGGACCCCCACTTCCCTAGGTGGGGAGGGGGGACTTGGATAAGTGGGGGACCCCCACCCCTGTAGGTAGGGGGGTGCCACCCTTAAACTGCCTTATCACAGCCACTTACACAACATTGTCGCTTTTTGACCACTCGCGCTCCGCCCTCCCCTGTAGCGGCGGTCTGAGACTGCTGAGCCGGGCCGGTTTGGGCAGGTGGATCGGCGCTCGCAGAGCGCCGCTACAGCCCAAAGTGCAAAAGCAAAGGCCGCGCGGCCGCGCGGCCCTACCTTTGTGCTCTCACAGCCACTTACGCCGAATTGTCGCTTTTTGACCATTCGCACTCCGCCCTCCCCTGTAGCGGCGGTCTGAGACCGCCGAGCCGGGCCGGTTTGGGCAGGTGGATCGGCGCTCACAGAGCGCCGCTACAGCCCAAAGTGCAAAAGCAAAGGCCGCGCGGCAGCGCGGCCCTACCTTTGTGCCTTTTGTGCCTTCTTGTGGCTAAGGATTCGGCGCGGGCGGCGCGGGCGGCGGGGTCGGGGTGTTGTCCTGCTCGAAGTGGGTCTTCAAATCCGCGTAGATGGCGGCGGCGCCGGGCACGTTCGCCTTCGCGGCTTGGCCGGCGGATTGGTAAATGGCCAGCGCGGCCACATACGCCTCGCTGCCCACGGCCAGTTCCGTGTCCTCGATGGCCTGCAGCCACGGCTTCACGAGCTGGGTGAACTGCTGCAACGTCAGCGCCAGCCCCCGGTCCTTGGCGAGTTCCGTGAGATTGATGAAGGGCGGGGCGATTTGCGGAAAGCTCTGCGCGTATTGGAGCGCCTTGGTCACGAAGGGCTGCTTGCTCTCGCCCATCTTGGGCAGCGACTGCCGCTCCTCCGGCGTGAGGTTGATGAGGAACGTGAGCAGTGCCTTGACCTCGTTGAGCTTGGTCACCAGCGCGTCATACTGCGCCGGCGTGATTTCCTGACTGATGTTGCTATACGGCATAATGACTCCTTTCTTGTTTGCTTGGTTTGTTACGGCTGAAAGCTGAGTGCTGCTAACTGACGGCTATGTTCCTGCCCGCGAATCACGCGGATGACGCCGATGCTGGATGACTTCTCCCTCGCCCCCATCGGGGGAGAGGGCCGGGGTGAGGAGGTTGCGTTGCTTGCTCGTTCTTCTCCCTCTCCCTTCCTCCGAGGAGGGGAGAGGGTTGGGGTGAGGGGTGTCCGCGTCGGCGCAAGTGGCCGCACCCCTCATCCGGCCTGCGGCCACCTTCTCCCCTCGCTGTGCGAAGGGAGAAGGAAAGACAGCCTGCGTAGGTGACGAGGTGACGAGGCTCTGAACGAATTCCGCACTCTGCATTCCGAGTTCCGCATTGGAAGTAAGACTCCTCACGTCGTCTCCTACGCGGACATAGGTAGCGCGACACTCCGATGTCGCGACGGGGGCAGCCGCACGCGCACCGACGCGACTTTGGAAAGTCGCGCTACCCTGTAGGTCAGTGCGTCTCGCCTGACATCTGATTGAAACGATTCCGCTCAAGCGGGGTGTTTTAGTTGGAGAGACAGGCGGGACGCGCTGGACGGCGGTTGCAAACCGCCGGCACGGGGTGCGGACGCCTGGGTGAGCACTTCCAGAGCACTTGGCACGGTTCTTGTCGCCGGGAAGGGTCTCCCGGTCCGCTGGAAGCGGCTCCCCAGCCGGACCGTGCGACAAACTGGCGCAGGGAGGGCGGGCGGCAGGCACGCGGCCCGCGCCGGGCGGCGGCGCGCTTGGGCCGGGCGTGATTGGGCGGGCAGAACTCATGTGTGAGGCGGGAGCTATGGTTGGCGTGTGGGGTTTACTTTAAGGACGTGGAGGCCGCGTATAAGGCGGGACCGCGAACAAGAGACCAGCGACCGCTAGCCCGGCAGCACAGACCGCTATCAAAGCAACAGTAACTGACTTCCTCTCAACTGGCAGTTCAGAGCTTTTAGCCTGCAAGGAACGCACCAAACCTAAAACCCCAAACAAAAGACCAACTACAAAAAATCCCTCAATAAAACCAGGCTGCCAAAATAGCGATTCCCTCCTGTGGTAAATTTTCGTCACAGCCAGAGAGGTCATAAAACCAAAGGCATCTGCTAAAACTGAGAGGCCAGTGAGCAACAAAGGCGTCCTTCTCATAGATTATTTGTTATGGCGCGTTAAAACTTGGCGGAGCGTAAAGGGGTCAGTCCTCACTATTGACACAAGTTCAGTTCGGCTTGGTTAATGGGCTCGGGCGGTTGCACCAGCAGGTTGCTCACATGCGTCCAGGTTCCCATGTGCAACGCGGCCGCGATC
>Ga0172367_10004248_pt1 | contig 17969 bp, 20 predicted proteins | sample Lak10m_FD_114542 | JGI IMG/M metagenome (GOLD analysis project Ga0172367, IMG submission 114542) | Freshwater microbial communities from Kabuno Bay, South-Kivu, Congo - kab_022012_10m | ecosystem: Environmental > Aquatic > Freshwater > Lake | place: Democratic Republic of the Congo: South-Kivu...
AGGCCGTTGCTGAGCCGCTCCAGCATCAGGCCGCTGTTGAGGATCACGCGGCCCTCCGGCGGTGCCGCCGCCACCCAGACGCCATTCACCGCCACCTCCAGGCCGGCGGCGGTGGCGCGGGGCAGGGCGGTGATCAGGTTGATGTCGGCATGGGGAGCCGCCCACAGATGGCCGGCAGCCGTCGCGGCGGCCATCGGCGGGTAGCGGCGGGCGCGGCTGAGGGTGGGGGCCTCGTGCACGATCTCGTCGAAGAAGCCCTCGTGGCAGCCCATCGCCAGGGCCACCACGCGCAGGAAGCGGCGCTGCAGATCGGCCAGGGCTCCATGGAAGCGGCCCAGCACCGCGCTGATGCCGGGCACCAGCGCCTCGGGCAGCAGCGGCTCGGGGTAGAGCAGCGGGTAGCGGCGCCGCAGCGGATGCTCCGGCGGCAACGCAGCCGACCAGTTGAGCATCTCCTTCCAATCGGCCTGCTCGGAACCTGCGGCCGTTTCCACCAGCAGGCCGGTGTAGCCGCTCTGGCCCTGGCTGCCGCTGGCACGGCAGCGGGCCTTGCTGGCGGGATCGAGGGCGAAGAAACGCAGCAGCAGGCCGTAGGCGGTGTCGAGCAGATCCGTGGGCAGATCGCTGGAGGTGTACACAAAGCCGGTGGCCAGGCTGCGCCGCACCCCATCCACCACCGCCGAGCGGGCCGCCGCGCCGCCACGCTCGAAGGCGAGCAGATCCACATCGAGGATGGCCGGATCGTTCATGGGTGCGGGGCGGCTGTCTGCCGATGCTGGCCTGCCGCTGGAGACGCGCCCGCTGCCTGGCTCAGCCCGCCGGCAGCTGCCGGGGCGGCGTCGGCAGGCGGCGGCTCACCAGAGCTGCGCAGGCCACCAGCAGCGTGGAGGTCCAGAGGCAGGCGCTGAGGCCACCGTGCAGAAACAGGGCGCCGGACAGCAGGGTGCCGAGCAGGCGGCCGGCGGCGTTGGCCATGTAATAGAAGCCCACATTGAGGCTTACATCCTCGGCCTCAGTGTAGGCGAGGATCATATAGCTGTGGATCGAGGAGTTCATGGCAAACACCACCCCGAAGCCCGCCAGTCCCACCACCACGGCGATGCCGGGCTGGGCCACCTCACGCCAGAGAGCCACGGCGATCAGCGCCGGGATGGCGGTGAGCAGGGCACTCCAGAACTGCACCGCAGCCACACCGGGAGGGGCGCTCCGGCCCCAGCTGCGCCGCAGGGCCGGCGCCGATCCCTGCACGAGGCCGTAACCGATCACCCACAGGCCCATGAAGCCGCCCACCTCCCAGAAGCGCCAGCCGAGGGCCTGCTGCAGAAACACCGGCAGCGCCACCACGAACCACACATCGCGGGCACCGAAGAGGAAGAAGCGCGCCAACGAGAGCAGATTGATGCCGCGGGATTTGGAGAACAGGGCCGTGAAGCCCGGCTTCTGCTTCATGCGGCCGATCTCGGCCGGCAACACCAGCGTGAGCAGGAAGGCCAGGAACAGCCCGGCCGCCATCGCGCCCACGGCGGCGTTGAAGCCGATCGTGGTGAGCAGCAGGCCGCCGAGGAAGAAGCCCACGCCCTTGAGGGCGTTCTTGGAGCCGGTGAGGATCGCCACCCACTGAAACAGCTGGCTTTCGCCCTTGGTCTGATCCTCCGGGGTTTCCGGCACCACGGTTTTGATGGCGCTCTTGGCACTCATCTTGTTGAGGTCCTTGGCGATGCCGCTGATCGCCTGGGCGGCCATCACGTAGGCCACGCTCCACCATTTGGGCCAGCTGTCGGCCACGGGGATCAGCATCAGCAGGGCGCCGATCTGCATCAAGGTGCCGGCCCACAGCGTGAACCTCAGGCCAAAGCGCGCCCCCAGCCAACCGCCGTAGAGGTTGGTGACGATGCCAAAGAACTCGTAGAAGAGAAACAGAAAGGCGATCTCAAGGGTGCTGTAGCCCAGCGCGTGGAAGTGGAACACCACCAGCATGCGCAGGGCGCCATCGGTGAGGGTGAAGGCCCAGTAGTTGGCCGTCACCACGCCGTACTGCTGCAGGGCTGAGAGCGTCATGACCAGGCGCGCTCGAGCGTGGCGATGTGGCAGGCCAGGTCGGCCATGCGCGAGCTGTAGCCCCATTCGTTGTCATACCAGGCGTAGACCTTGAGCTGGGTGCCGCCGGTGACCATCGTCGACAGACCGTCGACGATGGCGCTGCGCTCGTCATTGACGTAGTCGACCGACACCAGCGGCCGCTCTTCGTAGCCGAGGATTCCCCGCAGCGCGCCGTTGGCGGCTTCGGCAAAGGCCCGGTTCACCTGCTCGACGGTGACGGCGCTCTGCAGCTCGAACACCGCGTCGGTGAGCGAGGCGTTCAGCAGGGGCACCCGTACCGCGTGGCCGTTGAGCCGCCCCTGCAGCTCAGGGAAGATCAGCCCGATCGCCTTGGCCGAGCCGGTGGTGGTGGGAATCAGGCTGCTGAGGCAGCTGCGGCTGCGGCGCAGGTCGCTCTTGAAGGCATCCACCACGACCTGGGTGTTGGTGACATCGTGCAGGGTGGTGATCGAGCCGTGGCGGATGCCGAAGCTCTCGTGCACCACCTTGACCACCGGCGCCAGGCAGTTGGTGGTGCAGCTGGCGGCGGTTACCAGCCGGTGCACCTCGGGGTTGTAGTCGAGGTGGTTGATGCCGAACACCAGGTTGAGGGCCTCGGCCCCGGCCACCGTGCCCTTGACGGGGCAGGCCACCAGCACCCGCTTGAGCCCCACCTGCTCGAAGTAGGGCGTGAGTGTCTCAGGGGTTTTGATCTTGCCGCTGCACTCGAGCACCATGGCAATGCCCGCCTCGCGCCAGGGCACCGCCACCGGATCGCGCTCCTGCGAGTAAGAGATCGGTGCCGTGCCCACAAAAAAGCCACGGGTGTTGGCCTGCACGGCCTGGGCCCAGCGGCCATGCACCGAGTCAAACGCCAGCAGGTGGGCGGCGGTTTTGGCATCGCCACCGCAGTCGTTGACATGCACCAGCTCGATACCGGGGCGACCCCACAGGGCCCTGAACACCAGGCGGCCGATGCGGCCGAAGCCGTTGATACCGAGTTTCAAGGAAGGAGTGGCGTAGGCTCCAATTTCACATCAAGAAGACTTGATGCAAGTAATCGAACGGTTAAATGCGATCGCGGCTCCGGTGGAGGAGGCCGGTGGCTGCTGCCTGGCCAGCGTGGAGGCCAGGGCCCTGCTCAAGGCGCTGGCCGATCCGATCCGGTTGCAGGTCGTGGAGGCCCTGGCCGCCGGTGAGCGCTGCGTCTGCGAGCTCACCGCCGACCTGGCCCTGGCCCAGCCGCGCCTCTCCTTTCACCTCCGGGTGCTGAAGGAGGCCGGCCTGCTGGAGGCTCGCCAGCAGGGCCGTTGGACCTACTACCGCCTGCGCACCGAGGCGATCAGCGCTTTGCGCCTCTGGCTCGACCAGCTGCTCGTGTGTTGCTCGCAAGTCTGAGCCCCAGGGCCCGGCCGGCCGCCACCAGGGTGAGGCCCCCCAGCAGGCTCAGCAGCACCATGCCCAGGGCCGAAAGGGGTGCACCGCGCTCCAAGGCCAGCACCAGCTGGAGCATCCACGACGCAAAGGTGGTGAGCGATCCGCAGAAGCCGATGGCCCCCCACAGAATCAGCCGGGCGGCGGGCCGGGGCCGGCCCAGCACCACGCCGATCAGCAGGCTGCCGAGCAGGTTGGCCACCAAATCGGCTTCCACCAGGCCCTGCAGTCCACCGATCCAGGCCGTGCCGGCCCTCTCCAGCTGCCAACGCAGCAGTGCCCCCGGGATGGCTCCAGCCGCCACCAGCAGCAGCTCCTCGAGTTCGTCGCGCAGGTGCTGGTTCACCGTGCACTCCCCAGCACCAGGCCGAGCTTGACGGCCAGCACGCCGCCCAGCAGCGAGCCGACGACCAGCAGCAGCGCCTCACGCCAGTGGCGCTGCTGCAGCACGGCGTGCAGTTCGGCCATGAAGCTCGAAAACGTGCTGAAGCTGCCGAGAAAACCGGTCGACAGCAGCAGCAGCTGGCGCCTGGTCGCCTCGCCGCAGCCCTGGGCGAGGGCCACGATCAGCCCCAGGGCCAGGCAGGCGACCAGGTTCACGGTCAGGGTGCCCCAGTGCCGGCGCGGCAGCGACGGTGCCAGCCGGTTGACCAGGCGAAAGCGCAGCCAGGCCCCCGGCACGGCCCCCAGGGCCACCAGCAGGGCATTCGAGAGTTGGGCAGACGAGACCTGGGCAGACGGCGGCAGCGTCACAGAGCGGCACCCATGGACCCGGCACCGCCAGTGTGCTGCAAGGCTGCGGCAGCATGGGGGGGGGCTAACCAGCTCTTAATCGCCGCACTACCCAGGCTTTGCCCGTGCCCTGACCCTGCTCCGTAGCTTGACGCCAAGCCAATTGGGCCCCAGCCATGGTCTTTACCCCAGCCCGCGATGCCAGCCGTTCCGACGGCTTTCGCGATCTGCTCGAGGCCAGCTACAACAACAACAATATCGTGCATCTGAACGCGGGGAGCACGGTGCCCCTGCTCAAGAACAGCGTCTGGCTGGTGGTGCGTGGCATGGTCAAGTTGACCGCCATTTCGATGCAGGGCGATGAGCTGCTGCTGGGCCTGGCCGGCGCCAACGAACCCTTTGGCGATCCCCTCACCCAGGTTGATGCCTATGCGGCCATCACCATGGTCGATACCGACCTGCTGTGTGTGAGCTGCGATACCATTGCCCGCAACCCGGCCCTGGCCATCGGTTTGCTCCAGGCCGTGGGCCAGCGCTACCGCCAGAGCGAGGCGCTGCTGGCCCTGCTCGGTCTGCGGCGCATCGAAGAGCGGGTGCGCGGCTTCCTCGAACTGCTGGCCACCAGCTACGGCCAGCCCTGCGACCAGGGTCTGCGGCTCAACATCAAGCTCACCCACCAGGACATCGCCGCGGCGCTGAGCACCACCCGCGTGACCGTGACCCGCATCCTCGGTGCGCTGCGCGATGAGGGCTGGCTGCAGATCGACGCCCAGCGCCGTCTGGTGATCGGATTCCTGCCCGCCAGCCGATGAACCGGCATCCGTTCGACGCGAACGGCAACTGGACATCACAGCTCGGATCCCCACGGGCAAGCTCGGCTATCAACGAACTGTCTGAGCATCTGGATGACAGCGAAGCGTCCAGCGCAGACAATGGGACCATGCAAATCCCGTTGTTGCTGGTCGAAGACGACGAGACGATCCGGGAGACGATCTGCGAGGCCCTGCAGCTCGAGGGCTTCCTTGTTACGGCCGTCGGCAACGGCCGTGATGCGCTGAACCTGTTGCAGAAGGCCGGCAACGAGCCGGTCTTTGCCCTGATGGTGCTGGATCTGATGCTGCCCGGGTTAGGGGGTCTCGAGGTCTGCCGGGCCCTGCGCGCCGCCCGCAACGCGGTGCCGATCCTGGTGGTCAGCGCTCGGGACAGCGAGACCGACCGGGTGCTCGGGCTCGAGGTGGGAGCCGACGATTATCTGGTCAAACCCTTTGGCATGCGTGAGCTTGTCGCCCGCTGCAGGGCACTGCTGCGGCGCTCCACCACCCAGCAGGAGCAGCCCAGCGTGTTGGAGCACGCCAACCTGTGCCTGTATCCGGATGAGTGCCGCGTCACCCGCGACGGGCTGAAGGTGAATCTCTCTCCCAAGGAATACCGGCTGCTGGAGCTGTTCATGCGCAACCCGCGCCGGGTCTGGAGCCGCGACAAACTGCTTGAGCAGATCTGGGGTTACGACTACATCGGCGACAGCAAGACCGTCGATGTGCACATCCGCTGGTTGCGCGAAAAGCTCGAGGCCAATCCGTCCGAACCCGTTCACCTGTTGACGGTGAGGGGGTTCGGTTACCGCTTCGGATGAGCGGGGCCCAGGCGGCCTGGGCCGCAGGCCTGCTGATCGGCCTGGCGGCAGGGCTGCTAGTGGCCCGGTTGGCCCATTGGCGCCGTGGCCGCGGCAGCGTTCGGGGGCTGTCGCTGCGGCGGCTGCTGGGTTGGATCGATGGCTCCCCCAGTGGTTGGCTCCTGCTCGATCGGGCCGATCGGGTGGTCCACCTCAACCTGCGCGCCCAGCGCCTGCTGCAGGTCGACAACGGCCGCCTCTGGCAGGGCACCGCCCTGGCCGTGCTGTGCGCTGATCAGACCCTGCTCGAGGCGGTGCATCTCGCCCGCCGCCAGGATCGGTCACTGCGCCTGGAGTGGGCGTCGCCCGAAGGCGAACTCGAATTGCTGGTGATGCCGGCCGACGGGGGCTGGCTGGCTCTGCTGCTCACCAGTCGGCGCTCTCTTGAAGCCCAGCTGGCCCAGCAGGAGCGCTGGGTCAGCGATGTGGCGCACGAGCTCAAAACCCCGCTGACGGCATTGCTGCTGGTGGGCGAGAGCCTCGCTGCCCGCGTCACCCCCGCCACCGGGGTGCTGGTGGAACGCCTGCAGCGTGAACTGCTGCGGCTGCAGCAGCTGGTCGGGGACCTGCTCGAGCTCTCGAGGTTGGAAAACAGCCTTCCCGAACCCAGCGCCAGCCAGCACTCGTTTGATGCCCCAGTCCTGGTGGAGCAGGTCTGGCAGGGGCTCAGGCCCCTGGCCGAACCTCGCGGTGTGCAGCTGGTGCTGCGCGATGCCCAGCAGTCGGCGCGCATCCAGGGCGACGGCGCCCGGGTGCACCGGGCCCTGCTCAACCTGCTCGACAATGCCCAGCGCTACAGCCCCGAAGGCGGCACGATCACGGTGCAGATCAGCCTGCGGGGGCGTTGGTGCGTGCTGGCTGTGCTCGATCAGGGCCCTGGGTTCAGCCCCGAGGACCTGGAGCATGTGTTTGAGCGCTTTTACCGAGGCGATCCCTCCCGGGCGCGCGGCGCCCGCACCGGCAGCGGTCTGGGCCTGGCGATCGTGCAACAGATCGTGGCCAGCCAGGGCGGCCGGGTGGTGGCCGGCAACCGGCGGGATGCCGCAGGTGGTGCCGTGGTCGAGTTGATCCTGCCGGCTTCGCCACCGCTGCCTAGGGTGCCCCCAGTTCAGCTCGACCCGGCCCGGTGAGCAGCATCTTCGCCGACAACAGCCTCAGCATCGGACGCACCCCCCTGGTGCAGCTCAACCGGGTCACCGAGGGCTGCCAGGCCCGGGTGCTGGCCAAGATCGAGGGCCGCAATCCGGCCTATTCGGTCAAGTGCCGCATCGGCGCGGCCATGATCTGGCAGGCCGAGCAGGATGGCCTGCTGGGTCCCGGCAAGGAGCTGATCGAGCCCACCAGCGGCAACACCGGCATCGCGCTGGCCTTTGTGGCGGCGTCACGGGGCATTCCCTTGACGCTCACCATGCCCGAGACCATGAGCCTGGAGCGACGCAAGCTGCTCACCGCCTATGGCGCCAGACTGCTGCTCACCGAAGGGCGTCTGGGCATGCCCGGGGCCATCAATGCCGCCAAGGAGCTGGCGGCTTCAGACCCGCAGCGCTATGTGCTGCTGCAGCAGTTCGCCAATCCGGCCAACCCCCGCATCCATCACGACACCACCGGTCCAGAGATCTGGGACGACACCGGGGGCGAGGTCGATGTGCTCGTCGCTGGTGTCGGCACGGGTGGCACCATCAGCGGCGTCAGCCGCTACATCAAGCAGACCCTGGGCAAGCCCCTGGTCTCGGTGGCGGTGGAGCCGAGCAGCAGCCCGGTCATCACGCAGACCCGCGCCGGCGACGCGGTGCGCCCCGGTCCCCACAAGATCCAGGGCATCGGCGCCGGTTTTGTCCCGGCGAACCTGGATCTCGATCTGGTGGATCGCGTTGAGACCGTGGGCGATGAGGAGGCGGTGACCATGGCCCGCCGCCTCATGCGTGAAGAGGGCATCCTGGCCGGCATCTCCTGCGGGGCCGCGGCCGCCGTCGCGCTGCGCCTGGCCAGGGAGCCGTCCTTGGCGGGGCGCACCATCGTGGTGGTGTTGCCCGACTCGGGTGAACGCTATCTGTCGTCGGTGTTGTTTGAAGGGGTGTTTGACGCCAAAGGGATGGCTTTGACGTGACGAAACCTCTATAACTGTGCAGGCCCCACGATCCTGAGCGCCATGCCGGTGCCGACAGATCAGCAGGACATTCCCCTGCAGACCCTGCCCCAGGAGTCCGCGCCAGGGCCCCTGCCAATCCCCCTGAATCTGGAGGCGCCCCTGGCGCTCCCCAAGGCGGCCCCCCCGCTGCTCGGCCTACCCCTGCAGTTGCTCAACCAGCTGCTGGCCCGGTTGGCCACCTTGAGACTGCAATCGCTGGCTGAACTGCTGCCGGCCCTGCGCCTGCTGGCCATCTTGGCGGCGGCGGGTTTTGTGGTGAAACTCACCGGCGCCACCCTCGATGCGCTCAACGACATTCCCATGCTTGGGCGTCTGCTCGAGCTTGTGGGGTTGATCAGCGCCCTCAACTTTCTGGGTCGCAACGCCCTCAAATCCCAGAAGCGGGCCGAACTGCTGGCCCGCATCCAGACCCTCAGAAACGCGTTGCTGGGCTGAACCCCGCGCGCGTCAGCAGCAGCTGCTCGCCGCGGTCCTGCAGGCGCAGGCCGCCGCCAGGGTCCAGGCCGTCGACCTGCCAGACCCTGCCCCCATGGCGGTGGCCGGCGGCCGGTCGGTGCAGCCGCGCCTCGGCCAGGGCCAGCACCAGCTCGGGCTGGGTGCTGTGGGCGCGGGCCCAGCCCAGTGCCGCCAGGGCCCGGGGCAGCAGGGCCTGGGGCGTGGCCCGCGGGTGAAAGCGCCTGATCGTCCCATCCGGCCGGCCCAGATGCTGCATCGCCTCTCCCACGGCAATGGCGCCAACGGGGACCCGGTTGACACCGTTGAGCCCCAGCCCGACCCGGGCCCAGCGCACCCGCCCACCGGCCAGCCGCAGACCCGCCAGGATGCCCCCCAGCTTGCGGCCATCGATAAGAAGGTCGTTGGGCCATTTGATCTGGGGCTGCAGCCCCAGCTGCTCGAGTTGCAGGGCCAGGCCCACAGCGGCTGCCAGGGTCAGCGGAGCGCCACCAACGGCACCGCCCGGCCAGTCGAAGGCGGCACTCAGCCATAGTCCACCAGGGGGCGAGAGCCAGGGGCGACCGTGCTGTCCGTGGCCATGGCGCTGATTCCGGGCGACCACGGCCAGACCGCTGGCGTGCAGATCGGGGTCGGGCTGCAGCTGCAGCAGCCAGCGGTCGAGTTCGCGCTCGGTGCTGGCACACACCGGCAACCGTCGCAGCCGCCAGGTCTTCAGAGGCTGGCCAGCCACCGGCCGATGCGTTCGGCACCGGTTTCGAGCTGCTCGATCGGATGCACCAGGGCCAGGCGCAACCAACCCTCGCCCGAAGGGCCGAAACCGTTGCCAGGGGTGAGGGCCACCCCGGTGGCCTCCAGCAGCGCTGCGCAGAATCCCTCAGAATCCAGACCTGCAGCCTGGGCTGCGGGCGGCAGCGGCAGCCACAGGTACAACGCCATCGACGGGGTGGGCACCGGCCAGCCCACCGCCTCCAGGGCTGCCGCCATGCGGTCGCGCCGTTCGCGGTAGGTGATGCAGAGCTGCCTGGGCCAGTCACCGGCGTGCTCCAAAGCTGCGATGGCCCCGGCCTGCAGGGCCAGGGACTGGTTGAAATCAACCACTCCCTTGAGCTGCCTGAGGCCCGTGATCAGCCATTCGGCGCCGATCGCAAAGGCAAGCCGGTAGCCCCCCAGGCACCAGCTCTTCGACAGCGAAAAGAACTCGATGCCGCAACGGCGCCAGGCCGGATTGCGCAGCAGGGCAGGGGCCTCGCCATCGAGAGCCAGATCCACGTAGGGGTTGTCATGGGCGAGCACGCACCCGTGGGCCAGGGCCTTGCTCACCGCAGCATCGACCCAGGCCTGTTCGCCGGTGGTGGCCGTCGGGTTGTGGGGAAAGCCCAGCACCATCAAGCGAATCTGGTTCCAGGTGTCGGCAGCGAGCGCCTCGAAATCGGGTCGCCAGCCCTGCTCGCTGCGCAGCGGCAGCAGCACCGGGTCGGCCGAGGCCAGCTGCAGGCCGCCCAGGTGCGATGGGTAGAAGGGATCCATCAGCAGGGCCTTGTCCCCGGGGTTGAGCACCACCAGGGGCAGGTGGGCGGTGCCCTCCTGGGATCCCACCAGCAGCAGCACCTCGCGCTCGGGGTCCACCGTCACGCCGAAGCGCCGGGCGGCCCAGCCCGCCACCGTCTGGCGAAACGGCGCCGTCGCGGCGTGCATGCAGTAGGCGGCGCTGCCGGGGTCGGGCAGGGCCGCGGCCATGGCCTGCAGGGCTGCGGCGGGTGGTTGCAGGTCGGTCGAGCCCAGCGACAGGTCGAGCAGGGGCGGCAGGCCAGAGCCTGCGGCGGCGGCCCGCAGGCAATAGGTCGACTTGCGCTGGTCGTTGCGGGCGAAAACACCACTACCCAGGGCGGCGACCCGGCGGCTCAGCCGCTCAGAGGTGGGCATCGAGGAAGGCCTTGAGCTGCGGTCTGGCCATCGCCCCTTCGTGCCGGGCCACCTCCTGGCCCCCCTTGAACAGAATCAGGGTGGGCAGGCCCTGAATGCGGAACCCATCACGGCTTTGGGGGTTGCCATCGGCCTCGAGTTTGCCCACCTTGAGCCGGTCGCCGTAGTCGCCGGCGGCCCAGTCCATGAGCGGGGCCATCAGCCGGCAGGGACCACACCAGTTGGCCCAGACGTCGACCAGCACCGCGCCCTCGCACGCGAGCACCTCGGCAGCGAAGTTGGCATCGGTGAACTCAGAAACGGCCACGACAGAGGGGGATCCAATGCAGCGATTGTATGGAGGTCGGCTGTATGGAGGTCGGCATCGGTGGCCGCGACCCCGTTCGGGCCTCAGAGCTTGTCAATCGAGCGTTTGAGCTCCTCCAGTTCGGCATCCACCTCGGCGACTTTCACCGGCTCCAGCTGGGGGACTGGCCCACTAGCCGCAGGAAGCACGGCTGCCGCAGGGCCGCCCTCGAGGCGATTCTTGAGTGCGGCCAGCTCGTCATCGACGTCGTTGCCCCCTTCGAGGGCCAGAAACTGGCTCTCCAGATCGGCACCGGCAAGCTCGGCAGCGGCCTGGCTGCGGGCTTCGAGGGCCTCCACCTTCTCCTCCATGCGTTCGAAGGCGGCCATGGAGGTGTTGGTGCCCAGGGCTCCGACAGCGCTCTGCAACTGCACCTGGGCCTGGGCGGCCTGGGCCCGGGCCTTGAGCATGTCTTTCTTGGTCTTGGCCTCAGCGATCTTGGCTTCAAGGGCCACCAGGCTGCGCTTGAGGGTGTCGACCTGGCCGGCCTGGCTCTGCAGCTGGTTGTTCAGGGCCGTGGCCGAGTCCTGGTAGGTCTTGCGCCGTGACAGCGCCTCGCGGGCGAGGTCCTCCTCGCCTTTCTTGAGGGCCAGTTCAGCCCGCTCGTACCAGCTTTTCGCCTGCGTTTCGGCCTGCTCGGCCTGGTTGGCGATGCGTTTCTGACTGGCGATCGCCGCCGCCACGGCCTGGCGAAGCTTCACCAGGTCGTCCTGCATGTCGGCGACCGACTGGTCCAGGATCTTGACCGGGTCCTCGGCCTTGCTGATCAGGTTGTTGGCGTTGGCGCGCAGCAGGCGGCTGAGGCGGTCGAAGAAGCCCATCGGCGCGTTCTGGGGGCGTGGGGCGAGGCTAGCCTTTCAGCGACCGTCTTGCAGCGCGGGTTCCCCCAACCAGGCCATGCCGCAACCCATGCCGCAACAACGGTCCGAACCAGGTCGTTCCAGGGGCAGAGCCCGGGCCGGCTCCCGTCGCAGCAGCAGCAGTGGCAGCAGCAGCGGCACGACCATTGGCAGCGGCACGACCATTGGCAGCGGCACGACCATCGGCAGCGTCTCGGTGCTGGGGCCCAAGCCGGCCGATCCTGCCGTGGCCCTGTCCGATTGTCTGACTGCCCTGCAGCGCAGCTGGCAGCACGCGGGCCATCTGGCCGCGCTCTGGCAGGCCTGGCCCCGGCTGGCCGGGCCCCAGCTGGCGCCCCACTGCCGGCCCCTGCGGCTGCAGGGCGGACTGCTCACCGTGGGGGCCGCGCCTGGACCCTGGTTGCAGGCCCTGCGCTACAACCGGCACCAGCTGCTGGGCGCCTTGCGGGCCGCCGGATTTGCCCTGCGCGATCTGCGCTTTGAGCAGGCCGAGCCACCCGCCGGGGCACCCCCAGCCGGCAATCCGATTGAGCACGACTGGCAGTGCCATCCCAGCCGCGTTGATGTGCACGGCATGGCGGTCTGCCCCCAGTGCGGCAGCCCTGCCCCCGCCGGCGAAATGGGGCGTTGGGGCCGCTGTGGCTTCTGCCGCCGCCTCCAGTTGGCCGCTCCAGCCGGGTCCGCTCAGTAGCGTTCGGCCCGGGGTTGCTGCCAGTCGGGGCTGCCCCCCGAGCGCTCTAGCCGGGCGGCCCGCTGGTCGAGGGCGTGGCGCTGCAGTCGCCACAGCTGGTAGATGCCGTTGTGCTGCAGCAGCTCGGGACGCAGGCCGAGCCAGTGGCTCAGGTTGGCCGTGCGCTGGTCGATCACCACCAACACGGTGGGGTCGTCTGTGCTGCTGCTGGGCCGCTGGCCGCGCCGCCGCTCGAGCCGCAGGCGCTCGGCCAGGTTGGCCAGGTTGCGGGGCTGGTTGCCTTCGTAGAGCACCACCTGGCGGGTGTAGTAATGCAGGGAGGGCTTGAGCACGCCCACCATTGCCAGCGATTCCTGGGGCCGGCGATGGCGCACCACCGCCGCGGCCATCTGGCGCACCGGCGCCCCCCGCAGGCTGTCGCCCAGGCTCCACAGCGGCAACAGCGCCAGCAGGGCGAACCCCATCAGCGGCAGCTGCAGGGCGAGCAGGCGGTTGCCCGCCGCCACCAGTAGGGGCAGCACGGCGGCCAGGGCCAGCCACAGTCCGGCCTGGATCAGCAGACCGCTGCTGAGGATCCGTGGCGCCAGGCCGGGCAGTTCGGGGTCGTTGACCGCGGCGAACCACAGCGGTGAGCTCAGCAGCGCGCCCGCCAGCAGCGCCGCCAGGGCCAGGGTCAGCCCCCAGGCCAGCCGGCCGGGCCGCTGGGCCGCCGTGGTGGCGATCAGCAGGGCGGCGGCGGGGGTGGCCGGGATCCAGTAGCTGGGCAGTTTGGTGGCCGCCAGCGTGAAGAAGGCCAGCACCACCAGCAGCCAGCAGGCGGCGAACCGCGCCAGCGATGTGGCGGGTGCTGCCGCGGGCCGCCGCAGGGCGCGCGCCAGGCCGAGCAACAACAGCGGTGTCGCCGGCAGGCTGGCCACCACCAGGATCGGGCCGAAGAACCACCAGGGCTGCAGGTGGTTGTTCACCACCGTGCTGAACCGTTGCAGGTTGTGGTAGCCGAAGAAGCTGTCCCAGAAGGGCTTGCCCTCGACCACCAGTTCGGTGGCATACCAGGGAGCCGCCACGGCAAGGCTCAACGCGGCTCCCACGCCGGCACGCAGCCCCCGCACCTGCAGGCCCAGTTCACCCTGCAGCAGGGCAAACACCAGCAGGGTGAGGGGCCCCAGCACCAGGGCCACCGGTCCTTTGGCCAGGACCGCCAGCCCCAGCAGCAGCCAGCCCTGCCACCAACCGCTCCAGGCACCGGGGGTTGCCGTGGCCCTGCGCCGGGCCTGGGTGCGCCAGAACAGCAGCAGGCTGAGGCTGAGCAGGCCGCTGAACAGCGCGTCGCTCACCGCCATGCGGCCCCACAGCAGGTTGAGGGGTGAGAGGGCAAAGGCCAGGGCGGCCGTCAGCGCCACCCCACGCACGCCGGTGCCGGCGCTGGTCGGCTGGGGCCAGCGCTCCAGGGTGAGCGCCAGGGTCAGCATCACGGCCATGCTGGCCAGGGCCGACGGCAGGCAGGCGGCCCAGGTGCCCAGCGGGTCCCAGCGGGCTTGGCCGGGCAGCAGGTAGCCCAGGGCCATGAGCCAGTAGACCAGCGGTGGCTTGTCGTAGCGGGGCAGCCCGTTGACCCGGGGGGTCAGCCAGTCGCCGGTTTCGGCCATGGCCCGGGCCGACGCGGCAAACAGAGGCGGCGTCTCATCCACCAACCCGTAGCTGCCCAGTTGCCACACGAACAGGGCCAGGCCGAAGCCCAGGCACAGCAGCAACAGCCGATGGCGACCCAGCAGGCTCACGCCCGCGCATGCGGTTGGCAAGGACCCTATCGCCGCCGGGACGGCTGGTCGCACCGCAGGCCCACCAGCCAGGCCTCGACCCGGGCGGCGAAGCTCTCCAGGGAGCCATGGGTCTCAGCCCAGCGGCGGCAGGCCTGGCGGTCAACCCCCAGGGCCCGGCGGCCGGCGGCCACCAGGGCCTGCACGTCGTCGGCGGGGGCCAGGGCACCGGTGAGGCCCTCCTGGACCAATTCGGCCGGACCGCCGCGGGCATAGCTGGCCACCGGCACCCCGCAGGCCAGGGCCTCCACCACCACGTTGCCGTAGGCCTCGTTCCACTTGGGGGTGTTGAGCAGGGCCCGGCAGCGCCCCAGCTCGGCCTGGAGCGCATCCGCCGCCAGAAATCCCCGCCACCGCAGCGTGCCGGCCGGCACCGAGGCTTCCACCCGCTGGGCATAGGCGGCGTCCTCCACCAGACCCATCACCACCAGGGGCAGGCCCAGGGCGGCGGCGGCGGCGGCGGCATCTTCGAGGCCCTTTTCGGGCGCGATGCGCCCAGCCCAGCCCAGCTGCGCCAACGGTTCGGGGTTGAACCGGTAGCTGCTGAGGTCGAAGCCGTTGCCGAGCAGCACCGGCGGCTGTGGCAATTCGAAGTCGGCGGCCTGGCTGGCGGTATGAAAGGCCAGGTGGCCGGGGTGGCTGCGGCCGACCTGGGCGATCACCTGATCCATGGCCGCGCCCACCGAGCCCATGCTCACCAGGTGGGCCAGGGGCGTTGCGGTATGCGCTGTCAGCCACAGGGGCAACCAGTCGTAGCCGAGGTTGAGCAACACATCGAAGTGCCCCTGCTCGGCCAGCGCGCGCTGCCACAGGGCCGCCAGCAGGCTACCCGCGGGGATCTGCACCGGGCTCTGGCGGCTCTGGTGCTGCCAGCTGGGCTGGTCGACGCCGGTTTCGAGCCACAGCCGGGCCGCGCCACAGCGCTCCGGCAGGGCCGACCCACAGGCGGCCAGCACCGTGACGCCGTGGCCCCGCTCCAGCAGGCCAGCCACCAGCGAGGTGAGGGTGCGTTCGACCCCGCCGCCCTGGCCGCTGCCCAGGGCTCCTACCGGGGTGCTGATCACCAGAATGTTCATCGCGGCGGCTCCCACAGCTCCTGACGGCGGTTGATCAACAGCACGCTCACCAGGGCGATCGCGGTCCCCAGCCACTGCAACGGCTGCAGCGATTCGTGCAGGGCCAGCACACCGGTGATCAGGGCGAACACCGGCGTCAGAAACGTGAGTGAGGTGAACCCGGTGAGGTCACCGCTGCTGGCAAACCAGAAGAACAGGCCGTAGGCCAGGCCGCTGCCCAGCAGCGAGGCATAGGCCATCAGACCCCAGTCGCCAGCTGTCCAGTCTGGAATCAGGGGCGCCTTCCCCACGACGGCCAGGGCCAGCAGTGGCAGTCCCCCCAGCAGCATGTGCCAGCCGGTCACCGCCACCGGATCGCTGTGGCGACTGGCATAGCGGCTTAGCACGGTGCCCAGGGCCATCGCGGCGGCGGCGGCCAGCATCCAGCTCTCGCCGTGGCTCAGGGCCTGCTGGTTGAGCACGGCCGGGCCCTGCAGCCACCACTGCTGCAGCAGACCCGCCGGCAGTCCCAGGCAGAGGATGCCCAGCAACCCCAGCAGCAGGCCCAGCCACCCCACCGGGTTGATCGCCTCGCCGAACAGGCCGCGCGCTAGCAGGGCCACCAGCAGGGGCTGCGAGTCGATCAACACCGACCCCAGGCCGGCGCCGGTCTGGCCGAGCCCCCGCATCAGCAGCCCCTGGAAGACCGTGCCATCGATCACGGCAAACAGGATCAGCCAGCCCCAGTCGCGCCGGTCGACCGCCAGCGGCCGCCCCAGCAGCTGGGTGGCCAGCAGCACCAGCAGCGCCGCGGGTAGCAGCCGCAGGCTGGCGACCATGGCCACGCTGCCCGTGGCCAGCAGGGGTTTCATCGCCGCCATCGCGGTGCCCCACAGGGCAAAGGGCAGCACCAGGGCAACGGGGCGCAGCAGGGGCCAGGCTTTGACCTCGGTCATCGGGGGGCGGTGGGGCCGGCTGCAGACAAGGTTGCTGGCGGTCTCTTTTTAAGATCCAGCCATTGCAGACCGTGCTGATGCCCTGGCCCTGGCGCCGCAAAGCCAAGCGAACCCTCGCGCGCATCGCGATTGAGGGACCGATCGCTGGCCCCACCCGCAAGCGGGTGCTCAAGGCCCTGCGCCAGATCGAGCAACGGGAGTGTCCGGCCCTGTTGCTGCGCATCGACAGTCCGGGCGGCACCGTGGGCGACAGCCAGGAGATCCATGCCGCCCTGATGCGACTGCGCGACAGGGGCTGTCATGTTGTGGCGAGCTTCGGCAACATCTCGGCCTCGGGCGGGGTCTACATCGGTGTGGCTGCCGAACGCATCGTGGCCAACGCCGGCACGATCACCGGTTCGATCGGTGTGATCCTGCGCGGCAACAACATTTCGCGCCTGCTGGAGCGCATCGGCATCCAGTTCGAGACGGTCAAAAGTGGCCTCTACAAAGACATCCTCTCGCCCGATCGCGCCCTCACCGCCGCCGAACGGCAGCTCCTGCAGGATCTGATCGATTCCAGCTACGGCCAGTTCGTGGCTGCGGTGGCCCAGGGCCGTGACCTCGATCCCGAGGTGGTGCGCAGCTTTGCCGATGGCCGGGTGTTCACCGGCCAGCAGGCGCAGGCCCTGGGGCTGGTCGACCAGTTGGGTGACGAAGACGCGGCCCGGCGTCTGGCCGCCGAGCTGGCCGGCCTCGACCCCGACAAGACCCGGCCCGTGACCTTTGGTCGAACAGCCAAGCGGTTTGGCGGTCTGCTGCCGGGCCGATCCCAGTGGCGCAGCCTGCGGCAGGCCCTCAGCCTGGAGCTGGCCTGGTGCGGGCAGCCCCTGTGGCTGTACCGGCCATGAGCGCTCAGCTGCGGGCCCTGCGGGGCGCCACCACGGCATCGGCCAACACCGCGGCCGCCATCTCAGAAGCCGTCTCCGATCTGGTGGCGGCGCTGATGCAGCGCAATGACCTCAGCGCCGAGCAGTTGCTCTCGGTCACCTTTTCGGTGACGGCCGACCTCGATGCCTGCTTCCCCGCCGCCATTGCCCGGCGTTTGCCCGGCTGGGACGGGGTGGCCCTGCTCGACTGTCAGCAGATGGCCGTACGGGGGGATCTGCAGCGCTGCATCAGGCTGTTGGCCCATGCCTGGCTGGCCGTTGACCAGGTGCCGCAGCATCCCTATCTGCGGGAGGCCACCGGACTGCGTCCCGACCGCGCCAGCTAGCCCGCCGACCACCACGGCATGAGCCTGGCTTCCCATCCCTTGAGAATGGACACAATCTTGGCTGCTGCGATGTCGCGCCGTCTTTCTGCTTTCGGTCGATTCCGCCGTCCGTCGGGGCTGGTGGCTGCAGCCACGTCGCTGGCTGCCGGCCTCGGTGCCGCAGCGCTCACCACCCTGGCCTCCCTGGGCCCGGACGTGGCACCGGTGCGCGCCCAGGGCACGCCCGGTCTGCTCGAGTTTCGCTGGGATAACTCAGGCGATTACCGCAAGCTTTATTACTTCATGACCGACAGCGGGCGCCTCAAGCGCTCCGAGTACTACCTGGTCCTGAGACCCAGGGATCGCAAGACGGCGATCCTCAAGCTCAGCGTGACGATCCCTGATTACTTCGACGGCACGATCGATCCCAAATACATCAAGCTCTGCAAGATGTCCGAAGGGGGCATGCTCTCGCGCACCCAATGCAACGAGCAGATTCCGGCGACCATCACCATGGCTCCCGACGGACGGGCGATTGAGGTCTTCCCTGACACCCCTGTGTCCG
>Ga0172367_10004249_pt1 | contig 17969 bp, 18 predicted proteins | sample Lak10m_FD_114542 | JGI IMG/M metagenome (GOLD analysis project Ga0172367, IMG submission 114542) | Freshwater microbial communities from Kabuno Bay, South-Kivu, Congo - kab_022012_10m | ecosystem: Environmental > Aquatic > Freshwater > Lake | place: Democratic Republic of the Congo: South-Kivu...
ACACAGAATTAAAAGCAGTGCAAGAAAGGAATTGCGCATTCGCAAATTTAAACTTATTCGGCGCGCAATTGCTTGCGCTTTCTGCCGTTGATGGAAGTTTCTTCAATCAAATTATCGTCAATAGCGCCGAAGATCTCATCAAAATTGGTTCCGCAGGTTTTTTCATGCAGATTCGGTCGTTCCACAACGAGATTCCTCCAGCGAGCAAACTGTTTCGGATTCTTCAGCATGTCAAGGAAGCCGCTGTACTTTTCATAATTGTTGAAGAAATCTCCTGCGAGCAGGTAATGCACGAGTGAAAAAGCGGTTTCAAATCCTTTATATCCGGATTCGGAAGTGGAACTCATTTCAGCGAGATTGAATCCTGCCGGATCGTAATAGATATTGATGAATTTTTCCACCAGATCATATGCGCCATCAATGTGCTTTTTCTTCTCAGTCATCACTTTCATGCCGGCTTCTTTTCCTTCGCGCATTAATACATCAAGTGCTTCAGCAAACATTTTGGAACTGTTCATTCCGAGATAAACTCCGGAGGCAAACATAGCGTCGAGAAATTTTCCGCTGTCACCCAACATCGCAAAGTTGTGTCCGAAAGTTTTATTGGCATAATATGAGAAGTCTGATACAGCAATCAACGGTTGTGCGATTTCTGCTTCCGCAAGAATTTCTGCAGTCAGCGGCGTGTTTCTTACTTCCTGCAAATACAATTGCATCTGCCAATCATTTTCATGCCCCGCCTTGCGAAGTTTTTCCTTCTGTTCTTTCAGATATTTTCTGCTGATGATTAAGCCAACACTCACGCGATCTTTCGCAACAGGTTGTATGCCGAACCATCCGCTTTTCTCGGGAGGAAGAATGCAGATCTGCAGTAATCCCACGTCAATTCCCTGCGTATACTTCGCGCCTTTCCAGTGTGTGAGAAACGCGATTCTGTCCAATTCTTTGATTTGAGTTTTATCTCCTAATCTTCGCGCAAGAAATGTATCCTGCCCGCTGGCATCAATCAGAAATTTCCCACGATATGTTATCGTATCGCCGTGATGTGAGCCTGTCGCTTCAACAAAATCATCCGACTCCAGATTTACTTTCTCCACTTTGAATTCCTCAACAACTTTTGCTCCTTCTGATGCTGCTTTATCAAGCAAAAGTTTATCAAAATCAGCACGCACTACGTGGAATGAAAGATAACTTTCATCTGCAATGATATTTTTAAAACACCATGTTGAACTTTTTGTTCCGTCGTGATTCGAGAAGCGCGCACCAGGCTTTCTCGGGAAACGTTTTTTTAAATCTTCAAGAATCCCCAGCTCCTGAAACAGCGGATAACAAAACGGAAGCAACGATTCACCCACGTGTTGTCTGGGAAATTTTTCCCGCTCAAGGACGATTACTTTATAGCCTTTTCTCCGAAGATAAATTGCTGAAGAAGACCCTGTCGGTCCTCCACCGATAATTATAAAATCAAACGCTTCCATGCTTTCAATCTTCGTCTGCAAAAGTTACCTTAAACACTTTCATTTTGCAAACATCTCTACAGTTTTGATGCAATAAAATGACGGAGGACATCATTTGATCCTGAATAAATGAGAGATGCGTGTGCATCTTCCAAAGCTCCTGCCAGAGGAGAACTGCTTAATACTCCATAACCACCCATTAATTCATTAGCGTTCTTCACCGCGGTTACATAGTTTTCACTTACGTGAATTTTTGCCTGTGCAGCTTCAACAGTTCCTGCTCCTGAATCCAACGCTCGCGCCGCTTTAAGCGCCATCAATTTCGAGGATTCGGCCAGCAAAGCAATTTCCGCAATTCTGAATTGAACACCTTGAAATGACGACAACGTTGTGGTCCCGCGCGTTCTTTCTGAAACGTATTTAGAAGCGATGGAACAGATTCTCTGCATCGCTCCCGCATGCAACGCGGCTATTCCCGCTCTTTCCTGATTCATTGATTCAAGAAAAATCATCGCGCCGCTACCTTCTTTGCCTATCAGATATTCTTCTCCAATGACTACGTCATTTAAGTAAACTTCACACATGGGCGAATTCCGCAATGCGGTTTTCCCTGCGGGGGCGCCCATTTTAACAGTATGTTTTTTTACATCGACAAGAAAACAACTTACACCTCCGAAAAATCCCTTAACCGCGTCAGTCAATGCATAAACAACCAGATAATCTGCTACAGGGCCATTGGTTACAAATGATTTAGAACCATTCAATACGTAATTGTTTCCTTGTTTAACTGCAGTAGTCTTCATGCTGAAAGAATCACTTCCTGATCCGCTTTCTGTCATGGCATTTGCAATCAACGCTCCTGCTTCAATTTCTGCGGTAACCGATTCCCGTATCATTGCATTAACATGTTTCAGTAAAGGGAATGAGCCGGCATACAAGTGTGCTGCAATTGAAAAATTCAATCCTGAATTACCGGAGTGCTTTCCCAACTCATACATGATCAGCGCGACTTCATAAGACGACATTTCACGATTGCGCAGAAGCGAAGAATAGAAGCGCACAGAAGCACAGTCGCGCGGATTTTTGAATCCGTCGTACCGACTTATTACTTCGGCATGTTCTATGGCTGCCTTAATCAGATCGTTACTGCCGTTGGACATTGATGTGATATTATCGTTTTGTCGTATTCTGTTTGACGTAGTCCTTTAACGCAAGGTAGTCTGTTTTGCCGGTACTCGTTACAGGTATCTTATCAATCGTTATTATTCTGTCCGGTAACATACTTTCAGCAAGTATATGTGACAACTCCAAACGCAACGCCAATTCATTTTTCTGTTGAACACCTTCAAGAATAAGTGTGAGCAGCACTTCATCGTTTGTATTTTCAGTGGCAATGCAAGCTGCATTTATTACATTCTTCAGGCGCAATGCCATCGCTTCAATTTCACCGGGTTCGATGCGGTAACCACGACGCTTAATCATGCGGTCTTTCCGCCCTTTGAAATTAAGTTCTTCGCCCGAAATTTTCTCAACGATGTCTCCGGTTTTAAACCACGCTTTGCCCTGCTTGGTTATGAACCGCTCTTTTGTAAGCGCCTCTAGATTTAAATAACCGGAAGCTAAATGCGGTCCGCTTACAACAAGTTCTCCATCAGCTTCAATGTACATTTCATGTCCCGGACAAACTTGACCGATTGGATAAGGTGCAATTCTCTCCGGATCTTTTTTGATTTCGGTGTAAGTGCACACATTCGTTTCGGTCGGACCGTAAAGATTATAGAACTCAGCTTTGTTCCATATATCCATCAGTTGATGGAGGGTTCTAACCGCAAATATTTCTCCTGCAAACAGAACACGTGATACGTTGTTGTGGTTCTGCTTTTCCAACCGGCCGTAATGCACAAGGCCACTCAGGAAAGTAGGAGTTGCGTAGATGAAAGTGATTTGTTTTTCACTGATCTCCCGGACGACGAATCGTGGGTTGATGACATCTTCTTTTCTGAACAGATGTAGCGTACAGCCAACGGTGCGAGAAGTGAATATGTCACATATCGAAAGATCAAACTGAATAGGAGCAACGGATGCGATAACATCATTGCTGTTAATCTGAAATGCTGAAATACACCACGTGGTGAAAGCGGTCATGGCTGATCGCGGGACACAAACACCTTTTGGTGTTCCTGTTGATCCGGATGTGTAGAGTATGTAAGCGGTATCTTCAATTTCATTATAATCTGAATCGGGCGGAGTGATTTGTTGCGACAATACAACTTTTCCGCATTCCGGAATATCCATATAGCTCCCCGGAAACGTACTCAGAAATATTCCTCCTGCGTGTATTACTGCATGCGGCTGGCAATCATTTATTATTGAGTTAATGCGCTGTTCAGGCCAGTTTGGATCTGCAGGAATGTATGTGGCACTAAGATCAATGATCGCGTGGATAAGCGTGATGGACTGAAAGTTCTTTTCCAGCAACAGCACTATTCTGCTGTTTGCTGTGATTCCGCTATTGCGAAGGAAAGCGGTGCAGTAGTCAATTGAATATTTAAATGAAGCGTGCGTGAGTGTGCGTCCGGATGTATCCGACAATGCGATTCTTTGCTCGTGACCGGTGGCGTTCATGTCGACTGAAGATGCAGCACCCGTGAAGTTTACTTCATTTTGCTCAAGACAAATTCCGAAATCCTGTTGATTGAATCAAGATTCTCCTGAGAAACATCGTGAGCTTCGAATTCTATACCGAACGTTGTCTCTAGATGTGTAACCAACTTCAGCGCTACAATTGAATCCATAACGCGCGTAGCTATCAATGACGTATCATCTTTTAAATCCGCATTATCACTCCCGCCGAAAATATTATCAATAATGAACTTACGGACTTGTTGTGTTATTTCGAGTTTTGTTGCCATTCTCAAATGTATGAAATCCGTAGCGATAGTGTAAAAATTCGATTACAACATCACGGCAAGGCGACGCAGTTCGCGGACAAATCTGACCGCAATCAGCTTATTGCCGAACGCGTTGGCATGTGTGTCAGGTTCTCCTACCTGAATTTCCGCTTTCCTATAGCCATCAAATACTCCGGCCAAACTCATGGACTTAAAACCACAGCGAAGCGCCATTGCTGAAAGGTTTCGGTATTCTTCTTCTGTGTCTGAGTCTGTAGTGGTTGGAAGAAAAACCCAAACCGGTTCGGCCTGATGTGCCTTACATGATTTTACAATCTCTGAATATCCCCATTCAACGATCTGATACTTGAATTTCTGTAAGCGTGATTTCATTTCCGGTCTCGATTGCGACTGTTTAACTTCAGCCTTGGCCACAATACTATCCAGGAATGGAAATTCCCGGAATGAAACTCCGTATGATACTAGACGTGCTATATTGCTGATCACATAATCCGCTTCACCGGGATGGCAGAAATAAAATACAGCGTCCGGCGAACTTTCAAATGCTTTGCCGCGACAAAGTGCCACCTGTTGAAGAAGCATGTATCCGCCCATGCCGTAATTCAGAATTTCAACTGATCCGGAAGAGGACGGTTTGAGCGAATCATTAAGATATTTTTCAATTTGATACTCGAACGATTCATGCTTTTCTACACCCGCTCCCAAAACATAAGAAGATCCGAGAAAAACCCAGCGACGGGTAGCCGAATCCGGAAACGGTGAATATTCCTGATCACGTATACCCAGCGAATTGATTTCGTAATTCGTGCCATGGTGATTCACTTTAGCTCCGGGAATAAAAACGCGCATCAAAACATCGCCGGTAGCTCGCGTGGCTCCGCTGGCTGCCGCCCAGTTTACATCACCGAATAGACGGAATTGCGTGCCGTTTCTACCTATTCCCCCAACATCAACAAGTTGATCGTAATATCCCAGATCAACTTGTTCGCGATCAATTTCGTTGACTTTTGTGGTGGTGATATTTTCCTCGATAACTGCCAGAGGATGTGTAGCCGGTAATGTTTGGGTGTACCAGCGGAAACAAAGCAATAAAGCAAACGACGCAGTCATCAATAAAAGTATCGGTGTTCGTTCCGAAGGACTTTTTCGAAAAGGATCAGACTTGAAATAATACTTGATCGCACTAATAACAACGGCAGCTGCCGCAATAAGAAGAATACCTTCGAGCAGTGAACCGAAACCTGATGAGCTCACCTTGTGAACTACGTACCACCAGGTTTCAACCGAATCCGAATTCCAAAATGTCCATAGGAATGCTGAGAAAACCAATATGCCTGTGATCTTCAGTCCTTGAGTAATTGTATTAACAAGTACACTTCTTTGATCGGCCCCCGGACCTTTTCTGAACTGATAGATTCCGTCAGCAGTGATAAATACACCCATGGTCATCCAGTAAATGCCGTCATTTGCAGAGAGCGAAAAGTTTCCGGTGATCCAGTAAAGTTGCAGTGAATGCAGCATCCATGAAAAGAAAAATGCAGTCAGCCCTGCTACAATCATTGCTTTGTAGTGTCCGATTTTTCTGATTCTGAAAAAGAGAGGGAAATAGAAAACTTTAATAATAAAATCGCGCCAGTAATGATTTATCCTCCTCCATAAATTCGAAAATCCTGTGGCGAAGAAAAAATTTTCGAACACTGTAGGCAAATCAAAGCCGAAGAGAGTAAGCCAGCCGGTACATGTGATAAAAATCCCTACGACCTGAATGATGAGTAAGTATGATATTGCAACAAAGTGCAGTAATTGCGGCACAGTTGAAACGTCATTAGGGTCGACAGAAAAGTAATAGTACAAGATCCTGTGTGCCAGCAACAGTAATACGCCGACTGACAATCTGTAAATCCCTTTGCGGTAAAGTTGTATCGAAGGAGTGCGGTAATAGGATTCTACGTAGGTTCTGAAATCAACAATCGGGAATAACAGAAAAACAAGATTCGGCAGCATGAGAAAATAGCTCAGCTTAAGCGGAACTGAGTTGTGTCTGAATTGTTGTTTATCGTGGTAGAGAAAACTGATTGTTCTGAATGCCAGGAGTGAACCAAGATAAGGCACTGCGATAATGGCACGCGGAGCAAAAAACCATCTGTTTCGCAGCACTATCAAACCGGCGAAAATCAAGACAGCAAATACAATTTTAAAGGAGAATTTTATTTTCAGATTTAATACCAGGAATAAACTCAATGTCGTAGCAAGTATAAAACCACCTGTTACCAGACCCAGCGTAGTGACGCAAGTGGCGGCAAACACCGCACCAAGCATCAGTGCCCGGAAACGTAACGGTATAATTGCGTTAACAATGAAACAAACGGAAGTAATGGACATTAATAGCGGGAAACCCTGATTCGCCTGAATTCCGAAATAATGTGCAAAACAGGTTAGCACGAAAAGCTGTACCGTTATCAGTGCAAAGGACAGTCTATCCTGGGATCGTATTCCGGAATGATCTGACGTTACTGTCGTGAATGAAGTATTTATTGTTGACGTCAAGATTTAATTTTGATAACCGGCGTGTCTCAAAAATAGATAATTTAGACCTTGTATGGCTGCGCAATCAAGAAATTACACAAGGATAGTTGCGTTAATCTATCTGCTTCTGCCTTACACTTTAATCAAACAGAAACTGTTCTGGAGATTTCGTAAACCCACAACGTTGTTGCCGGATTTCATTTGCATCGGCGCGCAGAAGTCGGCAACTACATGGCTCCATCAGCAATTGTCGGCTCATCCCGGAATCTGTATGCCTGCGGTAAAGGAAATTCATTACTTCGATTGGTTCTTTTATCGTTCTCTCTCGTGGTATGGAAAATATTTTCAGAATTGCGGCAACAAAATCCGCGGCGAAGTTACTCCGGGCTACAGCGTGATTGAAAAAGGACGTATTGAGTTTATCCGGCGTATCATGCCGAATGTGAAGATTATTTTGATTCTCAGAGATCCTGCAGAAAGAGCATGGTCAAGCGCCCGGTTTCACTTTGCAAAGGAATTGCAGCGTCCTTTAAAGGATATTACAAACGAGGAATTTATCGCACACTTTAATAAGCCCTGGGTACATCAACGGGGCGACTACGAAACGATTTTGTCTAAATGGAAGGAAGTAATTCCAGCTGAAAAATTTCTGGTTATACTTCACGAGGAGTTAACAGCTGATCCGAAACGCGTGATGAGTATTGTACTGAAGTTTTTAGGCGCAGATGAAAATTCTCATAGCATCTTGCCGGGTCGTTATAATGTCAGCGAAGAAATGAATATGCCGGATGAGGTTCGCAACTATCTGAAGAGTAACTACAAATCAATGGTTGCTGATCTGCAAAAGAATCATCAGATTGATACGTCATTGTGGAAGAACTACAAAGCGGAATAAATGCTTAGGATTTGCTTAGCAAATCTTTCCGGAGAATATCGTTGGCGAGCTTCACTTGCAATTCGCTTCCTGTCGAACTGGCGGGGATTAAATTGACCGATTCCGTCACACAGCGCTTCCGCAGTGAATGAATCAAGAAGTATTCCATTGGAATTGTTCTCTATCATTTCCGGTACACCGCCGGCAGGTGTTGCAATTACAGGAGTCCCGCAGCAAAGCGATTCAGCAATAACATTAGGCTGATTGTCCTCTCGCGATGTATGAATCAGAACATCTGATTTCATATAGTGTCCCATCATTGCTTCCGCATCATTTTCATAAGCACCATATTCAACTCCTTCGGAAATTTGCCCCTGTGATTTTTCTGACCCGCCTAAAATCAGAATTCGGTTAGGCAAGCATTTCTTTTCGATTGCAGAAGCAACAATATCAAACCCTTTCCTGTAATAACGCAGCTCTCCCGAGGCATAAAGCATTGCAAAACCATTATTCTCTTCGTGAACGTTTTTGTCGGGTTCATACTTGAAATAACAGGAATCAACGCAGTTATCAATCTGTTGAAAATCACTTTTTTGGAAAACAGCGGACGCCTTACAAAGTTCCTGAAGGTACTGGCTTGGGAAAACCAGCTGAATGCGGGTATTTGAAAAAATTTCTTTTCTGATTTCTATGCCTCGCGCTGATCGCTTCCCAAAACTTTCCGAATTCCAGTATTTCTCATAATGAAAACCGCCGGTGAATGCCCAGGCATCATGAAGTGTCCAAACGACGGGCTTCTTGATCGAACTAAAAAACACTTCCAGATCTATCATCTCTGCAACCCAATGCAGATGTATTACATCAGCAGCTTTAACTAAATCATGGTTCTCTATTCCCCAAATGGATCGATGATCGCTGAATAACTCCGGAGTATTTCCGTACGAGCGTGTTTTAAGGTTGCGGAGTAATTTCCGTCGGTTATGTTTTCGTAAGAGTCTTTCAAAATCTTTGTGCGAAGACTGTAGACTGAAAACAGACATTGCAGATTCTTCGGGTCCTTCTATCGTCAATAACGTGCTGTCAATTCCTGCAGCAAGCAATGCTTTATGCTGACGATAGGCTGCTGTTCCGGCTCCACCACTTAAACTATATGTCAGATGAAGAATTTTCATCGGTTCACTGAGTGTTGAAGAAGTTGCGCATATATTCCCTGCTGCGTTGCTCTTTCGTTTGATTTATCAGTGCGGCGTCTGATCATCCCTGCAAGTTTCTTGTCGTCGGCGCCATGAATACCCAATCGCTGCAAAATATATTTTATTGATTCTTCGGGCGAATCAATCAGTCGATCATAATTAATAAAAATGCGATTTGAAACGCGCGATTCATGAAGATGCGATTTGTAATATTTCTCATAAAGCGAATTATTGCCCCGGCTTGTAACAACCTTAGCTGATCGTTCCCAATCGTGCGGGTTACGGAATACAACAATATGTTGTGATTCGGGAAACACCGTTTCAATCCACGGCAGAAGAACACTGAAATGCGGGTTTTTTATAATTGGATTCCGACCGAAAACATTACTCACATAGGCAGCACAATTATTAGCCGATGCACATTTCAATACCCGCGCCTTATTGGTGTTGCTTACTCTTGATTCACGCAAATGCAAAACAGCGTACTTTCTGAATTCCGAATCATCAAACCTTTCGCCTGTTATTTTTTTTACCGCTTCTTCTTCCGGTGGATTATCTCCAGATGAATTTGTCAAATGAAAAATATATCTCGACAATTCCATGAAGAAATAATTTTCAAAATAGCCGTCCGGATTATACTTCCTGTAACGTCCCACCGGTTGCAACATATGCGTCTCCGGACCACAATCAAACCCCGCACCGCATAGCAACCGTGTAACAAGACTTGTTCCGCTTCTGAACGCGCCACTTACGAGCAGAGGACTCACGTATCCGGATTTGATTTCCGTGTACGGCTCAAAGCCGCTATTGATGCGGCTTAAAGTAAACCTGTTGTATGCAGCGTAGATTTGATTTAACATACCCAGTTTCTTGTTATCTCTGCACCGACCATAGTTGAAAGTTCGAGATTCCTTTCACGATAATGCTTTACAAGCAGATCCATCGCTTCTGTTGTAATTTCTCCCTGCTGACCTTCATTAAACTTTCTATTATCCTGAAGCGGATGCGATCTCACCTGAAGAAAATCCAGTAATCGTTCGTATTCTCTTTCCGGAAATGAAAAGAAACTTTCCGCGTTGATAAAGTGTATCCTGTTTTTGTCAAACGCTGCTAACCATGGGCCAATCATCCTGCTGTATTCGCCGCGACTGCGGTATCCTAGGCGCTGATAACAGTAATTATGAACTTTACTGAACGAATTCCCCTCCTCAATGCGTTGATCCTCCAAACGAAGTGCATCAATAAATGATAGCTCTTCCGCTCCGATTTTCTTCTGCATTCTGTAATGGGAAAATGCACGGAAAACCGGATCACGAAGTATTATTACTGTTTTAGCCTCCGGATTGTCCTGCAGGATTCTACTTGCAGCTAATTTATGATCCAGGTAATTTGTGCTTGCATCCACTGTGAATTTCCCGTTTTGTGCACCCGGAAAATTCATCAGATAATGTTCTTTTCCTTTGCAATAGCGGTCGTCATTCCCGTAATAAAACGGCTCTTTCAATTGAGGGCTCTGAAAATCCGGATGCGAGGCCAATGCTGCGTACAAACTCGTGGTCCCCGATTTTTGAGCTCCGGCAATAATCACCTGCGGAAAGTTTCCGCGAATACCTGTTATTCTCCTTAATACAGAACCCGGTTCGGCATCCTGACGGAATACTAACGATGGTTTATAACCGGAATGGTTTGACACGTTTTAAATTTAGTTAATTTTCGTCATTGAAACCCGAAGGTATGGGACTAAGACTCACACATCTGCTCAATCTCATCAGCGAAGAAGAGAATCCGCAGTTGTATAAGGTGCAGAAGTTAACGTTGCGCACTGTTGAAGCAGCTATTAAAGCGACAAACAGTAACAACGAAGTTCGTGTTATTTCAGCTCAGCATGCGCAAAACATTTCGGGCGTTCCTGATTTCGTTAAATCTGCTGAACGACTATCTCATCACGCCGCTCAGATCCCCGGATTATCTTCAAAGGCCCGCTTGCCTTTGATAAAAGATTTATTCAGTAAACTGAAGGAAGACAAGACAGCAACGCATTTTATCTTTACCAACCTCGACATCTGTCTGATGCCTTCATTCTACGATGGAGTCGCTGCTTATCTGGATCAGGGGCATGACGCTTTGATTATTAATCGTCGTCGGATCAAATCCGTATTTCTCGAAGTTGAAGATCTTAACCTGTTATACGCTGAAGCAGGAGAAGTTCATACAGGTTACGATTGCTTCGTTTTCAGCCGGGAGCTTTTGGAAAAATTTATTTTCACTGACATTTATCTTGGTGTACCGCCTGCGGGGAATGATATTTTTTACAACATCATGGCGTTTGCTGCACGACCTGCTTTGCTCACGGAGAAACATCTCACTTTTCATGTCGGAATGGATTTGGTGAAGGAGTGGGGCAGTCCCGAACTCAACCGGCATAATTCGGCGCAATTCATGATTTTGTTGAAGCGCCTGTATCAGCACCTTAACGTTGCTAATTTCCCCGGAGCAGGTTATGGCTTTTTTCGCCGCCACTTCAAGTGGTTGATGAATCCAACCTTCCACTATCCAACAATGTTGCGACTAGACTTTTCGCAGTGGAATGTATCGCGTAGGAAACCGGCAGAACCGGAACTCAAGGGCTGGAAAAATTCTTACTACGAATGGCTCGTTAGCAATATCAATTTTCGGGATAAGGATTAAAAGGGATAAAGCTTCGCTACCTTATTTAATGCTTTCAGAAGTTTCAGTCTTCTCTGCTGCCGTGCGGTCATCTTACTTAAGCGTTCCACAAATCTGTCTCTTGCCAGATCGTATAGTTTTATATCCCATTTATTTGCTTCCTTAAGGAATTCTAGAGTCGCCTTTGAAACATTCTCTTTTGTGCGGGTAACGTTTTTTATTCTGTAAACCGGAAGCGGAGCTTCAAGATCTTCGGCAAGAAATAATAATGACTCGTTATAGAATTCCTGCAAACCGATGAAATCAATTCCCTCCTTAATTCGTTCTGCAGCTCTCAGATAATGCTCTTCACCGATTTCTCCGAAAGGCGTTTCATGCTCCCCTCCGATATAGCGAACCAGACAATTGTCGATGTCCTTCTTTTCTTTTAAAGCATAAAATGACTCAATCGAAGTGCCGGGCGAATTGAGATATGAATAGTGTTTCACAGTGGGTTGTTCCTTCAGAAAATAATAGTGTGAAACTACTCTTGCCACAGGCGGACGCAGGAAAGTGAAAATATAATTGCCGGGAATGCCTGAAACTTCATTTATACCCAGGTGGCCTTTAATCAGAAATGGTGAAGGCGTCGCAGCTTTTTTAACTGCAAAATCACGCAATGGTTCTGATACTTTGGTAACATGTCTGCAAATATCTTCAGGATAAAACCGACTCAGCACGTTGTGCAAAGTGGTTCCTCCGGTCTTAGGAATGTGTACGAATGTTACAAGCCCTTTTCGCATATCAACGAAGCTTTACTTTGTTCTTCAGATAACGTCGTATGATTCCCCGAATAGAACCGGGTAATTTTTTTACAATCGGTATGCGAATTTCTACACTCTGCAGCTCCAAAGCCGAACGAACATTATTGCAAACATCTTCCATTTGATTTACATACGAAGGATGTATGATGTCCACGATAAGTACAATTCGTTCCTTATCACTGTTATTCCAGGCGCGATGTTCGTGTGCATCGCAGAAATAAAACCATTTGTCCTCGTACCACGAGGTTGTTTCCTTGTTAACCTCAAGCCCGCATGACGGAAGTCCCGCAGGAATGTGTAATCCAAGGTGGCACCGTATTATTGCGTTGGTGTCGCCTTCATGTGGCAGTATAGCTGTATGCGCGGCAAGTCTTGTTATTGCCGCCGAAGTTATGCCCGGAATACTTTTTATAAGTGCCGCAGTTTGCGGAAAAGCGGCCAGATTTTTTTCAATGGGTTCTCCCCATCGTATAAAATGAAGAACCTCCCAGTTACCATTACCTTCAATTAGAGATTTGTTAAAGTAGGAGGGACGCGAATTGCTTTTGTTATTGAGGAACTTATTCAATTCCTCTTTGATTGTGTGCTTTTGGCTGAGTACGCCATCAAACGCTTCGGATGCCGGCGAAGTAAAAAACGCAGGCATTTTACCACTGTAATGTGTGCCTGAAAATGCATGCCATATCGGTTCGGCTTCAGCGCTCATCACCATTACTAAGTTTCACTTCCAGAATTTCAGGACTGATGGATTTTACTTTCTCGTAAACACGGGCATTCATTGGGTCGAACGGTTGAATGAGCTCCAGTACTATCTGCGGATTCTTCTTTCTGAGTGCAGCTCTTATCGCACCTGTAGCCTTGTCAAAATTTTCCGGAACCAAACTGTAAAGTTTGTTGTGAACTTCTTCCTGATCCGGTTCGGGTAAGTAACCGAGAGAGCGATTAAAGTCCATTGCCCGTTCGTTGTCTTGCAATGTTCTGATATAGGTTTTCTTGAATCCCATTATAAAGGACAACTCGGTCAGCAGAAAAGATGCATATACCGGAACTGCAGTTCCCCAATAACCTGTTTCCCACAAGAATAATCCTCCATTACCCGTGACCATAGTGTCCCAGTCGATTTCTGCACCACTTATTAAACCGATACGCTCACCGTTATATTCAATAAGGAAATAATTATTGAATTCGTTATTAATGCCATTGAACCACTGAATCTGAGCTTCCTCACTTATGTGCTCACGGTATTCCATATAAGCGCTCACTTCAGGCAGGTTTCTTTTTTCACGAAGGAACTCTATGTCATTACGCGTTAGTCGTACGAGTGTGATACCGTATCCTTCAATCTTCATCAGTGCTGGTCTCTGATAAAATAACTTGGTTTACGATTCTGCAGCACAAAAAGTTTGTACAGATATTGCCCGACAATTCCCAGGCACATCATCAGGATACTTGCTGAAAACAGTATTGTCACAATCAGAGCAGTGAATCCTATCGGAACGTTAAAGATGAACTTACGGATGATGAAATAAACACCCAGTAATATGCATATTATCGATACAATGAATCCGATCCGCGTCATCAGCTTCAGAGGTACTGCTGAATGATTGAACACAATGTCAAAATACAGGCGTATTAACGACAACGAGGTGTATCCTGATTTACCGTGCTTACGGGTATGATGCGCAACCGTAGTCGTGTGAATATTGTCTGTATACCACGATAATATTTCATCAATATAAATCATAGATTTATGTTGATGACGCTGTATCTGTTGCGCCAGTTCGCGCTTTATCAATCGGAAAGAACTTCCTTCCGTGTTGCCATGAAATAACTTCGATGATTTAGTTACAAAATAACTCCCCGCGATTCTCACAACCCCATGTTTTCTGTTTTCAGGTAAACCATAAACCAGATCAGCATCGTTCGACTCCTGACAACGAATAAGTTTAACTATTTCTTCAGGAGGATGCTGCAAGTCATCATCCATCGTAATCATAAAGTCGCCACCGGAAGCATTAATACCGCACGAGATTGCATTATGCTGACCGAAGTTTCTGCTTAAACGGATTATCCTGATTTCATTAGGTCGTTTTGACTTCTCTTTTTTCAGTACTTCCCAGCTGTTATCGCGACTGCCGTCGTCAACTAATACAATTTCATAATTGAACCCTGCGAGCGAATTGCAGAGACGCTCACACAACTCAGGCAGTCCTTCGTTGCTGTTGTAAACCGGTATAACAACAGAATATTTCTTCATAGCAGTAAACCTCCATCCAGACGAATAGTTGTACCGGTAATCCATCGCGATGCCGGCGAAAGAAGAAAAATAATTGCATTGGAAACATCTTCAGGATATCCGACACCAAGTATATATTCAGCAATGTGCGCATCCATTTCTTCTTTGGATACCATCGCTTCTGCTTTATCATACATCGGAGTTCGTACCATCGCCGGTGAAACACTATTCACTCTTATTTTTTGCGAGCCAAGCTCCTGTGCAAGTACTTTAACCATTGATTCAATGCCCGCTTTCGAAGCTCCGTAAAGAGATGCTCCCGCCAACGGTCTATCAGAAGAAACAGAACTGATATACACCATTGAACTCCCTGATTCAATTTTTTTCTTCTTAAGAAGCAAGCCGGTTAGCAATAATGGCGCTTCAAAATTGATATTCATTGTTTCATCCAGTTTCTTTTGATCAATGAATCGAACCGGAAACGGATGAACAGTTCCCGCGCAATTCACTAATCCGTTCAACTGCGGTACTGCAGCTGCAAGTTTTTCACGCGATGATGCATCGCACAAATCGGCCGTTATTATTAACGGATTACCTCCACACAACTTCGCCGTCTCCTCCAGCTTCACACTATCACGACCGGTCAAAACCGGGATTCCTCCCATCGCACTGATCTGCTGCGCAACACAACTCCCTATTCCGGAAGAAGCTCCGGTAATCAGTATTGTTTGTCCTTGAAGATGAAATTGCGTAATCATATTTTAACCGTTTCAGGAACAATCCAGTTTCCCGTTTCAAGATAACAAGACCCCCACGATAATCCAACTCCGAATGAAGACAGTAATACTCGTTTGTTTTGGATTTCAGATTGGCGAAAGTGTTCAACAAGGGTTAATGGTATCGACGCCGAGCTTGTATTACCGAAGTTTTTCAACGTGTACGGAACTTTGGAGCTGTCTATCTTCAGTTTCTTGCGAATGGTTTCATTCATCAGCAAATTGGCCTGATGCATCACGAACAGATCAATATCCGCTACGGAAACCCCGCAATAATCCAACAAAGCAGTTGCATTCAGAGGCGCTTCTCGTACTGAGAAAGTAAATACATCCATTCCGTTCAACCACAGATCCCGGTGATGTCTAATGACACCCGGTTCATATTCCTTCTCGACGAATGAATCTTCGGTAATAGGGTGTCGTAATCCTCCGTGCGGGATGATAATAGAATCTTTTCCCGATCCGTCACTTTGAAGATTAAAACACATTTCATAATCGCGATTATATTCCAGTGCTGTAGCAGTGCCACAATCTCCAAAAAGCGGATAAGTACTTTTGTCTTTGATATTCACACCTGCTGATGATACATCTCCGGCCAATAACAGCGCCCGTCTGAATCCCCCTGTTGACATCATTGATGCTGCTACGGACAAACCGTAAACGAACCCGCTGCAACCGAGCATAATATCAAAGGCTGCTGTGGTCTTGGACAGACCAAGTCTGTCCTGTAAAATAATAGCAGTCGCCGGGAGAAAGTGATCCGGAGATTGGCTTACAAAAATCACAAGATCAATTTGTGATCGCTCCCAATTCAATTCATCTATCAGTCGGTTGGCGGCTGCAAAACACAAATCTCCTGTGGTTTCACCGTTAAACGCGATGTGCCGGTTTTCTATTCCCGTTGTCTTAATCAGTAATTGGCGATCCGCTTCTGAAATATATTCGTAATCGCGATTACAAACTACCGTTTCAGGAACTGCAGCTGCGACGCCTTTAATTTCAGAACCTTTAACGCGGAACAAACTCATTTGAATGTTTGTTGTTTAGGATTTGCCGATCCTGGATTGTACCAATGTATGAAGATCTGTAAACGTCTCGCACTGGCGTAAATCTGCGCCGGTCACAGCAACGCTGTATTCAGTTTCACAGAAGGCAATAATAATGAGAGCAAACATTGAACTCCAATTGGGAATATCACGGTACTTAACGTCCGGCTTCAATGATCCGGGCTCAAGCATGTCAAGCTCATTTTCCAGTTTCGAAATGAAAAGTTCTAGATTATCTCCGTTGCCCATCATCACAAATATAACGCATAAATTAGAATCGCACGATGGTACTCATCCAGCTCAAGCCAACACCGAATCCGGCAAGTACAACTTTGTCACCCGACTTGATCTTACCTTCATTGAGCATATGCTTCAACGCAATAGGAATAGTCGATTGAACCGTGTTCCCGGTTCTATCAATATCATGTCTGAACTTTTCTTCCGGGATCCCGCATTTTTTACGAATAGTTTCATTGAGGAAACGGTTCGGCTGATGAAAAACAAAATGATCAATGTCGTCTATTTGATATCCTGATTTGCCAAGAAGACTCTGCACCATTTCAGGAACAGTTCTGACACTGAATAAAAATACACCTACACCATCCATGCGGAAATTAGCGCGAGTAGTTACGTTTCCGTGCTGATCACGAACTTCTTCACTGGATTTCGCTGTGATCGGATTTTTACCACGTCCGTCTTCCACTATTATTTTATTGTAACCATTGCCGTCTGTTCCGAATTCAAATGGTCCGATTCGTTCATCCTCTGAATATTCTATCAGCGTTGCTGACGCACCATCGCCGAAAACGAAATTCGAACTGCGGTCTTCCCGATGAAAAGTGTTACTTAAAGCAGATGTGGCCAGAAACAACACTCGGCGAACGCCCAAACTGCTTATCAAACCCTGAGCCGTGGCTAATCCATATACGTATGCACTACATCCGTGATTGAAGTCCAGGGTTCCGCAGTTTTTCGCCAAACCAAGTTTTCCGTGTAAAATACACGAAGTTGGAGGCGTATAGTAGTCGGGGTCCATTACCGCCAGCAACAGAAAGTCAATTGATTGAGGATCAATATTATAGTCCATAAATAGCTGGAGTGCCGCCGCTTCGGCTAAATCGGAGGCAGACTCGCCAGAGGCAATCCGGCGTCGCTCGGAAATGCCAAGTTTTTCAAGAGCCTCATTCTTATAATCAGCGAATTCTGCGAAAAAATCGTCATTTGTAACGACTTTTTCCGGCAAATAATAGGATATGGCGGTTATTTTGGCACCCATGTTTGTAAAAGTAACGATATTCGTGCTCAATCCCGCCATAATCGCATTTTTAGCCCATTCTGCGGCATCCGAAATCATCGGAAAAAATATTTCAACGAAATGCTGTTTATTTCAAAGAATTAGTACCTTTGCCCTCCCCAAAAACCGGATTGGGGTAGAAACTTTTTGCAAAAACGTTGAATAACAAATAATTAGATACACAT
>Ga0172367_10004250_pt1 | contig 17965 bp, 15 predicted proteins | sample Lak10m_FD_114542 | JGI IMG/M metagenome (GOLD analysis project Ga0172367, IMG submission 114542) | Freshwater microbial communities from Kabuno Bay, South-Kivu, Congo - kab_022012_10m | ecosystem: Environmental > Aquatic > Freshwater > Lake | place: Democratic Republic of the Congo: South-Kivu...
ATCATCTGTTATATTAAATCAAGATGAAATAGATATGATTATAGAAAGCTATTATTGTGTTAGATGAAAATCTGATTGAAAATACAAAGTTTGATATATAGATATAAATTCAGATAAAGTTAAATTATTTGATAAAGTTGGTAGATTGTTATTTGTAGATTGAAATATACTACATTATTATGAGGATGGTAATGAATGTTGATATTATTCTATAACTAATAATAAAAAGATTTGAAATGGATTTAAGAATGTAACTTCTTTTATTTGAAATTGAGTTGATTCGTTTATTTGATTGAATTTTGACGGTAGTTATTCTTTGATCACTTTTTTATGAAATTGAAAAATATTAACTCAAAATTTTAACTGACTTATTAGTTTGGATTCAGAAAAATTATCAACTAACAAATTGAAGGTGGTAAATTTAGATAACCATTATGAGAAACTATATTTAGAATGGTTTAAGAATTTTGAATTAGATGGTAATGTTTGACATAATATGTCTGATATATTGGCTTCTATCAGAGATATATTGTCTGATGATGATGTTTCAATTGACTACTTGGATAGAAGTTGATTGTTTAAAATATGAACTAACTTATATATAACTGCCTTTGATGATAAATGAACTTATATATCTTCTTTTAAGTGAACTGAAAAAATATATTTTGAATTGATAAAACTTATTTGACATAAATGAAATATTACTGAAATGTTAATATTAGATAAATGAGTTTATTATTTATTGGCTATTGAAAATTGAAGATTAACTAAAACTAAAATACCTCATAATGTAAAATCTTTTGAAACAAAGACTTCACAACCTATAAATGTATCAGCGTTAAGAATTCCATATCAAGATTGAGTTAAAATTATACAAGATCCATTTAATAAGATTTATAACTAATTTTACGATATCTTTTTTAGTCAAGTTTGTTTCCACCAGTCTGTGAAACTAGATTTTGTCATTTCTTCCCATATCAATTTTGCACTAGGTGTTTTAAGCGCTTTTCATACATTATCTATCCAGTTTTGACAATCTTTATATCCATTTTCCATATATACTTTTCATTGAAACGCTACTTCCAAATAGTCAGCATCTTTTGCAATTATTCATTCTAAAGTAGTTTTTTCTTCGTACTCTTCAAACAGTTTAAAAATATCTTGTTTAAACTCAAATCATTCAAATTGATCATTCATAACATTTTTTTCAATCTCTTTTTTATTTGTGATATACTTCGCAGCAATTTTATGAAAATCTCAAATTCTTGTTTCAGCTATATCATGCCAAACAAGCATTGTTGCTACTTTGTTTGCATCTGCTCATTCCATTTTTGCTATTATATAACCAATTTGAGCTGCATTCAAACTATGTTCAGCAACACTATCAGGTTCTTTTATTCAAGCTATTTTCCATCATTCATGTTTTATCATTTTAAGGTGAAATGCTTCAAATATTAGATTCACAATTTTATTTATCATTTTGATTTGTTGTATCATATAAATTATTCCTTTAGTTCATTTGGTTGGCTTGTCCCTTCAAAAATTGTAATTCATAGTTCTGCTGCATTTTCTTTTATTTTGTTTAATTCATCATCAGTTAGTCATCTTTTAAGTTTTCAACTTATGATGGTAACATTGAGATCTCAAGAATTACATTCATGTATTGTTGTATTATTTGTTTCTTTAACTAATTTACAGTCTTGTAATTTATTATCACTCATCTACTTGATTTGCTTCATGATTAAATAGTTTTAGTTCAATTCATTCATTTCTAAATCTTTGTGTTCGGTATCAATCTTGATCATATATTCAACTATATCATCCCCAATTATCTTCATCATCATACCAAGACATTTTTTTTCAAAGTATATCTTGTTCTTCTGGGTTTCATGTTTCCCATGTACTTAATATCTCTCTAACTCAATTTTCTTTCAAAAATTCGATGGCTTTTTTGCTTTCTCTTTCTCATATGTTTAGCAATAACACTGATCAAGTATTGTCACAAGGATGAAAAACTTCTACCAATTGTCATTTTGTCACTTTACAAACTGCTAATGCAGCTCAGTCTTCGGTGTAATCTGCCTCAAAACTAAATACAAAATATTTTCATTCTAATTGTTCCATATTTATATGATAATTTACTTAATAAAAAACCCCTCTACAGTAGAAAGGGATTTTATTTTTATTATTTATTTCATTTTAAAAACTTATCTAACATATTTCACAAAGCTTTTTTAGTTTCAGTTTTTGGTGCATCTTCAGTAGGAGTTTCATTTTTTTCTTCTAATTTGCTTTTGTTGGCAGCTTCATCATCAATAGCTTTCTGAATATTTTTAGCTTTATTTTCTTCTATCATTTGATCTACAATGCTTGGATTTTTCATTATATTTTCAAATTCTTCTTTTGATAGATATTCTTTTTCTAGCAATATAGAAGCTAATTTTTCTATAGTTTCAATATTTTCTTTGACAATTTGTTTAGCCTTTTCGTAAGCTACCTTTAATATAGACTTCATTTTATCATCTATAATTTGAGATGTTTGTTCGCTAAATGGTTTGAAAGGAGTCCATTCTGCTTTATCTTTGTCATAGTATAGTACTGTTCAAAGGTCTTCATCCATTCAGTATTTCATAATCATATCTGATGTTATTCTAGTAGCTTTTTCCAAATCATTTGATGCTCAAGTAGTTATTTCGTCTTTTCCAAAGAATATTTCTTCAGCAGCACGACCTCATAATAATGTAACTAGTTCATCCAAAAATTTAGCTTTTGAATATAGATATTTATCTTCTTCTGGCATCATCCATGTTACTCATAATGCCATTCATCTAGATACTATAGATATTTTTTCTACTGGGTCAGAATTTGGTAGAAAGTATGCTGTAACAGCATGTCATAACTCATGATAAGTTACTATTTTTCTTTCTTTTTCTTTCAATGTTTTGATTTTCTTTTCAGGTCACATAACTATTTTTTCCAGTGCATATTCAAAATCTTCATTTGTTAGAACTTTTCTTTCGTCTTTTGCAACTTTAATAGCAGCTTCATTAGCAATATTTTCAAGATCAGCACCTACGAATCAGCTAGTTCTTTTTGCAATAGTTTGTAAGTCTATACTATTATCAAGTTTTTTGTCTTTGGTATGTAATTTTAATATTTCAACTCTTTCTTCTAGTGTAGGTTTTCCGATATATACTTTTCTGTCAAATCTTCAAGGTCTCATTAATGCTGGATCAAGTATATCAGGTCTATTTGTTGCAGCAATTACAATTATATTTGTATCTTTATCAAATCAGTCCATTTCTGTAAGAATTTGATTTAGTGTTTGCTCTTGTTCTTGATGTCAACCTGTATGTCATGCTCATCTTTTTTTACCGATACTATCTATTTCATCTATAAATATAATCGATGGAGTAGTAGTTTTAGCTTTATTAAATAGTTCTCTAACTTTTGCTGCTCACATTCATACAAGCATTTCCATAAATACACTACCTGAAGCAGAGAAAAATGGAACTCACGCTTCTCAAGCAACAGCTCTAGCAAGCAATGTTTTACCGCTTCATGGAGGTCACCATAAAAGCACTCATTTTGGAACTCTTGCTCAAACTTTTTTGTATTTTTCAGAGTTTTTTAGATAGTCAACTATTTCTTTAAGTTCTTCTTTTGACTCATCCATTCAAGCGACATCTTTGAATGTTGTTTTTACATCCATTTTTGTTCTTAGTTTACCTGCTTGTACTCAGAATGGGAATCAACCTCATCATCATTTTGGTCAGAAAATTTTAAACAACACTATCAACAAGAATACAAAGAATAATAACGGCAATATTTGTTCCAAAAATACTTTTCATAAAACTGATTTTTCTGTAGTTTTGATATTTATAGGAGTACTACCAGTTAATGAAAGTCATAGCTCATTTAATGATGTATCATAAGGTTTTAGAGTACTATAAACTTCATAATTTTTTTGTTTGATAGATTCTTTCAATATCATAGAATTTCAAGCATTTTCAGTTTCTCACTTTAGTTTGTATCATTCTAATTTAGAATTATCAATAATATCAATTTTTTCAAACTGTTTTGCTGTATATAATTCTATAAATTTATTTAAATCAATTTTGTCATTTTTTTCAATATTTACTATAAGTTTTGTTCAATCGTTTTGTGTTATAAATTCTGATGTTTGTAGTTTATAAAGAATTCATGTAATCAATGCTGCAAATATAAGAAAGAATATAATTCACTTTTTCATCGTCTTTTAATTTTGTTTAATATTTTAAATCTAAGTACATTTTTATAAATAAATGATTTTAAAATTCAACTAAAATCTATTGTTAAATATTAGATAATTTGTATTTATATTGTTATTTAAGTTTTAAAGATAATTTATGAAATATTATATTTATGAGTTTTTAAGATTGATTCCTAGTGGTAAAGTTGTTTCTTATAATTTTCTAGCTCAATTGTTTTGTATTCATCCAAGAACTGTTGCAAAGATTTTATCTCAAAATACAGATCAAGATATTTATCCTTGCTACAAAGTCGTAAATTCTGATTGAAAAATTTGATGATATAATTTGTGAGTTACAGAAAAAATTAAAAAATTGGAAAATGATTGAATTTTAATAGATAGTTGAAAAATAGATAAAAATTATTTTCGGAATCCTAGACTTTATAACTATTTTATTGCATTTCCATTAGATGATAATCAAATTAGGTCTTTTCAAAATCTATCTAACGAAATAAAAAATATACTTTGAAGCAAAGATTTTAAATATCAAAAATTAACTACTCCACATATTACTCTTAGATTTCTTGGCGATATTTCTGCTGATCTATTAAAAAACTTGCTAAAAGATACTTTAAATTATATTTCTACTAAAAACATAGAAATCAAAAACCAAACTTTAGAAATAAATAATTTTAATAATTTTGATGATAGAGTTTATTTTATGGAACCTTCTAAAAACCAAATAGATTTACTTATAAATTTTTATAGAAACTATATCAAAAGCATTTCTTATCTTGAAGAAGAAAGACCGTTTTATCCTCATATGACATTGTTTATCAAAAAAAAGTTAGAAACTGAATGTAATTTAGAAATTATTAGAAATCTTACTGAAAAATATTGTTTTTATATGAGTTTAACTAAAGTTAGATTTTATTGCAGTGTTGGTGATGAAAATCAGGTTCCATTGTTTGACATTGATTTTTAACTAAGAAACATTATTTATATACTCATATTTAAAACTTAATTTATAAGCTATTATGAAAAAATATATATTAATTTGATTTGCTTTGGTAACTACTTTATGAACAACGTTTTGAGATTTTCTTTTTGGTGAAAATTGAATTTATATTTCTCCTTTGAATGCACAAATTCAATCATATAAATTATCAGATAAAGATACTGATACTGTTAAGTTGATTATTTATAAATTTGAAGATATAATTTCAGATCGTTGAGAATCTTATAGACAAACTTTGGTGGACTGACTGAAAAATATTGAAGCCTTAGATAAGATCAAAAATAATATTAAAATAAGAGCACAACTTAGATTATTAACATATTGAATTTATAAACCTGTTAGTAATGTTCCATCTGATATTGTAATAGAAAATATCACTCAAACAGTCGTAGTATGAAATGAAACTACTAAACCAATAGATGATAAAACTTCTATCAATTTAAACATAAATTCTTCAGCTATAGCTTGAGCTAGTGATGAAACAGAAATTGTGAAATTTACTTTGTGAGCAAGTTATGATGATCTTAAACTTACAGATTTGTATGTATACAATTCTTGAAGTAGTGATCTTTCTTCTTCTATAAAATCAATTTCTTTGTATGATATAAATGGAAATAAGTTAGCTAAATGATCTGTATTATGAACTTGAGTAGTATGATTTAGTTTGTGAGATAATTCTTCTTTTATTATACCTAGAAATAGTTCAAACTCAGTTGTTGTGATAAAAGCTGCTTTAAATAATATATCAGATGCTTCTTTGACCAATAAAACAATATCTTTGTTTATATGAACTTGAAATTTTAATGTAACAACTACAAATTGAACTGTTAATGGGCTTAGATTGATTTCTCAAAGTATTTGATCTATTGTTTCATCTATATCTTTACCAACACAATCTTCGCCAGTTCATTTGGTAGTAAGATCTAAACCAGTAGTTAGTATCTCATCTTCTGCGACAAATTCTACTCATGCAGTTACTGTTAGTGCTGATGGACAAAATAGATTAACATTAACTTGAATAACATTATCAGTTTCAAATCCATCTTGATGACCACAAAATTATGTATTATATAAAGATAGAGAACAAAACGGAAATGAGGTAGCTTCTGGAATTTTTTCGAATTGAACTTTGACTATAAATTTTGCTCAATGAGTAGAAATATGAGCTTGAGCTTCAAAAGATTTTGTTTTAGCTGTATCAAACAATTCTGCTAATCCTTTGGTAAATGCTAAAAGAATTGTTAGAGTAGTTGATCTTAAATATATTGATATGATGGATACTTGATGAGATGTAACAATAGATTCATTATCTAGATATTGAGATATTTGATTACCTTCATCAGAATCTATTTTTGTTTATTAATTTATAAACTTAATAATATTAATAATGTGAAAGATAAAATTAGATGACTCTGTTAGTAGAGAATTAAATGATACTTTAGAGCGTATTGCTATTGAAAATTGAACAACATTAAAAGATGTTGTTACTAAATGAGTAGCTATGTTAAAATGAAGTTTAACACAAGAAACTCCTAAAGTACCAAGAGAAAAGGTAATTTGATGAAGAAAAGTGACATTAAATTAAAAATGCAGTATTTTTATTACAAAAATTATATTTATATTATATTTTGAGGTTCTCGATCTATTTTAAATCATTTCTCAAATATTTTTAGCTTTTCAAAAGATTGATCCATAAATTGTCTAAGATTTTTTCATTTTAAAATAATATTGTATCTATATTTTCAAAACATTTTATATATTAGTGGAGGAGTAGAAAATATTTCTATATCTTTGAATCCACCAGTTTCTTTGATAAATAGTAATTCTTGATAAAGCTTGTTTACCTTGGTAAATAATTTATCTTCTATCTCGTTTTTGTATAAAATAACACACATTTCCGTATATGGAGGATAATTATAATTTTCTCTAAATTTTAGCTCATTTTTTTTGAACTCATCAAAACTTAATTTACACGCATTTCTAATGCTATAACTTTCTGTATTAAATGATTGGATTATAAAGTTATTTGTTTTATGTTTAGTGAATGTGTCATATAAAAACAAAAAGTTGTTGTAGTTGCTATTGAAATCAGGTATATTAAGTCAAATATCAGCATTCATAAAAATTATTATATCAAAATCTATATCTTTGATGGGAGTAGTAAGTAGTGATGTTCATATTATTATTTGATATGATTTTATTTCATCGTATATTTTAGAAATCTTGTTAGGAGAATTTACTTTTTCACTTTCAATTATTATAGATTTTTTTTTGAATTTTTCTAAAATTATTTCTTGTATTTTTTGTGTTCAAGTTCAATAATTTTTTACGTCAAATCATCAACAATTTTCACAGCATCATGATTTATTATATGTTGTTTTACATATATGACATATGCCAAATTCTTGTCAGCTTTCATCTAGGTGATATGCTATTGGGACATCACATTTTTTACATTTTGGTATATAACCACAGTCTCAGCAAATAACTCAGCTTGAATATCATTTTTTATTCACAATTATTCATATTTTTTTTCATTCTTTAATATACTTGTTTAGTCATTTTTCTGTTAATTCAGAAAAGATCTTTGACTTTTCTTTCGTCATATCTACAAGGAAAATATTTTTATCTCAATGTTTAAATTGTTCGTAATTCACTTTAGTAAATTTAGAATTTAAAATGTAGAATGTAGAATTATAAATAGTTTAATTCTCAATTATTAATTCTTAATTCTCAATTTAGTAGTGGTATTCTTTTCATTTAATTATACTTTCTGATCTATAGATTTGTTCCAATAAAGTTAGCTTTGCTAATCAATGAGGTAGTGTGATTTTTCCAAAAGATATATCCATATTTATATATGGTCTTATATTTTCATAATCCAATCAATAAGGTCATCATATTATAAATATAACAGAGTTTTCTTTTTCTAAAACTGTTTTAAATTCAAAAGTATCTAAATTTTTTCAATTTAGATTTAAGACAATTTTATATCAATCTAATTTTGATATCCTTTCAATAATTTTATCTGTTTCTTTGGAAATTATTTGTTTAGGAGTCCCGTTTTTTTCAGGTTTTATCGTTATGATTTCTATATTCTTACCAAGTCTTTTGGTGTATTCTTCTATTGCGGATTGAAAATGCTTATCGCTATCTGATACTGAAATTATCTTAACTTTCATCTAATATTAATAATAATCTTAATTAAATTACATAATTAATACTAAAAAGTTACTTAAAAATCAATTATATTTTGGGTTATTTCTTTTTTTTAGATTTAGGTGGAAAATCATCCTCTTCATCATCAAAATCAGGAGCTTCTCAATGTAATATGAACTCATCCATTGCAGCAGCAACTAATTCAGGTGGTAAACTTTTTAGAGATCTTTTAACTTTACCATATAGTTGTTCTGATGATCAGCTAAAATAAGTCATATCAGGCATTTTGTTTTTATTTATTTTTTAAAATATATTTTATCAAATTATATATATAAATATGCTTTTTGTCAAATAGATTTTATTTATTTATTCTAGGTTGAAAAAAATATTTAAATCCTTAAATTAGTTAAACTATTTTTAGCAAATATAAAGAAAATTATGAAATTTTATGATATAGCAAATGTAACATTTTCTTCTGGCAAATGATGAGATGGTTGTAGTGCTTGAAGAAGAGAAAAATCAATGCCTTTTGGTTGACCTGCTTGATGAGATTGAGGAAAATGATGAAGTGTTATCTTAAAAGCATCTACAGATGTAAATACTTTAATAGATTATAATTATAAAAAAAATTTTAAGGCTCAACCATGATGAAACTGAATGTCGCATGACAAATATGGAAAAGATGCCGAGAATGTTATTTTGAAAGTACCTGTATGAACTGTTTTGAAAGATACTGAAACTGGTAATATAATTTTTCAGTTTACTAGAGATCAAGAAGAATTTGTGATTGTAAAATGAGGTAAATGATGACTTTGAAATATACATTTTAAAAACTCATTAAGACAATTTCCAGAGTTTTCTATTATGTGAGAACCAGGTGAAAAAAAAGATATAACAATGGAATTACAACTTTTATGAGATGTTGCTTTGATTTGAACACCTAGTGTAGGTAAATCAACAATTATTAATACTATTTCTAATGCAAAAGCAAAGGTTTGAGATTATCCATTTACAACTTTAGTTCCAAATCTTGGTATTGTAAAATATGGAGATTATAATTTTAGTGTTGTAGATGTTCCTGGACTTATACAATGAGCTAGTAAGTGAAAATGACTTTGAAATGAGTTTCTTAGACATGTTCTTAAGGCTAGAATTTGGTGTTTTGTTTTAGATATTTCTAGATATGAAAACTGACTTGATGAGTTTATAGAAATATTTAACGAGCTTATGAACTACATCAAAAAAAGATTTATCTGATCTACAGAATATGGTCCAAAGATCGATAGTATTGAAATATCTTTATCTAAAAATGCTTCTAATGAACTTATTCTTGAAGTTTTTACTAAATTCGGTAAAGAAAAAGTATTATTACTTAGAAAAATGGTATCTTTTGTACTAAATAAATATGATGTGTTGGATGATAAAGATCTTTTGAAAGAGTTTGTGGATATATTTATTGGGAAAATATCTAAATGATTGGAAAAAATATTCAAAAAGAAATTAAAAACAGTTAAATATTCGTTTGGTAAATTGACTATTAAATCAATTAACTCAAATATAGATGTTTTATCATGTTTTTCTAGATTTGGCGTACAAATATTTATAGAAAAGTTGGTTACTAAAATGCAATCTTTTGATTCTATTGATATTCTTTGATTTGAAAAAATGAATATTTCAAAAGAACAAGAAAGTTATGTAACAGATATTACAGAAAAAGAAAAGAAAACACTTATACAAAACTGATATGTACAGCCTTCGGATATGAAATATATCAAAGTTTGGGAGGTATATGATAGAGACTTTGCACGTATGGTATATACATTACCTTGGTGAAATGATGAGGCTGAACTTTGGTTTTGGGAAAATCTTGATAAAACAGGTTATATAAAAATATTTGAAAAGTATTGAGTTGTAAAGTGAGATATATTTAAAGTTAAATCTATATATGCTGGTATTGAAGATAGATATGTAATGTGGGACTAAATATATAGTTGAAAGTTAAAAGGTGAGAGTTAAAAGGTATTTTTTCTTCTTTCACCTTATTCCTTTTACCTTTAACCTAAATTAAATGAGGTATTATCAATTTTTGAAATATAGTAGATATATCAGATACTGATTGTTTTTTTTAACGTTGTTTTTGATGATATTTAGTATCAAAGTTTATTTGAATAATTTCAATATAGAACATACTATATCAGATACAAAACAAGAAATAGACAACCAATACAATGAGTATTATTTTAAAACAAATTTTTATATTCCATATCTTTCATGAGATTATGCTAAATTTTTTGTTAAACATGAAAATAATATTTTGGATCAATGAGAATATATTATAAAATTTACTCAAGAAGATTTGGAAAAAATCGAAAATAATATAGTTACATGAACAAATAATTTAGAAATAAAAAATGACGAGTCAATTATAAATATTTCTAATCCTAAAGATGCATGGAAATATTTCCTCAAAAATAAGTTTTCTAAAATCGTTTCTAATTTCTAAAATTTAGACTATTAATAAATAACAAATGTTAGCATTGATTGATAAACCAACATGATATACAAGTTTTGATGTTATTAGAAAATTAAAAAAACTTTTTCCTGATATGAAAGTTTGACATAGTTGAACATTGGATCCTATGGCAACATGATTACTTGTTATCTGAATTTGAAAAGATACTAAAAGACTTTGTGAAATACAACAATATGATAAAGAATATATTGCTCATATAGATTTTTCTTATATGACCGATACTTGGGATATGGATTATCGAGAAGAAATTATTAATTTTGAATGTTTAATGTTTAATGATGAATTATGATTAAACAAAGATTGAGTATTTATCAAAGCTCCGAATCTGGATCAAATAAAGCAAAAGCTGGATTCTATTATTCCATCTTATGAAATGCCTTTGCCTTCCTTTAGTGCTAAAAAAGTTAATTGAAAAAAATTATATGACTTAGCTAGAGATTGAGTAGATTTGAATTTATCAAGAGTTATGAAAATATATAATTATGAAATATTAGAATATAATTTTCCTGTACTAAAAGTTAAAATAAATGTATGATCATGAACATATATTAGATCTATTGCTTATTGGCTTTGACAGGAATTTTGAATTTGATGAGTTTTATCATATCTTAGAAGGACTAGAATTTGAGATTTTAAGTTGGATATATAAAAAACTTGACTTTAAACACTAAATAATATAGAATTTATCACAAATTTATTTTTATGATAAAAAAATATGGTAGAAAAAATATTATGATGAAAATGAGATATTGCTAGTAATGAAGCAAAGCAAAAAGCTGCAATAGCTAAAGAATTAATGACAATATTTACTCAAGAAGAAGTTATAAAAATTGCTATCATATTTAACAAATTACCAGCTGGTATGATTAGGGAAATTATTCGCGAGATTTCATTAAAACTTCCCAAAATAACAAAAGAACAACCTTTTCGTAAATATTTATTTACTCATATAAAATATGAAAAAGTTGATGGTAACATAATAATTACTGATCATGATTTTTTTGATTTTTGTGAAATAATATCAAAAAATTTTGATATAAAATTCGAAGAATCTTGATGATGAATTAAAATCACAGTAAGTCTAAAAAATTTAAATAAATAAAGAATTATAGTATGTGAATTTTTGATATAGTTAAATTCTGAGATAAAGATAAACCAAAGGATCAGCCAATTAAAACTACTCAAGTTAAAAAAGCTTGATGAGCTCAAGTTTCAACAGTACTAAAAACTTCTAAGCCACAACTAGATCAATCTAAATGACCAGAATATTCTAAAGATGAACTATTATTGTTAGAGCAGGTATCTTGAGCTATTATGGCAAAGATATCTGTACAAAATGTATTAACTCCTATAACATTTCCATATAAATTTGATGTAACTCAAAATATTCGGCCAGGAAAATCATTAAAAAAAGAACAATGTACAATAGAGCCTAAAATAAAGAGTATCCTAGAATCTAAAATTAGGAAATCTGTGGATAGTCAAGTTAGAGCATTATGAGTGAAAGAAAAGATAAATATATGAATCAAATTTGAGCCATGAGAAAGCTTATTGAAGATAACAATTGATATAGCTTTAAGTTAAAATAAAAAAATAGCCATTCGGCTATTTTTTGTTATTAAGATTTATATAATCAATAATTTCTTTTTTTGAATTAAATACTTTTGAATATCATGGTTTTTTTACAAATACATATTTTCAACTATTTTCTTTGATAATATACATATTTCAGTTTGGAGCTATATGTACAATTGGTTTGGCTTTTGTAAAATCTATATTTGCTTTTGGTTGTACCTTATTTTCTACATTTTGGATATTTTGATTTGTTGTGTTATTTTTATCTAGGTATTGTTTTAATTGATGTAATGTAGAAAATCTAATAGGAGATACTCAATTGAATGTGTAGTAGTTTTCATATTTAAATATTTGATACACTTTTCAATTTGGTGTTTTATGCGTTAGGTTCATAGATCCTCAAATTCATAACTCATTGTTTATAGTTGTTTTAGATTCTGGCTTTGTTGTATTTATTTTTTCAATAGTTTCTTCATTATTATTTTCTTTTAAAGTAGCAATTTCTTGTTCAAATATATTTATCAGGAATCAATATTTAACCTTATTTTGAGATATTAATTTATATAAATCTTTTACTACTTTTTGATAATCTGATTGATTTGTATATTTAGATTTCAATTTAGACAATACATCTATACTTATTTCGGCTTTATTATCTTGAGCTATTTTTTGATTTGTATTTAATGTATAAAATCAAACTGATACTCATCAACCACCACCTCAACTACTAGATCATCCTCAACTTCATCAAGAATTATTTCATCATCAGTTGTTATTTGTAACTGTTTCTTCAGTTATTGCTGCAAATTGAGTGAAATGATATGTTTTTATCACTACATCGTTTCACAGTTTATATCAACATATTCAAGGAAATACTGGTTCACAGTTTGTTCAAGAAAAATTATATTCGGTCCAATTATCAGTATCGTATTGTCTGTATGCAAATTTGATAGATTCATTAGCAATTCCTGATAAAACTAGAGTAGCGTAGTTATCTAATATTGCTGGAGTATTTGTTCATACTTTGATTGCTCATTTTAGTCTGTATATTTTGTTTCATACTGTTTGTTCTACCAATCAAGTTATATAATTTTTTTGGAATATTCAATTTGATGTTTCTGGTATATATAGATTTGCTCAACTAGGTATATTTATTGTAGCTATTTGATTTCAAGTTTGATCTACAATATGTTCATTTATAAAGTTTAATAAGTTTCAACTAAAGTTAATTTTGTTTACATTGTTTATAGCTCAACTCATATTTAGACCGGAAAACAATGTTTTTAAATCATTATTTCAAGTAATATATGTTCAGCTTGCATTCATTATAGTTCATGTTCAAGTATTTATATTTCTTTGTAATATAGTGATAGAATCAGAACATCTAGTTGATACAAAACCATTTGATATATCAAAATTATATGTAATGGTTCAAGTAATATTCGGAGTTATATTTTGATTTCAACTCATAGAAATATTTCATATTCAGTTATCTATAATTCTTGATGTAGCTCATGAACTTGTCCAAGATATTTTTGCTGAATCTCATACAAATATTTTCTTAGGAAAAACATTTAATCCACAAGATATTCAATCTACCTGTACGATAGCAAAATAACTGAATTTATCTGTTGCAAAACTTAGATATCAATCATTTCATAATGTAGTATTTGAATTTTGAAGTCATGTCCAACTGATTCAGTCCTCTGATGTAATTACAGCATAAGTTCCAGTTGATATGTTTCATATAGGTACTGAAAGTATAACATTTTTATTTAGTTGCATTCAAACTCATAATTTATCAGCTCATACTTTGATTATTTTTGAGATGTTTAGTCAACTTAAATCAGTTCAATTCAAATTAGCATTTTCAGATAAAAATTCTGTCTTATCCAATTGTTTTGGAAGTATAAATCATCAGTTCCGAATGTTTGTTCAAGTTTCGCTAAATATAGATGTAATCAATGTTTGTCAGCTTCATACTGTAAGTTTGATTCAGTCGTTTCAAGTTATTACAAATGAATTTACTCAAGTTCAAGCGTTATATAAAGCTATATCTTGAATATCTGTATTTCAAGTTACTGTAATATTATTGTACTTCATCAATACATTATCTCAAGTTATTGATATAGTAGAAATATTGTTTGCTAAAACATTCGGTGTTTTGAAGTTTCAAGTAAGAATATATTCATTGAATTGGTTATCTCTAAGTATAAGAGAGTAGTAATATTGTGTATTTTTAGGGACAGATATGTTTATTTTATAAGATCAGTCAGATTGTTTTGCATAATTGTCTAATGTCCATCTAGAATATGTAGATAAATTTCCAGAGTTTGTTCAATATTTAAATGTTAGATATGATGCTTCATCAAATATAAAGTTTTTATCTTCCACACTGAATTTTAAATCCATATAAGCATTATTGTTTCAATTTGCTTTGAACTCATGTCTAACAAGTACTGGATTTGGATTTGAAGTATTTAAATAATCATTTAATTCAAAACTTTCTCATAAATAATTACTAAAATTGATGTTATATAATGAATTAAATAGTTTTGTATAAATAGCCCTGTAATCTACTCATACACCAAACCAATCATCTTTTTCTTTAGCCAAATCTATATTTCAAATTATTTTTTGAGGAACAGAAGACAAAAAGTTATTATTGCTTGATAGTATAAAGTATCATCATCATTCTCAGTGATCTGTTCAAATAGATCAGTTTGTTTTCAGCGTTCTACCAAATTCTGAAAATACGATAATTGTTACATCTTTATTATCTTTTACTTGATTGAAAAAGTTTACTATATCTTTTGTTAGGTCGGCAGTTCTATTTGTAAGATCATAGTCTCAAGTGTTTGTTGTTACTTGATCTCAATGTGTGTCATAACCTCATCATCATGGTACATAATAAGTTACTCAAAGATTATTATCAATTAGACTTTTGAGAAATGTAAATCTTTGTGATAAGTTGTATCAAGCAGAAGTTGGTCATCCTGCATTTTTTGATGTTGTTGCTACATTATCAATAGTAGAAGATCATTTGAATAATCATTGTGTAGTTCAAGGATATGTCCTAGAATTTAATATATTTCTTATTGTATTTAATTGTTGGTTTTTTTGATTGGTGTTTAATGATCCATAATTTACATATTGAGCTGAATTTCAACCAATATTTAAGTAATTTCATTTAGAATAAATATTCGGAGTATTAGATCAAAGTACAACATTTTTTGTGGCATCAACCTCATTTTCAATCATTTGTCATATCAATCAAGGTGTTCAATAAACTTCTGAAGATGCATAAGATGTAACTTTGATAGCTGCTGTATCATGTCATCTAGAGTGTGCAGGTGTTCAAACTCTATTCACTATCCTTAGGTTTCAGCTATCATAAAATTGTTTAAATCCAGAATATGCAGGATTTAGATAATAATCTCATAGATCTATAGCTTCACTTTGGCTAACAGCCAATCATGCTCTTTTTCAACTATATACATCATACTGATTTTTTGGAAAAATCGCATGTAGCCAATCATATCAACCATAAAGTTCAACTAAAACAAGTTTTGAATTTGAATTAGGTAATAATGAACTTCATCAATTATTTTGTTCTGGTTGTTTATCATATCACATATTCAATACAAATTCAGGTTGAACCAAAATAATTGCAATTACTCATTTTATTACATTATTTTTGTATGTATTATCGTTTGGTTTAAATATTCTTGTATTTCAGTTTTCATCTTTTAGTAAGAAGCTTTTTATTTCAGTTTTAACTGAGTCTGGTAATCTTCTTCATAAGTATAAATAATCTTCAAGTTGAGTTATCATTTCATCTGGATTAATATCTCTGATTAGAGAAGATCCGTTTGCTATATCTGACGTTCAACTCAAAATAGGATAATTGTTTGATTGATAATTTAAATTTCAGCTAAATATATGTAATTTAAAATTCACCATATCAATCATTCAAGATCATATTGTAATAGTAGCTCATTGAGTTGTTGTAATAGAAAATGATGGTAATGTTACCGTTCAGTTTGATATAGAAGCTGTACTTTGTAACTCAACTGAATCCAAATTTATATTTTTTTCAACCGTTGGTTCAGTAGTTTCTATAGTTTGTTCTTGCTGGTTTCAAGTTGTGATTGATAAATTATTTTCTCAAGTTGTTTGTATATCTCAACTTAAACTTTCTATAGTAGTTTCTTGATTGATTCAAGTTTCCACACTAATATCTCAAGTAGAAATTTGTTCATTATTTCAAGTTTTAGTGATGTTTTCAATACTAGTTCAAGTTTCTATAATTATTTCTCAAGTTGATATTTCGTTTACAATATCTCAACTATTAGTTTCTTGAACTTGTATATCTTTTATATCTCAAGAGTTTGATTCGATTTCAGTAGTTGCTATTGCTTGTTCTTTTTCTTGTAATAGTTGTGAATTATTTGTTGCAACACTACTATTACTTAATCAAGGAACAGTTCAAGATAGTGTCAGAGAAATATTTGATAAAAAAATATTTCATGAATAAGTATTTGCTCAGGTTGTGAATATATATAATGAATTAGAACTTTCAGTAACTCTAGTAGTAGGAATTAAATCTCACAGACTATATCAAGAACTATTTGAACTATATGCAAGTCTTGAAGCAAAATTTACCCATTGATTGTGGTTGTATGCATTGAAAAATTTATTGTTTGAATCATATCAATCTCTACCAAAAATACTTCATGCAAAATATGGAGTCCATTCAAGATTTGTTAATAAGCTTGTATCACTAGCAAATGGATCAATAGTATTTGGATTTTTGTAATGTAATAATTTTAAAGTTCAGATACTTAGTTCCAAAGGATTTTTATAATATATTGTATTCATAGCTTCATCACTATACATAATGTCCGATGCCAATAAATATTTAACACTTTGATACATATCAAAATTATATGATCTAATTTGTGATGCTAGTGTTTCTATTTCTGTTTGTGTAGGAGTGTCTTTTACATAATATTTTAATAATCTATATGCAAGAAAATATGATATTTCGTTTTCTCTTTTTGAAAAAATATAATCAATAATATTATCAGTGAGTCAGTTATTACCATTTATAGGATTTAAAATAGTTTGAGAATTTATTGTTCCACTTAATGAATTATAAAATGAAAAACTATCTCAAGATTTTAAGTTTCAAGTAAGAAACTCAACAACTCAAGTATAATGTTTTGCACTATTGAATGTAACAGCGTGAGTTGTATTATCAGCTTCAAGTCATGTAATAATTCTTGCTAGTGCTGCTACATCAGCTTCTGTATAATTTCTTACTGCTCATGTTGTATCAACTCATTCCCAAGGTTTATGCTCAAGCATTAAAAATAGTTGTAATAACTCTCTTGCATAATTTTCATTAGGATTGTTTTTATCTTGTTGATTGAATAAATCCAAAAAT
>Ga0172367_10004252_pt1 | contig 17962 bp, 12 predicted proteins | sample Lak10m_FD_114542 | JGI IMG/M metagenome (GOLD analysis project Ga0172367, IMG submission 114542) | Freshwater microbial communities from Kabuno Bay, South-Kivu, Congo - kab_022012_10m | ecosystem: Environmental > Aquatic > Freshwater > Lake | place: Democratic Republic of the Congo: South-Kivu...
ATTTAACTTAAATTCTTTATCATAACTTCTTACGCTACCTCGATTCATGTCACACCTCAAAATTAATAAAAAACTATATTCTCCGTTTGTCTTCGGTGTGTCTACTAAATGGTAGCAAGATCAATGGCTACTGTTGTGGTTTATCGATAAGGAAAAAACAAAAACTATTTTTTTTGAGCGGAAATTGAGCCGAGTTGGCTTGGAGTTTCAGATCGAATTTTTTTACTTTAGAATTGATTAATCGATTAATCTAATAATCTTATCAACACCTTCGATGCCATTTTTTGGAATTATCTCAAGATAATCAGGAACATCTTCTTTTTTAAAGTCTGTACCAGAAAACAGATAAAGACATATAAAACCATCCTCATGTAATCGTTTGGCAAGTTCGAGACCATCTACTCCACTCTGCAAATCATAGTCAATAAAAATTTTAGTATTTTTAGCATATTGCGTTACATTTTTTAAAAAACTTGACGGGTCGTAGTACCGATCTGCGGTTTTACCCATTTTTTCTGCCAGCATCACCAGAGAATCAGCAAGTGGAGCATAGTCCTCAATAATTACAAACCCAATTTGCTTAAAGATATTTGCAACAATACACTCGTTACCTTCACAGACTTTGATCAATACTTCAGGAGCCAATTGTTTAGGTAAGATTTTTACCCCAATTTTGGCGGCAAGATCGCGTACAACTTGGTTGGTGAAATGACTGGTTACCAGAATAGATCGTTGTAGTTGGGTTCGTTCTATAACGTGTAAACCAGTTAGTTCCTGTTTGAGCAATTCATAGTCGGCCAGTAAAAATAGTTTATCTTTTGCTGGATAGTTGTTAATAAATTCAATTGCGTCTTCACCTAATCTAAAGTGCTTTAACTGGATATTTTCTCCGTATACAGCAAAACGAGTATTCCAAGCGCTATGAATTGATGCATCATCATCTAAAATAACTACCACGTCACCTTTGTTTAATGCAATTTCTTCGACTATCCAATCAGGTGATTTAACGCGTGGAAAAGTTAATATTATTTCAGTGCCTTTGCCAACCTCAGAGTTAATCGCAAGTTTACCCTGATTGCTCTGTAGCGTTTCCTGAACTTGTTTCATACCGATACCATGACCATCCTTCTTACCATCGGTCACTGCTACGTTATTTATAATTTTGTCGGCAATTTCTTTTGGCATTCCCTTACCATTATCTCGAATAATAATTTTAACCTGATCATTATCTACTTTAAGGTTCAGAACAATTTTCCCACCAGTTTTTTCATTTAACGCATCTACAGCATTGTTGATTAAGTTAGAGATCATACGTTGGAAGGCAGATGGCTTTATCTTGATGAATGCAAAATAACTATCTGGAGAAAAATCATCATGGGTAAACTTAAACGGAAATTCTTTGTATTGATATTTTTTTTCAGTTAAGAGTTGTAGCAAAGTTAGAGCAACTACTATAGGTTGACGTTGCTCTTCTTTAGTTTGAGTTTCATCATCTTGATTCCGATATTTGCTCAGTAAATCGTTAGCGACATCAGTAATGCGGGTAGATGCTTCATTTAAAGCAGTACGGGCTGTTTCTGGGATATCTTGTTTGTAATACTTGATCACCATCTGCAAAGTAGTAAGTGGTGTGCGTATATCATGGACTACTTGATTGGTAATCTTTCTAAAAGCTTCTTGCTCTTGGATTTGAACTTTTTGAAGTTCACTTTCAGCACGGAGACGCTCTGCTTCTTTTTCTGCTGTGATTTCAATTGAAGTACCAATTGTACCAATAATATTTCCACAATCATCACGCAGTGGTGATTTAATTGCGCTAAAATACTTGATTTGACCTGTCGTAATATCTCTGGTCGATTCTTCCTGTGATAATGTCTTTCCTGTTCGAATCACCTCTTGATTATGTCGCACTATTCTATCTGCTATATCTTTCGGGTACAGATCATAAAGTGTTTTACCAATGACATCGTTAAATGATAATCCACCAGTGTATTGCAAAGCTCTCTCGTTTCCACCGATAATAATATTATCTATATCTAGCCAGTAGATACTCGACGGGATAACTGGTGCAATTGCCTCAAGATGTTCCAATATTTTTGCTTTTTTTGTCATCTCATTTATTCCTTGCAATTTTAATGATTCAAAACACAGACTAAATGCTTTTTTGGTAACAGGCAGCCACTTAAAACCCAATCGTTTTAAAATATGCTTGGTTCTATCTTGTAAAACCCTAATAGAGGTTGTGTTTTCTATATTCCACCCATCTAACCATCCTTGATGTAGCAAAAACTTTACAATCAAATCGTGGTGAATGTTATTACTTAAATTGTTGGTGATATTATCAATAAACTGCTCCATTGTTAAAGATGTAATTGCTGTTCTATTATCTGAAAAAACGTTTGATACGTTAAACAAATAAGGATTAAACACATGATGAGTCATGTTGCTTAACCACTTTTTATCAAATAGCTTAACTATGGCTTGAGCGGTAAGGTCTACTTGAGATATTTCTACCGAATCGATATCTTGTACAACACACCTCATTCTAAACAAACAATTTAACCAATTGAAAAATGCATTGTCCTTTGCATTTTCTTGCACGCGGTAATTTTTTGCTATAAAAGCTAAATTACCAACACGGTAGATGTTGCTATTTACTCCCACGTCACGATATTTAATTGCTTCTTTTTCTCCTTGCAATTTAGTCGCAATATAAACGTTATCCCACTGTTTTAAATTGTTAGGTGAATCGCATTCCGTATACACGTATTGTTCACAATTTGGAATAAAACCACAGTTTAGTACTGAATAAGTAGAAATATAGTGAAAATCTTTCAACTCAGTTAACTTAACCAATTCCAGTAAGTTAATTGTTGCTTGAACATTGGCGGAATAAAATTTTCCATACTCTCCGTAATGTTTAACTAAGGCTGCGGTATGAATTACACTATCTACTTTCAGCACTAGATTCTGGTATTCTTGCGGTGATAATCCTAAATCACTTTTTTCAATATCTGCTTTAATAACAAATACACGTACATCATGTACGTCATCCAATGTTTTATCGAAGTAAAACTGAAATTTTTTATTTATGCGCTTTGCTGCTTCTTGTGTTGAGTCGGCTCGTATTAATAAAAATATGCTGTAATTGGTCAATTCGAGCAATTGGTCAAGTATGTTGCACCCTAAATATCCAGTCGCCCCAGTTAGTAAAACGTTGGAAATTGATTTTTTTGTAGAACAATCGAGGTGTAAATTACTGGTATCTTTCAAATATTGGTTTATTTTGTTTTGTAGTTTTTTGTCAAGAAAACGGCTTTTATTTTTATATGATAGTCTTACTTGATCTAGCTTCTGTCTAAGAATATTCTCTCCAAAACGCGAATTATTGGCAAGTTTTTTGGGGGTTCGCAGATGAAATATATCAGAAACTTTTACATCAAAATTGGTTTGTAAGATCGCTACCAATTGGATAGCTTGTATAGAACTTCCGCCAAGCGTAAAAAAATCATCATTAGTACCAACTTCTTCTATTCCCAAAATCTCTGCAAATGCTTTACATATTGACTCTTCTTGCTCGTTATTTGGTGCCACATACTTATCGCTACTTGCAAATTGTGGTGTTGGTAATTTTTGCTTATCCAACTTTCCATTAATAGTCAACGGAAGTGTATTTAAGTAAATTAATATGCTCGGAAGCATGTACTCAGGTAATTGTGTGGCTAAATAATTTTGTATTTCCGTTTCATCTAATTTCTTATCTGCTACATAGTATGCCACTAGATATTTATTATTATCACCTGTGTGTTGCGTACCAATTTTTGTGCGATCTTTTACCAACACTACCGCTTCCTTAATTTCATGATAAGTTGCTAATTTACTTTCTATTTCCTCAAGTTCTATACGGTAACCTCTTATCTTAATTTGGCAATCAGCTCTTCCAATATATTCTAAACTTCCGTCAGGAAACCATCTCACTTGATCTCCTGTTTTATAAAGCCGTACATTCTTACATTTAGCTCTTTCTTTCTCTGATTGAAACAAATTAGTAATAAATTTTTTTTCGGTTAACTTTGAATTGTTAAGATATCCACGAGTAACACCAGCTCCTCCTATATGTAACTCTCCTACTGCTCCTATTGGCAGCGGGTCTAAATTGCTATCTAAGACGTAAACCGTGCAGTTTGTATAAGGCTTACCGATATTATGATTGCTGGATTGTGCAGTAATTACACACTCTGTTACGCCAACTGTTGTCTCAGTTGGTCCATATTCATCTACTATTTGTTCTGTAAATTTCAATATATGATGGGCTACACGCGTTGTTAATTTCTCTCCACCAACCATACAAATTTTTATTTGTTTAACAACCAATTCGGGAGGTATATTAAATAGAAAATTTGGAGTTGATTTTATAAATTCCACAAGGTTGACGTTGATATGTTTTACATAATCATGTATTTCAAATAAGTCTCCATCATATACAAAAACAGTTTTCCCGGTCATCAATGGAAATAGCGTTGTAGTTACCGTTAAATCGAATGCTAAATTACCTGAAAAATCTATATTTTTTATATCAATATACTTTGAAGATATAGAAAATATATAATTAACTACATTTCGATGCTCAACCATTACCCCATTGGGTTCACCAGTAGTGCCACTTGTATATATGACATAAGCTAAGTTTGCGTCTGATACTATTTTTTGTGGGATGGTTGCTAGTCGTAAGTTCAACTTAGATTTAAATAGCTCGTCGTTAACCACCAAAATCTCAGCTGATATACATTTGTCTTTTGACTGAATATTAACAATAGATTCAATATTGGTAAGATTTGCATCATCGACCAATACTGCTTTTGCTCGAGTATCTTCTAATATATAAGCTATTCTATTTGCTGGATAAGACGGACTTAATGGTACATATGCACCACCTGTTTTTAGTATAGCTAGAATTGCTATTAACATGCGCGCACTTCTAGTCATATATAAAGCTATTAAATCATCTGGTTTAATCGCGTAGTTGTATTGTAAATAATTTGCTAATTGATTGACCGCGTTGCTTAACTCTTGGTAGGTCCATTTGGACTCTTTATATACTATTGCTATATCGTTAGGTGTTTTACGCACCTGCTCATCAAATAAATCAGGGAGTATCTTGTATTGAGGATGATTTTTTTCTGTTTGATTAAATTCGTATATTACTTTTTCGCGTTGTTTTTGATCTAGAATTTTGTAACTAGATATTAGTTTATCATTTTGTCCGCAAACCAAATCGTCCAATACTTCAAGAAAGAGCTTTTTGTAACTAGTTATAAAATTATTAAGTAATTCTCCATTGATAGTACTTTCGTCATATCTTATGCGGTAATGTAGTGTGTTATTTCTTAATTCTTGCTCAAACAGCAACACATCTTTAGGCACCGAATCAACATGAAGATCAGTTAGCACCTCTGTTTTGGTTATTCCCTCAAACTCAAATACCGTATCACCAAAGTTTGTTTGAATAAAACACACATCAAGAAAACTCTTGTTTCCTTCTCGAATAACGTCTGTTATTGGGTAATAGCTGCTGTTAATACCGTCTTGTTTTAATGACTTAAAAAAATCTCGACTACTATTGAACAGGTTAATGATAGTTGTATCTTGGTTAAATTGGTACGGAATTAAGTTGGTATTAATTTGTGCTCCATAAATAAAATCTATTCCCTCCTTAATTGCTATTGGATAGCTAATTGCCAGTCGTTTTTGGCTTGTGTATTTATGTAAAAGTAGTGCAAACACGCACAGCCCATAAATATAAGGCGTAATTAAGTACTTACGCCTTATTTGACCTAATTTAACTAACGTAGTCTCAACGAAATCGAATCTTATCTCTCGTATTGGATTACTTGTTGAGACTCTATTGTCGTTTCCATTTAGCTTTAAAAAAATCAAGTTAATGCTTTCTACATCGGATAATTGCTTACGCCAAAACTCTCTATGTTCCACTATGTTTTTTTTTAATTTAATGGTCAGTGTTTTTGTAAAATTTACGATTAGCTTTATCTGATCACTAATGCAGCACTGCATCGCATAATTCGTATTGTTGTAATAAGCAGAGAGTGTTTGGAATAATCCAATGTCGGCAGATACTCCATCTAGTAAAAGATGGTGAAATACTAGAATAAACCTATAAACACCGTCACTTATGCGGATTAACTTAAATCTGTACAACGGCCCGCTGTGTAGATCAAAACTACGTGTAACATAATTAAGTAATTTTACGTTATCACAATAATTATCTAAATATTCTAACTCACTGATACTATTATTTTTTACCCAATGTGGCTCGCTGTTAATACTTTGAATATGACTGTTTAGTAAAACATATTCTGCAATATACCTTTTTAGTGCATCCCTTAGTCGTTCAATATTCAGATCACCATGTAATATTTGATCTACTACAATATTATATCGACTGCTATCTGGCTCTAATAACCACTCAATGTAAAAAATCTCAGCATATGGGGAGAGCCTAATTTGGTACATGGGGCCAAGGTACTCGTGTAACAATTGTAAATAATCGTAAAACAGTTAAGAACAAAGCAGCTAACTATATGTTGTTGTTTTTTCATAATAACACCGCATTGTTAAGCTTTTCTGAAATACTATAGATCAATAAAATATCATATTTTTTATTACTGTAATTAATAAAGACTAAAACGCATTCCGTAAGTAAATAACGAACATAATTTTACTATAGTTGTTTTACTGTTAAAAAGTTTAGCGTAATGCAAAGCATTCACAGAGGTAAAAATGCACTAGCAGTATCATTTTTGTAACAACTCCTTCCTTGCCATGCTATCTACTTCTTCTTCACTTAAATTTGGGTACTTCTTATGAAGCTTTTCTCGCGCTGCTGCAAGTTCAAACATTGTAAGCCCTAACATATTTTCTAGTTTAATACTTTCTTCTTTTTTCATTTTGCTAAAAACATTCTTTAGGATTGTTCCATAATAGTAAGTATCAACTAACTCAGCACTTAGCGATAAGCTCGATGCTGGGATAAATACTTTAATTACCGCAACGCTTACTAGCAAGCTTACTCCTAAGCTAATGCCAAAACCTAGCAAATGACCGGTCCAATCTGCAAATATACTTTTTTTAGTACACGCTTCTATTTGTTTTTTTGATGCGTTTACTGCTTGTTGCAAACTATTTATTGGAACATTAATTTTTTCTTTGATGGTTGCTTCAAGCAAATTTTCTATCGCAGTTGTACATCCGCTTGCAGCTCCTTCGTGTATTTTTCCCAATACGTCTTTTGTAAGTTTATTTTTAGTTTGTTCAAGATCATCTATTAGAACATTAAATTGTTCCAATAGTTTTCTTGTTTCTGATGTTTGTTCTTTTGCATCTTTTTTACTATTTTGTAATGCTGCACATATACTGCTTAAATCAAAAATGATTTTTTCTAATTTCTGTTGATTAGTTAATTTTTGTTCCTTCTCCATAGTTGTATCTTCCTCTATTTTTTTATATTTTTGCCCATGCGCTGATTTAGCATCATTAACGTTCTAATTCTCGCTCTAAAATTCTTGTACGCTCGATTTGTCTTTCAAGTTGTTTGTTTTCTCTAATGCTTTGGTTTTCTTTGTGTTCTGTTGATGACCTTTCGCTCACCAATTTTGCAAGAGCTTGATATCGTTCGTCTTCTTTTCTTTCGCGCTCTTTGTGCAGGGCTTCGTATGCGGTATAGGTAGCAAGCATTTGATCCTTTTCTTCTTTGCTCATCTCATCAATAGACTTATACCGATGTATCTCCAAATCTTTTTCTTGGTACTTGGTAGTTGTTTTTCTTTTCGGAGAATATGCCTTCTTTATTTCAGCTATGCTTGGCATATGTTTTTTACAATCGATGTTAAGCTTTTTAGCGTAGCGTTCTTGTATTTCTTTAATGCTTGCTAGTGTTGCATCATCACTACGAGGGTTACTGCGAGAGCTTTGTTCTTGGGAAAGCTCCTTTGGTGTAATCCCGTAGTCCAACGATACATCCTTGCTGCGATCCCTGCCTAGATTGTACCTTAAAGCTCGTTTATTAACGAATTCGTCCTTACCATAGAAAAGATCAACGCTTTTGCGGTGACGGCTTAATGCCACATAACTTGCATGAGCATCCATGTATTTTGAGGCTAATAAGTAGGTACGATCAACTGTGACGCCCTGTGCTTTATGAATTGTAGCTGCATAGCCGTGTGTTATGTGGTTATAAAGGTTTAGGTCGATAGTTATCGAGCGATCTGAAATTTGGTTTTGTTGGTTATTAACGCTATTAATCAAATCTTTGTCTAATACGACAGTTACTTGATCTTTGGTTATATTTTCTATTGTGCCAAGCGTTCCATTCATGATACACAAACTACGCTCGTTTTTTAGAAAATAAATGCGGTCTTTTCTGGCAAATTTTTTCTTGCCTGATGCGGTATTAAGAATGCAATCTTCACCTAGCTCTTGGTTCGCTTGTCTTAGCTCTCGCGCCATATCATTAAGCTCTGCAACATCATTACGCGTATAGGCAAGCATGATTTGGGTTTCTTCGGGGTTGTTTATCCTTACATCATTCCACATTTCTACTATCCCTTGTTTGGCGTAGCTTTGAGTCTCGTATTCGTGGAGATGGTCATGTTGGTCATAGTGTTCTAATCCTTCGCTTACTTTTCCTTGGGCAAATTCTTTGGTTGCTTCTTGTTGCCATGGCTCTATTTGGCGGTGTACTTCGGTTAATTCTATGTGGTGTACCTGTTCGATTATCGCTCTAAATGCTGCTCCTGCTTCTATTGCTTGTAGTTGCTGCGGATCACCAATTAATATGAGTTTAGCTCCACTTCTTGCTACTTCTGCAACAATCTTTGACATTTGCCTTGAGCCAAGCATCCCAGCTTCATCAACTACGAGAATGTCTTTTTTGCTTAATAATTCTCTTCCTCTATCCCAATAATACAACCTACTAGCAACGGTGCGGCTTTCAATACCGCTGGTTCCCGTTAGGTTTTCTGCTGCTATTCCTGATAAAGTGGCTCCATGCACTCGATAGCCAGATTGTTCCCATACTTCACAAGCAGCACGCAAAATAGTGCTTTTGCCCGTTCCTGCGTAACCAATGATGCAGCTTAAGTCATTGTTTTTGAGCATGTGCTCTAATGCGTTTTGTTGTTGGTTGCTTAAATGAGGATATTTTGCTTGTAAAACTTTAACGCTTGTTTCTTTTGTTTCTCTAATTGGATGATTGCCTTGGTCTTTTAGCTCGCTTGCCGTTTCTATCATTTGTTTTTCAAGCTCTAGCATTTCCTTAGTGGTAAATCTTTCTCTATTTTTATCATCTTTCCCTAGGTAAACAATCTCTTCGCTGTATTTTACTTTCTCATAGACCCTTTGGAATTGTTCAGCATCAATTGTTTGTCTATTGATGAGCTTGGCTAGGTCTTGGTGCGTAAAAGTTGATTGTTGGTGTGTTAGGGCGTCTAAAGCGATGTGTGGATCGGTAAAGATTCGCTCGCCATTTTCTTTGGCAATGCGTTGATGGTCTTCAAAGCGTGCTAGGCGTTCTTTTGCGGCAGTAGGGCCAATTTTATATTGTGGCTCTAAGTTTATTCCTTGCTCTTCATAGCTGCGATGATCAATCCTCATGTCATGACCATTTAAAGCAAGATATTTATTAGCATACTCTGCCCACGCTTCGCGTTGCTTTTCTAAGTTATCGCGGCTATTCCATGAGCGTACTTTCTTGCCAAAACCCTTCTCGGCTTCATCAACTATCTCTCTCATGGTCAGCATGAGGTGTATATGCGGTTGTTCTTCACTTCCTTTGTGTCCTTTATGGAGACAAAGATCGGCTATCATTCCTTTATCAACAAACTCTTTTTGGACAAAGTCTTTGGCTAATTCGATACTTTGTTCTGGGGTAAGTTCTTTGGGTAAAGCAATATTAAATTCTCGCGCTAACTGTGAGTCTTTGCGTTCTTCCGTTGCTTCTACCGCATTCCATAGCTTTTCTCGGTCTTTCATCCATTCTTGAACATTAGCATTAGCCGGCAGCATGATTTCTTTATATAAAATGTCATGAGCTTTCTTGGTATAGTCATGGGTAAGCCCAGTGCGTTCATCGTGTAGCTTTTCTGCAGCACGATATGCGGCTGATGCCACTGCCGATCTTCCTTGGCTGCGGCCTATTATTTGTGCTGATACGTGATAAATTGCCATTGGAGTGTCATTTTGGTCTTGGGATTATTAGGGTTTTTATTCTGTTTGGGTTGTTTGTTGTGGTATTTAAAATATGAAACTTTGTTTTAGGTTTATAACAAATCCGCTTGTTTATAATATTTAATCCTTTCCTCCATATCTCCACTATGAAATTCAAATAAATGGTTATCGTAATCATAAAAATATAACGATTCTCCTTCTTCTTTAGTTCTTCCTCTCCCAGCTAATACTTGTAATCCCATTTTTTTTAATTCGAATTTCAACAGCGGTAATTCCGACGAACAAACTTTAAATGCTAAATGGTTATAATTGTTATTATAAATTTTATCTACACCACTTTTGCTTATGTCTTTCTCTCCCTCATTTTCCATTATTACTATCCACAAATCTCCAATCTTAAAAAATTTCTCTTTCGCTATTGAATAAGTATTTTTATCAGTAGCATAAATCTCATTGGCTTGGAAAATGGTTGTTAATAATGTGCTGGTTTTATTTAAGTCTTTACAAACTAATGTAATGTGGCTTAGTCCTTTTATATTAAATAGCATGAGGTTTTACTCGTTTATTTTTATATCTTTAAATCAACTTAGTAAGTTGATTTTTTTGGTTTAACTAAAATATTAATCTTGATATAGACTTGTTATATCAAATCATTTAAGCTTTGCATTATATCAAAGCGCACGTTGCAAAGCAACGTATAAGCGCGCATTCAATCACCATGGGGCTCTATATGTGCTCGCTATCGCTCGCAGATTACTTCTTTCTTTTTTTATGATAGTATGTTCTTACTTTAATGTTCTTTCGGAGGTTTTATGGTTAACCAAAATAAACTCGCTAAAATGAAGGCGCAAAAAGATGCGCTTGCTGTAAAAATACAAAAATATGAGGCTATTGAGAAATCAAAAAAACGTAAACAAGATACTCGGCGTAAAATACTAATCGGTGCTTACTATTTAGAAAAAGCTATTGAAAGCAATACTATGGAAGAAATTAACAAAATAATGGATGGGTATTTAAAACGAGATATAGATAGAAAGCTGTTTAATTTATCTGCTATACAGCTTGAAAATAATGAAAAGACCCCAAAACCTAAAGAGATACAAGAAAACACTCAAGATGAGTAACACAATAATAAAAATTATATCTACACAATACAAAACCAGAAAAAGTAAATAACAAAAAAGCATGATTAAATACATACAATAATCATTTCTTGGTTATTTTTTATACAAGCTAAATCAAACCTACTAAGTAAATTCATAATAACACTCCTAACCATTGATCTAGCTCCTCACAAATAAAATCAAACTAAAAAGCTTTGGCTTTTTAACCACGTGTGTGAGCAATGCGAGCACATAAAGCGCGTCTATTAATACCAAGGCAGTACGTTTGGCTGTGCTAGCACGCGCGTTACACGCCGCGTTTGCGCTGCGAGCTTGCTAGTGTACAGCGCGCGGCGGCTAATAATACCAACATTAACTACGATCTGGCTTTTGTTCAGAATGCTTGCGATGAAGACAAACAAAACTCCATTTCTACTCTATAAACAAAAAAATGTTTCATCTTGATTGCGTTATATATAACAATAAAATAAGTAAATAGTTAAAAAAATAAATTCTTTGCATTTACATGAGTTTCATATATTATGCGTTTAAAGTGTTTTTATTAAACTACACAACAATAGGACAATCATGGAACTACAAAAAAATAGCTTAACTCCAGTCGAATTAATTGATTGTTTAGGTGGTATGACCGTACAAGGTGTATATAAAGCCCTAAAAGCCCACAATATTTCCACCGAAACCACGCAAACTAGAAGAAAATTAGTGCCCCCAAAAGGCGTGCGCAAACTACTTGAAGAGAGAGGCTTTGTTTATCCTAAACAAAATATTTCATTTCAAATAGTAAAAGGCGGTGTCGGAAAAACATCCTTATCCTTTGCTCTTGCAACAAGAGCTAGTCATTACGGAGCCAATGTCCTAGTTATAGATTTTGATCAACAAAGTAATTTAACTCGCTCATTTAATATCGAAGCTAGAGAAAAACACGTATGGCTAAATATAATCAGGGATAATGCAAACATTAAAGAAGCCGTTGTAGCAGTATCAGAAAACTTACACGTAATACCATCAAATCTAAATAACTCCAGATTAGATGTAGAATTAATACAATCATCATCTAATTTTAAAGACCTTGTTAGAGACAAAATAGTTAATATTAGAAATGACTATGATTTAGTAATAATGGACTGCCCTCCTGCCATCAATAAGGTAAATGCTACGGTTACCTGCGCATCAGACCTAATTATTATTCCTATTAACCCTGATCCATATGCTATGGATGGCTTAGAGTTTACTTTGGCAGAATTATCTAAAATACAAAAAGATTTCAAATTATCCTTTCAATACAAAATAGTTTGGAACCGTTACGACGCCAGAGAAAGACTTGGAGCTGTATATATGCATGAACTAGTGAAAACAGAAGAACGTGCTAGCAAAGTTATTCCTGTAGTCATTAGATCAGATACATCAGTAAAAAATGCCGTATTCGATGCTAAATCGATATTCGAATTACCTAAAAAATCTGTCATTCGCGAAGATATAGACCAATTTACAAAGGAAATTCTAGGAATAAACATATGGAAAGAAAATCAAGCCAAAAACCCTATGGAGTAGCACAATGGCTGATATAAATGAAATATTAAAACTCACCAAATCTCGTAGTGACAAGATTAAGATAACAAGATTACCGCCGTCCATTGCCACCACCGATAGACCATATCATGTTGACCATTCTTTAACACAAAAAGAAGAGCATATAAACCACAATAAAACCGATAACAAACCGATAACAAAATGGCAACAAACTGATAACAAACTGATAACAAACTGGCAACAAACTGATAACAAAAATAACAATAAAAATGAAAACTGGCAACAAACTGGTAACACAACCGATAACAAAAGTGGTAACAAACTGATAACAAACTGGCAACAAACCGATAACAAACTGATAACAAAAAATACATTTTCATCTCTTGTAGGATTACAACGTGAAATTGTTATTTTTATATACAAAGAATGCAAAGCTGCTCGGTCAGAAATTACGAACCCATTAACTTTAGAACATATAAGCAAATCCTTATCAAATAAGGCTGGAAGCATTAAAGTAACCATTTTTAGACTAGAACAAAAGGGGTTTATTAATCGTGTAGAATTTAAAAATGGAAGAGGTGGATGGTCGAGATATTCAATACAAAATTTATTGTTTCAACAACTATTACAACTTGAAACTGATAACAAACTGATAACAAACTGGCAACAAACTGATAACAAACTGGATACACAACCGGTAACACAACCGATAACAATGTCTCCTAGTAGTAGTAGTAGTTTTAATTATTTAAATACTACAACTACTAGCGACACCGAAAAGTTAAATAATGAATGGTTACAAATTGATATTGAGCCGTTATCAAAAATTGGTTTCACTAAAACCCACCTCGAACAACTTGCCTTACAAAAAATACTTTCACCTGATGTAGTGCAAGACTCTATCTACATGTTTGCTTTCGATCTTGAAAATACTGAGAAAGCCAAAAGCTTCAAAAAAGACGCTATAAGTTTTTTTATGGGTATATTGCGCAAAGGTAGTCCATATACACCATCAGAGAATTACGAACACCCAAAAAGCAAAGCAATGCGGTTATACCTAGAATGTAAACGTAAGGAAGAACAGAAGAGGGAATCGATGAAGCAAGAAATCATCGATATGGCTTTTAGCGATTGGTACAACACACTTTCCGATCAAGAAGTACTTGCTATGACGCCAGCAGCCATGAAAATAAACAGCAGAGAGTCAATGATTGCCAAAGGTAACGCTAAAAACCATTTCGTAAAAAATGTTTTACCGACGCTAGAGGAGGTACTAGAAAAGTGTGAGTTGCAAAGCTGATTTTTTAACCACCAAAACATTAACATTTCTAGTGGTTGAAAATCGCCGTATAAAATTGCTGAGTATTTTGCTCATGCAATAACCAAGAAGGTCGCCAATAGCTTGCTTTGATTTGCTATTGGCGACCAATTAATAACCCCAAAGGGGTGATGCGCAGGTGTTGATCCACCTACGCACCACTGACCAAACCAATCGACGAGGATTGATTATGGCTAACAACAGGCTAACGTATTTTCGTTCTTTAATAAACCGACAAATTAGTATTCATGAAACTTTATCGGAATATTTAACTCAAGCAGAAACCCTAACCAATGTTGCAGCAAGCTGTAGAGAATTTGCTGAACTTGGTGAGGAAATTATAAACAATTATGCATGGGCGGTGTGCGAAATTTTATATAAAGCAAATAAGCTCAACGGCAAAGTGCTGAATGAGTTAATAGGAATTCGTACAAAAAGAATAAGAAAAAATCTTTATCGTTACCAAAGTAATCAAAACACAATGGCAACAGATAACAGAACTGAAGAGAAACGTTATGAACGATGATAAGTCTTTGTTGGTTTTTAACAAGCTTATAATCAAGCTGTAGCGGTATAGTAGCAATTAAGATTATAACTTATAGTCCTATTCGCTATGTGGTGTGCTAATTCCGCGTAGCGAATAGTTTTTTTGTAATCAAAGTATAGGTACAACATGATCAAAAAAGATTTTTTAAAAGCAATAGCGAGCAAAACCGATATCTCTATGGCTAAGGTAGAGCAGATACTCGATGCAGTGTTTGAAACCATAACCAAATTATTAAGCAAAGGCGACGAAATTGCTTTTACTGATTTCGGTAAGTTTAAAGTTGTAAAACATGCAGCACGCAAAGGTCGAAATCCGCAAACAGGAGAAGCATTAAAAATACAAGCACGTAAAGTTGTAAAATTTGTTGTTGGGAAAAAGCTTAAGGAAACAGTAGGTAGAAAATAATATGCACAAAAAAACAAACACATCAACAATGGAAATCATTGACAATGAGCGTATTGATGTTTTGTATGAAAATATTGCGAAGCATATTCATGCTGCTCGTAGCAACGTACTACGTACCGTTGATACAGAAATGGTTAAAGCCTATTGGTTAATTGGGCGTGATATTGTGGAGGAAGAACAAGCTGGAAAAGAAAGAGCAGAGTATGGTGCTTTTTTGTTGCAAGAAATTTCTTTGCGTTTAACCAAAGAATTTGGCAAAGGGTTTGGACGCTCTACTTTGGCAGATATTCGTAAATTTTATCTGGTCTATCAAAAAGTCCACGCACTGCGTGGACAATTGGTAGGCGAATTTAGCTCTAATTTAAGCTGGATACATTACCGAGCTTTAATGCGTGAAAGTAGGGTAGAAGTTAGAGCATTTTATGAATTAGAAGCAACAAAAAACTGCTGGTCTGGACGTGAGCTAGAACGCCAAATGGGGAGTTTACTTTTTGATCGGTTAGCAAAAAGTAAAGACAAAAAAGGGTTAATGAGATTAGCTTGTGAAGGACAGGAAATTGTTAGGCCAGAAGATGCTATAAAAGAACCAATAGTACTAGAGTTTTTAAACATTCCAGAAGCGCATAAGTTAGTTGAGTCGAAACTAGAAGATGCTTTGATTAGCAGTATGCAAAATTTTTTACTTGAAATGGGTCGCGGATTTGCATTTGTAGCACGACAAAAACGTCTCACGCTAGATGGCGACCATTTTTATGCTGATTTAGTTATGTATCACACAGTACTTCATGCGTATATCATTATTGATTTGAAGACCAAACCTCTTACTCATGCTGACTTGGGGCAAATGCAACTCTATGTGAATTATTTTGACATGGAAATTAAAATAGAAAACGATAACCCAACGATTGGTTTGATTTTATGTACGGAGCAGAATAAGAAAATGGTTAAGTATTTTTTTAAGGACAAAGAGCAAAACATTTTTGCAAGTAAATACCAATTTAATTTACCAACGGAAGAAGAGTTAGAAGCTAAATTGAAGAAAGAAATAAAAGAAATAAGGCATAAATTAAAACATAAAACAGAAGATTAAAGTTAAGTCTGTAACGTAAAATCTAACGTTATGGATTGTCAGCAACCAAAAAGGAGATGTTAATTATGAGTTCCATATTATTCGCATCGTCCCCAATTGTTTTAATGAGGGGAATACATCATTGTGCTTCATGTGGAAAAAGTACAGCAGTACACATGTTAAGTGGTTTTCTTGGAGGCAAAGGAACTACCTTTGCAATCGTATATGCTATCAGCGAACTAGCAGGAAAAATAACACAAGCCATCCCAACAGATGTTAAAGAATTTTATTATCGAGATCACATAGCAAAGGATGATAAAGAGGATTTTTTTGTTAATCACTGTACAAAGTGCGGCAATATTATTATCGATGACGTTTTGGTTGGAGAGCCTGAAGATACTTTCGTACCCCTTACTCCTGATTATCTTGATGATATTGATTTTTATCAATTATCTGTTGATGGAAGATTTAAAGTGAAGGGGCTGTTTGGTGGATGCGAAACGTATCATGATGAGTACGTTTTAGATAGATTAACAAATGCTTTTAAAATTCCTTTGAAGTGAATAATTTAATGTCCATGTAGAGTCTACTCTAAATAGACAATTAGCCTCAATTCTTATTTTTTATCCCATCACTCGTTTGTCACCCAATGTTAATACCTGTTTTTATAGCTAATTGTTATATCGAGCGCTTGTCAGAATAAGATATACTTCTATTTTTATTGACAAATTGTTGTTTACCTCTTAAACTTCAAATTGACATTATTTTCATTAAAGTGCATATAATCGGTTTAAACGAGGTTTAGCTATGTCAACAGGTAAAACATTAGGCTACGTTCGTGTTAGCAGCGCAGATCAAAACCCAGAACGCCAATTGGAAGGAATAAAGCTCGATAAGGTATTTGTCGACAAAGTATCCGGCAAAGATAGAAATCGTCCAGAACTGCGTTTATTGCTCGATTACGCTCGCGAAGACGATATCCTAGTAATTCATAGCATGGATAGGTTGGCGCGCAATTTAGACGATTTAAGAAGCCTTATACGCGATTTTACCGCAAGGGGAGTTAAAGTTCAGTTTGTTAAAGAAAATCTAACCTTTACAGATGACAACTCGCCGATGTCTAACTTATTGCTATCTGTTATGGGTGCAGTTGCTGAATTTGAACGAGCTTTAATCCGTGAGCGTCAACTAGAAGGCATAGCGTTAGCTAAAAAACGCGGTGCTTATAAAGGGCGAAAACAAAAACTTTCATCTGTGAAAGTATTAGAGCTTAAGCAATGTATTACCAATGGCATAAAAAAAAGTAAAGTTGCCAAAGATTTTGGAATTAGTCGAGAAACTTTGTATCAATACCTAAGAAAAAAATAGACCGAATTTTTTACCCGAAGATTTGCAAGTACAAATTATGGTTTGTAAAAAGTTTAAGTTAAAAATTCTGATCTAAAATGTTAATCATTTGAGCTTGTTGAGCTATTGATTTGTTATTATAGTTTTTGTTGATCTCACACCCGTCGTTACCTATGGTAACAAAGCGCTCTGACCCTTATCTATCAGGGGTTTTCTCATCGGCAAGATTGCATTTTTGTAGTAAATAAAAAAAGTAATTTGATCTTGCAACCTTTTAATTGACAGAAGGAAGACAAACGCCCGTTTGTTGCATCCAATGCTTTTCAAATATCATCGGCGAAATATATCCTAACGTTGAATGCCTGCGTTTACGGTTATAA
>Ga0172367_10004255_pt1 | contig 17959 bp, 21 predicted proteins | sample Lak10m_FD_114542 | JGI IMG/M metagenome (GOLD analysis project Ga0172367, IMG submission 114542) | Freshwater microbial communities from Kabuno Bay, South-Kivu, Congo - kab_022012_10m | ecosystem: Environmental > Aquatic > Freshwater > Lake | place: Democratic Republic of the Congo: South-Kivu...
ATTAACTACATCCGGAACTAGAACTTTACTTTATAAAGTAGATTCAGCATTTTCAAATACTATTGGTGACTTACATATAACTTCAGAGGATGCTACAAAAGTACGAGTTACTCTAATAGGTAACCCTACCACAACATCTGCGGTTTATGATACATACGCTCCTATCAAGGGTCAATGGTTTATATTAACTGTTAAAGTGAGACTATCTCAACCACAAGGCCCTGGATCTGAACTTGAAATTTATGTAAACGGAACACGAAACCAAACTCCAATTACAACAACATTTGGGGCTTCATCATCAACATTTGTTGGTGATGGTGTTTATTTTGGAAATAACTCATCTGCAACTCAAGGAGGATCTCAAATAGCAGGAGCTTTTGTAGCAACTTATTATTTAAACTCTAGTGAACAGATACGAATAGAAAATTTCTTTAGATGGTTTTATGGATATAGATTTTAATGAAAGTACTCAACGATTAGTACTTAAACCCGAATATGTAGGTGGAGAACCTATTTATCTAAAAGAAGGAAATGTTATAAAATTGGTGTTTGATCCAATTACTACGCCTGAGGATGAATATCCTTATTATTACTATAATGGCCTTAATATGATTTTTGATATAATTGACATATGAAGTATCGTATGGAGAATGTTAAGGGCCTACGACTACGGATGTCTTATACGGAAAAGGAGCGAATGAGATTATTATAATGACTTGTTTTTAATATCTTATTGTTTTTAATTTGAATATATAGATTAAATGTCTACAAAGTATTATTTAGATTGGAAAGAAGTTGACTCCTGGTGGATTGAAACAGATTATATATGGAAGGATGTCTATATATTAATCGGAGAAATAACTGGAGGTGGTGCGTTACTTGGAGGTGACCACACTCTTGGTATAGATCCTTTGAATCCGTGGGAATCAATGGAAAAGAAACTTAAGAAAAGGAGGATAGAACAAGAAAAAATTGACAAATTTTTAGAAGTTATAGTTTCCGTTAAAGGTCAAAAGAAGACTTTCAAAAAAGAATTGAAAGACGATCCTAAAATCACAATCGATGATATACAGAAGACTTTTAATAAATACGGACATTCACACATAAAAGTGAAAGCTGAAATTAAGAAGTAAGATGCAAAATTACGAAAATTGGAAAAACCATAGTTCTAGATCTGCTATAATGGACGCACTTAATAATAATAGTGCTTCAAAAACTAATTCTTTTGGATCTGTTACTGATTTTATATCTGGATTACTAGGAAATAACTTTAATTCCGAACCTACACAAAAACCAGAAAATCATATTGCTGATGATAATATAGATCCTATAAGATTTAATAACAGAACAGAGGATCAACCTAAATACACAACCTCTGATTTAGATGACGAGAATGAGGATTATGACAGTGAAGAGGATGAAGAAGAATTAGAAGACGAGGAATTAGAAGACGAGAATTCATCACATTATAAAATATACAGAGACAAGGAAGAAAATTTCGAATGTAATATTTCAGTACAAGGTGCAAAATTATCAACTTCACAAGCAAGACTAATTTTGGATCACGAGGTTTGTAACTTAGTTTTTTACGGTAAAGTTTCCAAGGATGGAAAATGTGTGGTTCCCCTTAAGAAAATGACTTATTTTCCAGAAGGAACTATAGGAAGAATAAGATTAGAAGTTATCGTAGACGACACAATATTTACTCCTTGGGAGGAAACATTTATTGTAGAAGGAGCTAAAAAAGTTACAGTTCAAATAAAACCTCAAAAGAAAGTAGATTTTAGATTCGATTAATTATGTCTAATCCTTTAGATTTAACCAACGTCAAGGTCTCAGAAACCTTTGGAAGACTCGTACAGATTGACGATAACGGGGATTTCTATAATGGATTTGGGGAACCTATTACTCTTACGGGTGGGGGAACTACTGGTGCTACCGGTGCAACAGGTTCAATCGGTCCCACTGGTTCTACTGGACCAACTGGATTAAACGGACAATCTCTTTCAACATTATATTCATCTAGTCCTTCCGGATCTCCCACAGTAACTCCGGGATCAATAATAATAAATTCTGCTAATGATGAGATAAGTTCACAGGAATATTTTGATTCTAATGATTTAGGCGTTTATTTACAAACAAAATTACCTAATATAACTTCAGGTAATTCTTTTTATCTTGGACTATATCTATATGGATCAGGTCTAAAATATTACGCATACGTTTACTATAGTTCAGGACCTTATATACGTATCTATAAGGAATCAACAGTTATAGCACAAGGTAACTATACTCCGGGTGATTTATTTAGTATTTATTTAGACGGATTTGAGGCTAATTATAATATAGGTAATACCTATTACACAACACCTCAAACTATTAATGGAAGATTTTCTGCTAATCTCTTACAAGAGCTTTATAGCGGAACTCCTATCACATTTTCACAATTTCTTTTTTATCCTACTGGAAAAAAAGGAAATTTAGGTCCTACTGGTATACAAGGACCAACTGGTCCTGGTGGATCTGGATCTATATCAGGAACAACCGGTTACATATTAAAATTCACATCATCTGATAGTGCTGGAGATAGTTCAATATCAGAATCTGGTGACAAAGTAACTGTTAATAATAACACACAGATCAACGGAATTTTATATCTCAACACAAACACAGAAAATACAGTATCTTCAAATTCACCAGTTTCTACAGTTCCCAAAGCTAATGGAAATTCTGCTTTCTTTGATTATTATATAAACAATGGAACTTCCTTAAGATGTGGTACAGTAATGGCAGTTTGGGATTCAATAGGAAATACTAGATACACTGACACTTCATCAGGTGATTTAAATGGATCAACATCGGGACTTTCTTTTACTGTAGATGTTAATGGATCTGATGTGAGATTATTAGCTAATATTACTTCTGGTACATGGACAATTAAGACCAGTACGAGAGTTTTATAATATATACTAATATAATCATAAGAAAATGAAAAATATTCAATTATACGAAGAACATTCATCAGATATAGTTAATTTTAATGATGGACAAATACAAAGGGCAGAGACTCTTTGGAACTCTTTACATTTTAAGTATACAAGTAATAAGTTCTTCTCTAGTCTTTTCAATAAAATGAAAATGAACAGAAGTTTAACAAAGAAACAATGGGCAGAATTGAATTACTTATTAACAAATGGGAAATCTAGATATGAGTCAGGAAATCTTCCTAATAATTATTAATTAATGAGAGAAACTAACAATTTTTCAAAACATCATAGAACATCGCTTCCTTCAAATTTTTTATTGTGGGATATAGATGGATTATATGTTGACGAGAATGATAATGTTTCTTATATCAAAGAATCAAAATATAAGTTTGAAACAAAGGATAAGGGAAACTTTCTAAAAGATTTCTTTAAACCTACAAATCTACAGGCTTGTTATCTAAGATATGCTTCAGAAAAGATTCCAGTTGTTATAGAAGAGGAGAGAAGTAAAAGATATTGGGAAGTTATAAATTGGGAGATGAGCCAATCAAAAGAGCCAGAATTACAATTAATTGACACTGCTAATAGAATCTATATAGAAGAAATCAGGGAAACTCAAAGAAGCAACCCAAAGAATCTATTTTTAAGAATAGGTCAAGACAAAGAGAATAAACATTTAGAGAAATATGCGGATCAAATATGTGAGAAGCTAGGATTAAATAAAATACTAGTTAACGACACTTTAAGAGACCACACTATTTTTTTCAAAAAAGATCAACAGATAATAACTACATTCTTAGAGGAAAAGAACGATTGGACTAACGAATGGAATATACTCGACATTATTTAATCTATATGGTTATATAGATTCCAAATAAAGATAGAAAAATGATACAATTAAAACAAGAACAATTAAATGAAGCATTAAAAACTAACGACAAACAGTTAATAGTTTTTTCTGCAGAATGGTGTGGACCTTGTAAGATATTAAAACCAAATCTTGAAAAAGCTGAGGAAATGGTAGAAGGGGTTAAAATAATTAAAGCTGACGTTTCTGAAAACGAAGACTCAACTAGGGATTTCAATGTAAAAAATATTCCAACATGTGTTTTAATTAGCGAAGGAAAAGAGGTTGCAAGATTCCACGGGGTAAAATCTCCAGAGGACATTAAAAACTTCCTATTACAAAACTAAAATAGTTAGGATATATAGATCATAAAATAATCATATAGGAATGAAAAATTTAAAAATTTACGAGGACTTTCAAGAGGCTTCTTTCAAAGAGGATAAGCCAACAAGAACTCTTGCTCCTCACGAAATACTTACTCAAGATTTTATGATGGATGAAAATCCGGATCTTGACTACACTGTTAATTTTAAAAATGCAGATGGTGAGGATACTTCTTTTTCTGTAGAGGTTGGTGAAGTGGAGACAGTTAGTAAAACTGAAGGAATCTCTTCTCTTAATGTAATGAACCCAGCTTCTGATGGTAAGAACTATTCTGCAACTGGAGAATTCAAAAAAGAGGCAGATGGGATCGAATACACTCTAGAGCAAATATTAATTCAAGAAATATAATGGCAATAAGAATATACTCAGATTACGAAGAATTCAGATGCACTGAAGAAGAATTATCTGAATTTCTTAACGAAATGTCTTATATTAGTGAGGATTATGATTCAGAGGAAGAAGACCAACTTTTTTTAGAAATGAACGATACAAGCATTAGTATAAAGGAAGATGCTAACTTTTATATAGTTTGTGATGACTTTGATGAAGAGACGGCAGAGGACGTTGCAAGCCATCTTGGGGTATATAAAAAAATAAATTTAGAAGATTTACACAAAATATTTTTTTATTTAGTTTAATTTTCTTAAATTTGTTGAAACTTTACAGGGAAAATAAAATATAAAGAGATATATAAAATACAAATGAAAAATTTATCGAACATATTATCGTTACCGAGACCTTCTAGAAGAAGTCTACTATCGATCTTGTGCTAAGATAATATTTCAAAAATATTTTAAAAGCCTGGATCAAAAAAGATTCAGGCTTTTTTTATTGTCGTTCTTTTACATAAAAATGGAGAAATAAGCAGAGTGAGGACTAACTGCAACGCACTTGAAATGCGTAGGCCCTAGAGGTGTCTGGGTTCGAGCCCCAGTTTCTCCGCCAATGGTGAGGTGTCCGAGTGGTTTAAGGAGCACGCCTGGAAAGCGTGTATACCCGGAAGGGTATCGGAGGTTCGAATCCTCTTCTCACCGCTTTTTTAAATTATTAAAAAATGGTTGTATGGTGTAATTGGATAGCACGAGAATCTTCTAAATTCTAAGCCCAGGTTCGAATCCTGGTACGACTACAATCGAACTTGCATTTTTATATAAAATCTGGATATATATGAATAAAAGTTCAAATGAAAAAACTTGATACAGAAACTATAAATTGGGAAGAAATACAAAAGAGGTACGATAGTGGTACACCCTTAAATAAATTAGGTATATCTAGAACGATGTATAAAATTGGGATAGATAAGGGGTTATTAAAAAAAATAAGAGAGAATGGACGGAGGAGCAGAAAAAAGAAATATCTATAAAAAGAAAAAAATGGCTAAAAGAAAACCCTGAAAAACACGTATGGAAAAGGAACTCTAAGTTTGTATCTGTACCTTGTGAATTTCTAAAAGATTTTTTAAGAAAATCTGGAATATCATTCGTAGAAGAAGCTTCGGTTAGCGAGGAAAGAAATTATTCGGTCGATATATTGATTCCAGAAAAAAATTTAATATTAGAGGTAAACGGTAATCAGCACTACGACAAATACGGAAATCTTAAACCGTACTATAAAGAAAGACATGATCATATTGCTTCTTTGGGATGGAAGATTCTAGAAATACATTACACACTAGCATTCAATACTGAATTAATATTGAATATAATTAACTCTGAAATAAATAAATCAGACATTTTGAAATTTGAGATAACCCATAAAAAAAATAAAAGAAAATACAAGAACAGAAAAGAATACTCAGATAATGTAAAAAAAAATTGGTATGAAAAAAATTTAAAATACGTAGAGGATGTAAAAAATTCCGGTATAGATTTTACACGTTTTGGGTGGAAAACTAAGGTGAGTAAAATAATAAATCAAAAACCTCAGAAAGTAAAATATTGGATGATTAGGATGATGCCAGATTTTTTAGAAGAAATATCACATTAGCCCTCTGCCTATCGCTGGGTATGGATCGAAGAAGGAAATGGCCAACTCTCTCGTTTAGATTTCTATATCTCGGTATAGATTAAGATGATGCACACTTTTTCCCGAATCGTGAGTCGGAACAGTTTGTATGTTCTGTGGTTATTATAAAAACATACAATTATTACCGGATAGAGGAATCAGGCTTATCTCGCTAGTTTTGGGAACTAGAGCATGCGGGTTCAAATCCCGCTCCGGTAACTATCAGGTCATATGTATTATTTTTTCGTTTCGTATTTTTCCGAAAAAATAGGAATATAAAATTACAAAGAATGAAAAAACATCTAGACAATTTGTAGGTTAAATAACCTACAAATATGAAAAAAGAAACAATTAAGAATGTTACTGATAATAGAATCTATAACATCTTACTAAAAAGAGAAACCCAGTATTGTTTTACGTGCTGTAAAAGATCTGGAAGTTTTTATTCTTACTGCGGACCTGGTAATTTTAAGGATCGCAATAAAAGAAATTGGAAGTACAACAGAAAAACGCAATGGAAGTAAAATTCCATTATATCCCTATAGCCCAACAGGCAGAGGCAATGGACTTAAAATCCATACAGTATGAGTTCGAATCTCATTAGGGATACTTTTTTATTATATTTTTGAATATATTCTAAAAAAATTCAAAAAAAATTGTTTTTATTAAGAAACTTTTTATACTTTTGGATATATAAAAAACAAAACAAATAAAATTCAGTGAAAAATTTTACAAATATCGAAAATCTTCAAAGCATCTATAATAGAATAGATGAGAATGATTACGGTCGTAAAATTTTCCAGAGATAATATTATAAATAGATAATAAGAGACTCTGGAAACACCAGAGTCTTTTTTTTGTTCTTTGATTTAACGGAAAAATGGTCCTGCAGTCCAGTTGGAGTGGACGCTGCCCTGTCACGGCGGAGATCGTGGGTTCGAGTCCCATCAGGACCGCTGATATTGCGAAGAGGAGCAAATGGCTGCTCAACGGGCTCATAACCCGGAGGTTGGGGGTTCGAGTCCCCCCTTCGCTACTAAGAATAAAAAAATTTAGAAATTTCTTCATAAAAATTTTTTTATTTAAAAACTTTGATATACATTAGCGATATCAAATAAGAAAAAGATCTTTGAAATACTAAAAAAATTAAAAACGCCCGTTGGACAAGAGGTTTAAGTCGTTTCCCTTTCACGGAAAAGATCATGACTTCGAATCCCATACGGGTGACTTTTTGGATATTCCCTCAGCTATGAGTTAATAGCGGTTTTTATCAAGTTATCCAGAAAACTGAAGGTTTTTAGATTTAATCCATAAAAATTCTATGCACTTTAGTGAGTTAGAGTTTGTAAGCCAAACTTCTACTCCGATTATAAAGCTAGACTAGTAATCGGGATTTAAGAGATCGGAAGATGGAATTTAAGCCGATCTCTTTTTTTTCTAGCTTAATCGACTGAGTTAGAAAAACAAAAATAGTTCTTTGAAAAATATTAAGACGTAGTAAGAATAGAGATACTTCGCAAACATAGGTTCGAATCCTATATTTTCCGCCATTTTTGGAAAATTAGACAAGTGGATAAGTCATCTGACTCATAATCAGACAATAGCTAAACAAAAACTCTACTCGTTTTCTCGTCTTGATCATATTAATCTGATAGTAATGAAAAAGGTTACTTCGCGTGAATTGCTCAATTGGTAGAGCGTTTATTTAGGGAATAAAAGGTTACGGGTTCGATCCCCGTTTTATGCATCAAAACAAACCTTTTCAGCTTTCTTCAGATTAACCTTGGAAGGTGGGTGAGTGGTTAAAACCGACAGACTGTAAATCTGTTCTCGCAAGGGTACGGGGGTTCGAATCCCTCCCTTCCAACAAAATTAACAAGTCCGTTAATTTTATACAGTGCGAAGAGGAGCAATTGGTTGCTCAGCGGGCTCATAACCCGAAGGTTGCAGGTTCGAGTCCTGTCTTCGCTACAACCAGGGTCTGGTAATTAAGTTTTAGTTAACAGATCCATTAGTTCTTTGAAAGTATTTGCGAAAAGTTCGACGGATTAAGAAATAGATCCAGGGCACAAATCCGTGTGAGGAATCATTCTTAATGAAGAACCTTCTTATGAGTAATTCACGTACACGTGATAACATAATAGAAATGACCCCAATTACTAGAGGGCACGGAGTTGGAAATACCGGTTAAAAACAACTTTACTCATTCGATAGCAAATTTTTAAAAATTAAAAATATCGTTCTTTGTTATATTTTATTAATTTTATTTTTATTTGGCAGTCGATCTTGGATATATATACTAAAACGAATGTCTTATGAATAGTAAAAATACTATATCCGATATTATGATAATAGAGGAGGTAAAATCAGGGAATACAATGAATACCTGTGCTATTAATCTAGGTCTTAAATTTTCAACATTTAAAAGAAGAGCTATTTTACTAGGAGTCTACTCTCCAAATCAGGGGAGGAGAGGAATTAAAAGAAACCAAAGTGAATTTGATAAGATTACAATAAGTTTAGAAGATATAATATCAGGAAAACATAAAGGGCATTATACATCTTCTAGACTAAGAAAAAGATTAATTAAAGAGGGATATAAGAAAAACCAATGCGAAGAATGCAATATAAAAGAATGGAAAGGAAAAGAGATAACATGCGAGCTTCATCACATTGATGGAAATAGAGGTAACAACAGGTTAGAAAATTTATTAATTCTGTGCCCAAATTGTCACTCACAAACTCCTAACCACTCAAAGAGAAATGCCTAGGTGGTGAAATTGGTAGACATGCTAGATTTAGGCTCTAGTGTCGGAAGACGTGAGGGTTCGAGTCCCTCCTTAGGTACAATAATACAAGATCGCGTAGCTCAGCAGGTAGAGCAAATGACTGTTAATCATTGGGTCGTAGGTTCGAATCCTACCGTGATCGCAAAACAATTTCTATAAAGTTAGGAATTTCGGTCCTTTAGCTCAGTTGGTTAGAGCACCTGACTCATAATCAGGGGGTCGTAGGTTCAAGCCCTACAAGGACCACTAAATATTTTTAAAAAAAGATCAGAAAAAATTTTTTTATTTAGAAATTTCTTCATATCTTTGGAAAGTATTTAAAAACACAAATAAATAATTGTTTAACTAAAACCTTGTACTAATGTCAAAATTTAGAAATGAGAATCTTAGAAACAAGCTTTCTTCAATATCAGCTAAACCTGAACTAGTTGAAGCAATAGCAGTTCCTAAGCCAGACACAAAAAATCGTCAAGGTCACGAAGCTTATTCTTTAGACAAGTGGCTAAGATTAATTACAATGCTTAACACATTGAAATTAGAAAATCAATTTTATCGTTCTGAGAATCAGACAATGAAAGAATTGAAAACTCTAGTTGATGAATGTGCAAAAGAAGACACTTATCTAGCAGCACAATGTATTGTTTACTCTAGATGTGTTGGAGAAGGTATGAGATCTATCAATCACTTGGCAGCTTCTTACCTTGCACCACATTGTTCAGGACAAGAATGGGCTAAAAGATTCTACGGTCTTTGGAACAAAAAAACTAAGTCAGGAGGAATGTTATTCCGTCCAGATGATATGTCAGAAATTATTGCTTGTTTCTCAGCAATGAATAAAACTAAAGCAACAAATTCAATGAAAAAAGGATTTGCTAATGCATTAGAGAACTTAGATTCTTATTCATTGTTAAAATACAAAGGATCATTGATAGACGTTATCAATTTAGTTCACCCAAGACCAGAGAAATCAATTGGTACAGTTGAAGTTAACGGAGAGAGAATTGCTACAATTGACGCAATCATGAAAGGTTTATCAGTTTCTGCTGATACTTGGGAAGTTGCTCAATCTGACGCAGGACAAGAAGTTGCAAAAGCTGTAAAAGAAGGTAAGATTGATAAGAAAGAAGCTGAAAAGATCTTAAAAGAAGCAAAATCTGAAAACTGGAAGACTTTACTTGAAGATAAAAAATTAGGTATTTTAGCAGCATTAAGAAACATCAGAAACATCTTAATAACAAATCCTGCACAGGATACTGTTAAAACACTTTCTAATCTTTTATCTGACGGAGAAGCAATCAGAAAAGGTAAGATCATGCCATACCAAATGGACTTGGCTGTTGAAGTAATTAATTCTGAATTCAATTCAAATGATTCAAGAGAAATTCTTACAGCTTTGCTTAAAGGATACGAAAAAGCAGTTCCTAACTTGAAAGAATCTTTACCAGGAAGAAACTTAATCATGGTGGACTTCTCAGGATCAATGGGAACTTCTATTAAAGATCCTAACAGAAAGACTAATTATAGAAGCTCATGTATGGATAAAGCTGCTTTAATAACAGCAACTATTGCTAAAGCAACTGGAGCTGATATTATAAGATTTGGATCTAATGCTGAATATGTTAACTGGAACCCTAACGCAGATGTCTTTACAATCGCTAAAACGATGAAAAAAGACATGGGAGGTACAAACTTATCAGAAGCTTGGAGATGTGCAGAGAAATCAGGAAGAAAATACGATCGAGTATTCATACTTTCAGATAACGAATGTAACAGAGGATCTTCATATAAAGCTTACACTAACTATTTAAGAAGTACAGGAAGTCCTTACGTTTACTCAGTAGACCTTGCAGCTTACGGTACAACACAATTAGTAGGTGATAAAGTTAGCTTCTACTACGGATACGGATACAGCATGTTTGACGATATTGCTAAATCTGAATTTAATCCAAACTATCACCTTGAAAAAGTGAAACAAATCGTTATTTAACAGTATAAATAACACAAAAAATAAGAATTAGGAGGTATAAACTCCTCCTAATTTTCAAAAGTCGTTCTTTGATTTAAAAAAATTATTAGGTAGTAATATGAAAGTTACTTCTTAGCTCAGCGGTTGAGCAATAAACTTTTATTTTATCGGTCGTGGGTTCGATTCCCACAGAAGCGCAATAGCGTTACACTTTCATAACTTTCTCCTAATAACCTTACTAAAAAATTGGGTAGTAACGTAAGGGATACTTCGTAGCTCAATTGGTAGAGCAATTTTCTGATAAAAAATGGGTAATGGGTTCAACTCCCATCGAAAGGTCGTAGACCTCATGCTCTTACAATTTTCTCCCAAACTTATTAAAGGTAATAGTAATCTAAATCGTTACTTCGGCTGTTAACCGAGAGGTCATGGGTTCGAGTCCCATATGAGGTTAATTCTTCATTAGCTCAGTTGGTTAGAGCGCTTTTATACGATTGGAAACTTCCTTTACCTTTTATCATTGTGTTTCGGTACGCTCTAATAAGAACAGTTCGGTGTGGCACCGAACTTATTAACGACGAAGTCTCGGTGGACAGAAGGCCTCTGATTCCACCCAAAAAAATTAAAATAATAAGATGTAGTAAGAATTAGAGTTACTTCGTAAACATAGGTTCGAATCCTATATTTTCCGCCATTTTTGGAAAATTAGTCAAGTGGTAAAGACAGCAATCTGCAAAATTGCCTTATAAAAAGCAAAACTCTGTTCAACATTCTCATCTTTTTATTTTTAAAAGTACTTGGAGATAATAAAGGTTCGATTCCTTTTACTTTACAAAAATTGATTTTTTTTAAAAAAAATCATTATTATTTTAAAAAAATTTATTAAATTTATCGAAACTTATAAAAGGTTTGGATATATAATAGACATAACGATCGAAAGATCATTAAGAATTAAGAAAATGAAAAATTGTATTAAACATATTATCACTTGTACGATGAGTCAACACAAAGGCTTTCAAGGGGTGGCGTTTTGGGCTGGAGATCCCAATCGAAGTTAATACATAAATCATAAAAATATTTTTGTAAAAGGCTTCGGAAAAATTTCGAAGCCTTTTTTATTTGTTCTTTGACATATTGGAAATTAGGGTTGGTAGCAAAGTTGGTCAACGCACCGGACTGAAAATCCGGCCATGTGAGTTCGATTCTCACCCAACCCACTATAGTAAACCAAAAAATATAATAGTAAACCTTATTGGTTTATTATTACAAAAACAGGTTTACTAAAAATGATTTCGTAGCTCAGCTGGTAGAGCACCGCACTTTTAATGCGGGAGTCGAGGGTTCGAATCCCTCCGGGATCACAAAGGTTGATTGGGGAATGATAATATCAATAGCTCGAGAGTGTATATCTGCTGATATTATCGGAGTTGGGAGATATACACCTAAGTAAAGCCAATCATAAAAGAGAATGTCCACGAAACCATCTTTCTCTTTCCTTTAAACACATTGGTAGCTCAATTGGTAGAGCACTGGTCTCCAAAACCAGGGGTTGTAAGTTCGAGTCTTACCCTTTGTGCGGCCCCCATTTCGTACCGTTACTTGGATATATAATCTAAGTAACGTACAATATGGCAAGAAAAGAAAGAAAGTATCATTATATCTACAAGATAACATGTCTTAAGAATAATCGATATTATATTGGAATTCACTCCACTGATAATCTAGATGATGGTTATATGGGAGGGGGTAAAAGAATTAAAAATTCTGTTAAGAAGCATGGTAAAGATGCACACAAGAAAGAAATTTTAGAGTTCTTTGAAAATAGGGATCTGTTGGTAAAAAAAGAGATTGAATTAGTAAACGAGAATCTATTAAAAGATCCTATGTGTATGAACATAAAATTGGGTGGAGAAGGATGGTGTTGCACAGGAATAAGAATAGGGGGAGACGGATGGAAAAAAGCTAATTCATTATGGAACGATCCAGATTATCGTAAATATATGACTGAAAAAATTAGGAATAGAATAAACGATCCTGAGGTTCTAAAAAAAATTAGTGATTCATTAATAGGTAATAAATTTTGGTTAGGTAAAAAACACACGGAAGAATCTAAACAAAAAATTAGTGAATCATCTAAGGGTAAAGGATCGGGGAATACGAATTCACAATTTGGTAAAATATGGATTTATAATGATCTATTAAAAGAAAATAAAAAAATAAGCCCATGTGATTATTATCTATTTGAAAATAATTGGAATAAGGGATTAAAAATGGAATATTTTAAAAAGTAAAAAGATTCTGTAGTTCAACGGATAGAATAAGTGGTTACGGCCCACTAGATACTCGTTCGAATCGAGTCAGAATCTCAACAATGGTCGTGTATCCGAGTGGCTCAGGAGACAGTCTGCAAAACTGGAAACGGGGGTTCGAATCCCTCCACGACCTCAAATAAATAAGATAAATGAATAAAGTAAAAACAAGAGAGGTAATTTCAGGGAGTTTTAGATCAAGCAGAGAAAATTACAGAAATCACGAAATTAATTTTAAATTCAATTCCTCTATAATGAAGAGAATTAAAAAACTAATTAAAAAACTAATTAAAAAAGGAAAGTAACCCCAGATGGTGACGGGACTCGCCTGCTAAGCGATGTGCACCTTAATTGGTGTCTGGTTCGATTCCAGTTCTTTCCGCAATGAAAAAAAGATGAGGGTTGGAGAGTCTTTAGAATAAAATGGCCAGAGGATAATATAAAAGAGGAAATAAAAAATATATTGAAGAGTATACCCTCGCACTGATACTGCGTAGAAAGGTTAGATTGGTTACACGAGAGTTCGAGTCTCTCCTCTTCAACCACAATTAGTCTCTTAGCTCAGTTGGTAGAGCATCTGCCTTACATGCAGAAAGTCGGGGGTTCAAATCCCTCAGGGACTACTAAAAAGGGAATGTAGTTCAGCGGTAGAACAATTGACTGTTAATCAATGGGTCGGAGGTTCGATCCCTCCCATTCCCGCAAAAATTGGGTCGTTAGTTCAGATGGCTAGAACGCCTGCCTTGCACGCAGGAGGTCGCGAGTTCGAGTCTCGCACGATCCACAAAAACGCTGCTAGAAATAGTGAATCTCCGAGGCCAGGAGACACAAGGGTTAAGCGTGTCCCTTAAAACACAGAAAGTGGACAGTCCGACGGTTGAAGTAGATGCGTAATTCTACACACTTTCTAATAAGCGGGATTAGCTCAGTTGCTTAGAGCGTCTGCCTTCCAAGCAGAGGGTCGAGGGTTGGAATCCCTTATCCCGCTCCGCCCCCATTTTAATGGGGATTTTTAACGATGTAGCTCAGTTGGTCAGAGCACAGGATTCATATCCCTGAGGTCATGGGTTCGATTCCCCTCATCGTTACTGTGATTATAGCTCAGTTGGTTAGATAATAGTCTATATGGTGTGTATCGTCTAAAGGTAGGACATAGGTTTGTGGAACCTAGAATCTGAGTTCGATTCTCAGTATACACCCAATTTTACTTGGCTCACGGAAACAAGGTTCGAATTAGATATATAAAATAAAAAAATATGAAATTCTGCGAAAATTGTAAATGTGAGATATTAACAAATTATGGCTCTAATAGATTTTGCTCGAGTAAATGTGCAAGAGGATTTAGTACAAAAAATAAAAGATCTGAGATTAATAAAAAGGTATCGGAAAAATTAACAAAATATGGGGATATTAAGTTAACTTGTAAAAATTGTGAAAAGGAATTCATGATTAATTACAGAAAAAAAAATCAAAAATTTTGTTCGATATCTTGCTCAATTAAATTTAGAGATACTGGAAAAATATCAAGTGATAAGACTCGAGAAAAGATATCAAATTCTATAAAAGAATTATATAAAAATGGTAAAAATGTATTAGGTGGAAAAACAAAATGGTACACCTATAAAAATATTAAAGTACAGGGAACATATGAACTTAGAACATGTATAATTTTAGATTTATTAAAAGATAAAGGAGATATTTATGATTGGGATTATACAGGAGACCGTATTTCATATAGGGATATTAATAATAAAAATAGAACATATCTTTTAGATTTTAAAGTATTTAGTACACCAGGATCTTTTTATTATATAGAGACTAAAGGTTACTTAACGGATAATGATTATTTAAAATGGGCTGCGACAAGAAAAAAATACCAATTAGTAATCTGGCTTGATAAGGATATAAAAGAAATGGAAAAAAAATTAGGAATTATATAAATTCCGGAGTAGCTCAATTGGTGGAGCAGCTGATTTGTAATCAGCAGGCTAGGGGTTCGATCCCCCTCTCCGGATCTAATAAATAAAAACAACCATATGGAAGATGTAAGAAGAAACTTCCTTGTTAACAGGTCTGAAACAGGAAGAGAGGTAATAACTTATCCAGAAACAGGTAAGTCTTATTATGTAGAGTATATTGAGCCTAGAAGTTGGAGAGCTTCATGGGGTGATATCGATCCTGCATCTAAAACAGTTACTGGTAGTTATGGTGATAAGTACAGAGGAGCAATAAAGGCTGAGGAATCGGTTATAACTAAGGAGAATGGATTTAACGAAATCGTTGAAGGTCAAGGAAGTCCTTATCACACAATTAATGAAATGCACGAAAAGTGGAAAAAAGAAAATGGTTATGTTTAACGAAATAGAAGTAAAGAAAGACTTAATGAAGTCAAAGAATATGGCTAATTTTAGTCATTACTGTCATGGTAATTTATATTACAATATCGTAGTAATGGAAGAATTATATCAGTTTCCAATCTCAACCGTTGAATCGGTAACTGATGGTAATTTTAAATTTGGAGTAGAATTATCTCCAGATTTAGGTACAACAAATTTCGATGCTGAAATTAGAGGTTCTGAATTGGCTAGATGGATTAGTAAAGCCATAAAGAATGAAACATTTATAAAAGTAGGGTAAAACCTACTTTATTTTCCCCTCGTCTAACGGCAGGACATGTGGTTTTGGTCCACAGAATCGAGGTTCGAATCCTTGGGGGAAAACTAATATCTTAATAGAATATATAGGATATGGTACATAAAACAATAAAATTAAGATCAATCAATTTAGAATTCTGGGCTCAAAAATTTGAGGTAGACGGAGAAGACCAGATGACGGTTAACAATGCTAAAGATGATCTTGAAAAATTAGGAAATGGATGGAGGCTTCCTACAATATTCGAATTAAGATTAATAAATCATCTTAGATCTTTTAATCCTGATTACTATACCGATTCAGAAGAGGATTACTGGTCATCAGAGGAGGATAAAGAGATAGAGGACTGTAATAAGACTTATTCCTTTAGTGATGAGGAAGATTATTCAAGATTTACTACAGAAAGACTTCACGTACTTCCTGTTAGAACTATTTAAAAGGTTTCCAATATGTAAAGGATTTTACATTGAATTAATTTAAAATGGGAAAGATGAAAGTTTTAGTATTAAATAATGATTATAGCCCATTGAATGTAACGGATCTTGTTAGAGGATTTAAATTAGTTTTTAAGGGCAAAGCTGAAGTAGTAGAACACGATGAGGATAATCCTATTGTGACTGACAGTACAGTTTACAAGAGACCTCTAGTTATAAGACTTCTTAAGTATATAGTTCTTCCATTTCAAAAATTTAGCCCTACGAGAGAAAATGTATTTAGAAGAGACGGGAATGAATGTCTTTACTGTGGAGTAAAGAAAAACATAACAATTGATCACGTATTTCCTAAACACAGAGGAGGAAAAAACACTTGGGAAAATTTAGCAACTGCTTGTTTAGATTGCAATCTTAAGAAAGGTGGAAGAACACCAGAAGAAGCAGGTATGAAATTAAAGTATAAGCCATATAAGCCGGATTATAAGCATTTCATAAAAAGCTTAGTTAATTATGAACAATGGTCTGTTTATTTACCAAAATAATAACGAAAATATTTTTTTAAGTAAATAGTATTATCTACATTTGCTATATAAAAATAAAAAAATATGTCAGATTATTCAGAAAAATACTATTTAGATTGTTTAGACTCAAATGAAGAAACATCTAAGATCTTTTCATTATTTCCTATGTTTTTAAAGGATAAGAATAAGTCATTTATTTTTTATATAGCTCTAGTTTTAGCAACTTCAGAAGTTGAAGTATTAATAGGAACATATTTTATATTACCTATAATAACTCTGATATTTATAATAGAACACAGAAGATTAATAGTACTTCGAGAATGTATTATGGATCTATGTATATCAGAGGAAATATTCGTAGGTTTAGAGCTAAAAGAAACTTCCGATTATTTATTAGAAATAGGGGACACAGAAAACTCAATAATTGATTTTGATCGCGATTGTATATTCTCAGACACTTTAGTTTATTCACCTAGTAGATCAAGATCATATCACATAAAAAACCACTATAGATTTTATTCTCTTATAGTGGTTATTTACTCTTTGTTAATAGTACCTATTAAGGCATTAGGATCATCTTTCTGAACAATAATTGAATTTATCAAACATTCTGTTCTGCATCAAATAATCTCTATAATATTTTAAAAGATCTTTAGCATCTATTCCTTTTTCTTTGCTAATTCTAGGAATAATAATTCCTTGAACTTTACAAACGTCTCTTTTGAAATAATCATTCTTTAAGAAATCTTGAAACATTTTGTATACAGATTCACCGATTGCCATTGATTGATCTTTAGTAATACCTTTAGCTCTAGCAGTTGCTCTGTGAACATTAGATGTTTCAGGATCTTGAATTTCTCCAGCAACTATCGATTGAATTTCATCGACTCTTTTTCCTTTAAAGTAGTTGAATGCTTCAATTATTTTAGGATAAACAACCTCATCCTCCCTACTAGCACTAGCACCTTCAGTTAGCAATAAATAAAATTTTCTTATAGTTCTTGTAAGAGTTCCTAATTTTTTAATGCCAAGTGCATCTGCTAATCCTTTATATGTTATATAGTAA
>Ga0172367_10004256_pt1 | contig 17957 bp, 30 predicted proteins | sample Lak10m_FD_114542 | JGI IMG/M metagenome (GOLD analysis project Ga0172367, IMG submission 114542) | Freshwater microbial communities from Kabuno Bay, South-Kivu, Congo - kab_022012_10m | ecosystem: Environmental > Aquatic > Freshwater > Lake | place: Democratic Republic of the Congo: South-Kivu...
CCACTAAAGGATGACCATATATAATGTGGGTATAGTATTTTTACCCGTCATAAAATAATAAACCATAAGAGTAAACCTTCGGTTTTATTTTGTAAGAGGTTTTACTAAAGGATTGACATAGTGGGGGGGTTGTTATGGTAACCTAATAGAATAAACCTATCGGTTTAGATAGAATAGGTTAGTAAACTCCCCCACATTTTCCCACTAATTTAACATGGTCGCATATAACAGGGATTATAGAAGAAACCTATGGAACGACCCATCTAAATTACACTTATCGTCCCTCCTTGAAGGGGGTAAATAGGTATAATCTATAGGACACTATGTGTCTCCCGCACCTCCTTACTATAATAACCTTTTTTCTCTGGGTTTTTACCCTATATAAAAAACTGGTCCTGACGCTATTGTCAGGGGGATAAAAGTGGTCTTTACAGTATCGTAATAACCACTTATGGTGGGGGACGGTGGTATAAAGTGGGGGAAGTTCCCATAGCCAAAACCTGTCAAAGACTTACCTTCACCATCAACTCATCCCAACTTTTCCAAATTTAATTAGGATTTGTCATATTGTCAGTTGACTATTTTCCCCCTGACACTATAGTTATCGGTATATCTCCTATGGAAAACTTAGAAAATATCACGGACCAAAACATAAGATTAATAGTCACCAAGTATTACACCCCCACCATAACTGAATCTTCAAAGGGGGTTGTTGTCACTTTTCAACCAAAGGGTCATTCGGGTCCTGAAGCTATTGTATGGTTCGAGAACGCAAAGAGGGGGTTTCAGAGAAAACCCATTTCAATGAATGAGTGGATGATGGTGGACTGTGATCTTAAGGGGATCCATGAATTACTTCATAAGTACTTCAGTTTAAGTGAGGGGGATTTCAATGTAACGAGACTTACGCTTTCTCAGATTGCTCACGAGGTTGTTCGCGAGCTTTACTCCAATCCCAAGAAACATTAGCCATTGCCCACTTTACGGTTCCGTAGTTTTTTACGACATTTGATACGTGTTCATAAACACGAGATGTCATTCCCCCTGACACACGAGTCTTATTTCGGTTTGTCTTTGTGATCCAACGGGGTTCAATTTTGGTGGATCCAAACCCCCACTTAGAAAACCACACACATTCATCAACGATGAACTTCACGGAGGGTTCACCTTTTTTCATAAAATATTTCAAAGAACCACTAACGACAATCTTGTTCTCACCCCACTCAAGGGAGAAGGTGTAAATACGATCTTTATGTTTCTTATTTATGGTACGAACAAATTTGGGGTCAATAAGTAGACCGAAATGTTTTACCATATTATTATGATCCCATTTGATTCCCATACAGCTAAGGTACAACATTTTTCTGAGATGACCAAATAAATCAGTTGTTGTAAAAAAGACAACAACTCAGGTGGGGGATCTTTTTTTTTATAAAAAAAGCATCAAAGCAAAGTTACGGCGAAAATAGTTAACCCACAACTTGTGTAATCAAAACTTTTGTCGTATCTTTGTGGGGGGGTTTTTTATAAAAAAATAAAACGTCAGTATGACATTTGACTTGACCCCCACCATAAACTATACTTGTTGTATGGGAACATTTATCATTATCGTATTGGTTGTATTAGTGATGGGTATGATATGGGTGTCACGAAAGATCGACGACCTATAATATTTCCCCCACCATATTTGGCCAATCCAAATCTTCGCCGTACATTTGTGGTATGGAAAACAAATCATACACCCTGACCCTTTCGTCACAACAACTCATTGACCTCGCTCTGATCGTGGGGGAAAACCTCGACAACCTACAATACCTCTTGGAGGAAGAGATCAAACAAGGAGATCCAAACGAGGAAGTGGAAGACCTCACCGACCGAGTACTCGAAACCCGTGACCTTCTGATCTACCTGGAGAAGACCATGAGCCCCGAACCCCTTGACCTCGGAGGTGGTAAGTACACCTACGGATCAGTAGTCCTTACAGCATAATAACCCCCTGTGCCATAGGTGGGGGGACCTGACACATAGTCAGGTAAACCTCCCCCCTATATCCCCCTAATGGGGGGGGGTCCCCCTTATACCCCTCCCGTATCCCCCCCTATATGGGGGGTTTTTTTGGTCCAAAAGGGGGGGTAAGTGTAATGAAAAAATCCCAGGAAAAATTTTCCCAAAAAGGGGGTCCTTATATTTATTACTATGAACTTGCGTGAAACCATCAAAAGAATTCTCAAGGAAGAGTTGGATACAACAAAATCCAATTACGAAAAACAGGTTGCTGTTCTAAAGAGACTATTGAAGTCAAAAGATTATGAAGGTGTATGTCGTTATAATTTTACCCACGACGAAGACAATGATAGAGTTGCTGGTGTAATTGCAACATTCTCAAGTGATTGGTATAGAAAAAATGAAGAACAGAAATACTTGAATATACAACTAATAAAAATGCAAACAACCAAATTGCTCATTAAAAAACTCGCTGAAAAATTCTTGGGTATTGAAAATCTTTATGTTGGTTCTTACTTGGAAGATTGTAATTTATCTTTGAATGAACAAGAAACTCCTAAAAATGTTGCTTTTCATAAGGCGTTAAAAAGGGTTATTCCTGATGGTTCGGTTTACAAATCCGATTATCCTCTCCCTTATTCTGATGAGGGGCATGTTCATGTGATTATGAAGTATAGTGTTCTACCTTCTTCAAAGATTATGAAGATGGAAAGAGAGGATGGAAGTCTATATGATGTCATCCAAGTACACCTTCAAATAGATGAACTATTATGGAAGAGCGATTTTGACAAAGATTGGGAACGAGTAGAAAAGACTCACTCTTTACCACCAAGTTTTTGGAGTATGTTTGAGGACGACATAGCTGATTTGGTTTATAAGAAAATGGGTCTTGAATATGTTGAGGTCTATTACAAATATCCTGAGAGTATAAGATAAATGGGTTTTTCCAGAAACACGACCCTCTTCTGAAAAGAAGGGGGTTTTTCCGTTTAAAAATTCTGGGAAATTTTTTGGAAAAATGGGGGTTCCCAATTTGGATTCTAATTTATTTTGTTATATACTTGGGGTAATTAACCTAATAACAAAATGGCAAACATCTGTACAAACAACATCGATTTCTACGCATCACCTGAGGCTATCACTTGGCTTGATGAACAAATCCAAAACATCCGTAAAGCAGAAAACCAATCTGTAGCATTTGCGGAGATCTTCCGTCTCAATGAGGAAGAAGCAATCATCGACACCTTGGGTTCCAAGTGGGTAAGCATTACTGATTGGAGTAAGAATGATGATACCGAATACTACCTCAACTTGGAATCCGCTTGGTATTTCCCAAAGGATCTTGTTGAACGTATTGTTGCTAAACTTCAATCTATGACCGAAGGTAATGGATTTGAAAATCCAAATGGTGACGATTACGCAATGGCTAAAGGTCGTTACTTTGATGAAACCTACAATCCTATTGGTGTATTTGAATCTTATGATATTGACAACACCGATACTGTTGAAGGTTCAGTTGATGAAGATCAAGAAGAGTGGGAGGAAGAAAATCCTGATGGTTATTTTTGGGATGAGGTTGTTGAACCTATCTTTGAAGAACTTGAAGGGGATCTGTAAATAAAAAAACTACTATGAAAAAAACGTATATATTAATTCTACTATCTCTTTTGGGGATTGGTCTACAGGCTCAGAACTCGAGAGTCATTTCAGGAATGGTAATGAATAAAAACTACCAAATGGTGGTACCTAATTATCCTGTAACGGTAATCGACTCATCTTCTAATGGGGGTGTTGCAGTTTATAGTTATCAGACAAATGCTAATGGAATGTTTACCGACACCATTACCACTCAAGGAGAATCAGGTCAACTGTGGTTTACCGCTCCTGATAGTTGTGGGATCACTAAAGTGGTATTGGGTTATTCAACGAACACACCCGTTGTGATGGCGACTGCTGGTTTGGTACTTTGTAATAAGATTATTCAAACTAACATAAGTGTTGGTGAAATTGAAAAGTACTCATTAGTTGTTTATCCGAATCCAACTACTGATGAATTGTTCATCAACTTAAAAGGAAAATACCCTATTGGTTTTTTTCTACTTGATGGTGTTGGTCGTCAGTATAATCCAAACATCTCATCCAATGGTGATTTGATTTTGTTGAATATCGGACATCTACCCAAAGGGGTTTATTATCTCAAAGTCAAAACTGAATATGAGTTGGTTGTTGTACCTATTTACAAAAACTAATAACCCCCACCTCTAATGGGTCATCATTATAAATGGGAAACCCCCTCTCTTAGAGAAGGGGGTTTTTTATTTTTGGGGGTTAGACTCTTGTGGTTCCTATGACATAGAACTCAATGTCATATGGGGACTTGAACTTAGTTATGTCAATATTCATGAATCCCTTAAGTGCTTTTTGTATTTCTTTTCTAAGGGTTGTGTATTTTGTAGAATCTACATGGTGGATATTTCCCCCAAGTATATTGTGGGGGTCAAGAACTACTTTGATGATTGTTTTGTCGTAGTAGGATATTCCCTTTATATTGTCATCCACATAAGCTTGTTGTTTTTCATCAAAATTTACGGACACCACATCTTTGCTTACTCTTCTAATAAGTTTTTCAATGGTGTTATTCATTTGTGATTCTGTGATAATGACTTTCATGTTTTATAAATATCTTAGGGTTGTATTTGAATAAACTCAATCCAATAACGGGGACTTCCCAAATGTTTTAGGACTTCTGTTATTTTCCAATCTATATTATTGGTTAGTTCTTGGATATCTTCATAGGATACACCTGAACTATTTTCCACAGAGACATAGTGTAATAGATTGAACATTGGGGTAAGATATACTTTTACGGTGGGGGTGTTCTTGGACATCTTAGTTGAGGGGACCACTTTTATCTCTTCAATGATTTTATCAAACTCAGGTTTTACCAATGAGTTTAGGAGTTTCTCCATTGCTCTGTATTGTAGGTCTTTGTCCATAATTGAATAAATAGTTTATTCATTGGATAATATAATTGGAATATGTATTTTTTACATAATACTCTCCACCTTTTTCTTTTGGAGGTATCCACATTAGGTGTCCACATTTTATTTGGTTTATATGTGGACACTTCGTATATTTTCTCATATGGAATATTCATTGGACAACATTCAGGAGATTCATTTTTCTAATGATCGCATTGTTTTGAAGTACCAAGATGGTACCACAAATAGTATGTTGGTTACAGAGGGGGTAAAGTTCATTAGGGGTTTTGTTAGTGATATAGATTCCCCCATTATAGATCATTGTATTTAATTCGGGATATATTTATAATAAAGAATTATCTACCCCCACTATGAAAAAGGTTATTATATCAGAGAGTCAGTTAGATAAGGTCCGTAATTTTCTTTACAAAATATTTGATGAGAGGTTGTATCCTGTTGAGGGATGGCAGAATGTTGATCATAATATTCGTGAGGCTGAAAAAGATAGATCAGAACATTATAATCTTAAAGGTGAAACATTTATTAGTACTCCTCCCGAAGGTGAGGGTTACTACAACTATTATTCATGTGAGTATATTAATCGTATGGATATTGAAGATACCGAATGTCCGTGTTTGATGTTACAGGATGATGATTATGATTTTTTTGATAAGAGATTCCCCTCTGATTTATGGAAATCTTTTTTGGTTGATTGGTGGAATGAACAATCTGAATATCCCGTAAAGGGTGTTTATAAGTTTTGATATCTTATACCGCGTTAACCGTTCCGTCCTCCCCCTACCCCCTCCGCCGACGGTCCCGACCGACCTTCGGTCGTTCTGACCTCCCGAACCCCTTCGGGTTATATATTATCTTATTATTTTGTCCATCCTAAAAAAGGGGTTTGGTTTTGTAAAAAAGAATTTGTTTATTTGGAAATCTATAGTATATTTGAGGTATACACAAATAAATAAATGAAATGAAAACATTTAGCGATTTAGAATTCAAAACACATCCGAGTGGTGAAGGAGTACAATCCTTTATCTATTTTGATAATGGTTATGGTGCCAGTGTTGTCCGAACTCCATTTAGTTACGGTGGGGATAGAGGGAAGTATGAATTGGCAATCTACCATCAAGGTGGTATTTGTTACGATACCCACATTACAAATGATGTAATTGGTTATTTGACAGAAGATGAGGTGACGGACTTCCTTCGTCAAATTCAAGAATTGGAAAAAGAATAATAAAAATGAAACCCCATCTGTAAAGGTGGGGTTTTTATTTGTTCATCCTAAAAAAAGGTTTTGTCCGTATATTTATTATAAAGTATTTTTTTGATGAAAAGAAAAATTCGTTTGTCCGAATCGGAGTTTGTAAGTTTACTCCGTAGAGTTTTATTGGAACAAGAAACAAACGAACAAGTTGTTCAGGGTACAGGTAATGACCCATATGAGTATAAAAAAGAGGGTAACAAATATTATACAAGAAGAAAAGGTTCTTTATCTTGGCTCGAAACAAAGGGAAATGTTGCTGATGCAATTGCCACTAAGATTTTCAAGGTGACTGTGGAACCCCAGAAGAGTATATCTACGAAACCCACTGAAAAACCAACCACAGTATCCTTTCCTTCCACAAACTTGAAGAGACCTGATGCTAATTTAGGGTCAGATACAACCGCAAAAATTGCTCAAGGTTCCCAAGGTTCTACAAAATATGTGATGGGTGAATTGGGAAGAGCTTCGGAACTTATGGGTAAGATTTCTCCTAAAAGTTATGAACAACTAAACAAAATTATTCAAAGTAAGGGAATGGGTTCTGACTCATTCATCATTGTAAATAAGGATGCCTCTGTTGCATCATTGTTCGGACCTGGTTATAAGTTTGTTGCCAAATCCCCAATAACATCAGGATATTTCAAAGACACTGGAAGTAAGGAAGATAATTTGACATACAGAAAATGGTTTGACCTCACGATGGAATATATTTCCAAGAATCCAAAATCTGCCGATGGGGCAAAGGTAAAAGCCTTTGCTGACAGTATCAATGTCAAAGTAAAAGATTTAGATTATGATAAACATCTAAAAGGTAAGAGTGTTAAAAATTTCTATTCTTATAATGTATTAAAGGATGCGGGATATGCTAAAACTCCATCGGGTGTTTATAAATTGGGTACTGCATCATCTAAGAAAGGTTATTCAGGAACAGGGCCCAATTCATTTCCATTGGTTGATATTGAGACGGGTGAGAAATTAGCTCAAGCGGTTCATGGTGCCGCAGGTAAAAATAGAGAGGATCTTCTACAAAGGGCTGGTGGTGAAGACATAAGAGCTTCAAAAGAATATACAAGAGCTGGTTCGGGATGTGTTAATGTAAACGGAGAATTCATAGCTCAAATGCAGAAATATGATCCGCAATATGTAATTATCCTTCCTGACTCAGGTGCGACCGTAGACATACCAAAAGTTGTCCCGATTCAAACATGGTCTGACAAAATTGCTGAAATGGGTTCCAATTGTGTGAGGTCGTTTATTAATTTGTTCAGTTAAATTTTTTTTATTATCTTTGAGAAAATAAAAGATAATGAAAACCCCCACTATTTTTCTTCTTTCTCTTGTTCCATTTCTTACGACATTTATGGTGAATGAACCTGTTGAGGTTTCCGAAGAAAAACAAATTGTTTTTGTTCAGACAATGGGTAAAGTAAATCAAGATGACTTGAATTTGGTTGTTTCTACAATTTCTGATTTCTACGATTTTCAAGTAATTGTAAACGGTAAGTTCCCGATAATTGATTCTCTGAAAGTTAAAAACACTAATCGTTTTCAGGCTAACCGAGTTTTGAGTGTTTCTAACTCTATGAATGCCGATTTGGATGGTAAGGTTTTGATCCTAACGGAATATGACATCTGCACGGACAGAACACTCAACGGTGTGGTTAATAAAAATTGGGGTATCTTTGGATTGGCTGGTGTGAACAAACAGACAACAATAGTGTCGACTTACAGAATGAAAACAAACCACGTAAATCGTTTGACAAAAGTCACCGTTCATGAATTGGGTCACACCTTAGGATTACAACACTGTCATTATGACGAAAAATGTGTTATGAGTGATGCTAAAGGTAAGGGATCTAATGTAGATGGAACTGAAATCAAATTGTGCTCAGAGTGTAAAAAACACATCTAAAACTCTTCGTAAATAAACACCACTTACTTGTATAACCTATCTAACTTCATTTTGTCTTCTTTGGTGAGATCATCCCACCACTCTTGAACATCTATGTCTGTTATATGGTTTCCGTTATCAATATCAATACGGTTATCGTTGTATAGGGTATATATCCATCCTGTTTCATTATCCAAAACGTAGGTTCCATTCACAAGTGTTGTGAATTTGTTGGGATGATTTATGTAATCCTCTTCATCGGGTTCAAGAAGATCCCATACCCTTGGTTGTTCTGAGTTGAGAAGTAATCCCAAGTCTTGTAATCCCACGTACTTGAAAAGATTCTGCAGATTTTGCTGTAAACCCTCAAGTGTAGAATATCTACCATAACCCCAATCATGATTTCTAACCTTCAATACATTTGGTATTTTTTTGTCTGTTGAAGTGAGAATCATATATTTTGGACTGTACATAGGACTATCTTCTAAGACACCTGTTACTTTAAAGTCCAAATCCAAACCATACAATTGTTTGGCAAGTTTTTTCCCCAAACTATTTAGTACTTTCTCTACACCCTGTAGTTGATTATCCATAATGATAAATATAATGTCGCCCACTTTGACATCATAAATTTATAACCTATATTTTCCTTCATGAAGAATATTTTATTTGCATTGCTTTTTGTTTTGGGTGGAAACTTGTTCTCCCAAAATTACAATAGAGGTCTCCACATTATTTTACAGAGCGTAGATACGTCCTATTTTGAGGAAACAGGTCTTCATTGGAGTGAGTTTTCTCTCACACCAAAAAAATACTACAAGGTGATGGATCTTATTGAATCTGATACCGCTTGTGGGTGTGATATTGTGAAAGATCCCAAAAACTTTATTTCCTATATGAAGGAAACAAATCGTTATAGTAAGGAAGATCGGAAGTTCTACAAAAAGATCATTGGGTATTTGGAATGTCAAATGCCCACTTATGAACTATATATGTGGATTGATCGTGTTCAGGGATTTGGTTATATTGTTACGGGATCATCAAAATGAAAGCCAAACTTGTAATTGAACCATTTGTTCCCTCCCATGAGGAGGAGTTTTATTACAAACCAAGTGAAAAGTGGAATTACTTGGTATGGTGTGATAAGAAATACCTCGGGTATTTTATACGAGTGTATAATGAGATCCCCCCTCGTATAAATCCAGTTCATCTGAATCTTATTGACGAGATCGGTAATACAATACTCCGTGATATTCGGATTGAGTTATCCGAGGATATTCTTGGTGATATTTTGGATCGTGGTGGTGATTGTCAGATCAAGATAAAAAAATCAGGAATATACCTCCTTGGTAAAAAGTGTGAGGTAAGAACCAATTGAACTATAGAGAATTATTGGGCATAGTTTGATCCTTTGTGGTATTTATCTTTATGAATCAAACTCTAAAGAAAATTCTCCACAAAATATGGGATAAGTATCAAGTTTACGACGAGGAATTTATCCGTAAGTTTTTGACAGGATATAAGGAACTTGACTCTATTGAGTTGAGAAATGAATTCCGTAACTGGCTCGGAGGTGACGACGTTGTTTTTAACAAAGTAGAGGAGTTCTTGTCCAAACCACAACGTGCTCGTGTTGGTGGATATGACTTTGAGTTCAAACCACTACTTTGGGATGTGAACATGTCTGATGGTGACATGTGGGTAGAGATGGATAGCAGTCTTCTTGATCCAAATGGAAAGGTTACTTTGGATGGTTATGATGGAAACACCTACGACATCGGTGAGGTGACCAGTGGGAAAGGATTTTCACATGAGGATAGTATTTCTTGGGAAGTATCCAATGAAATAGGTGAAATAATTGAAGATCAACTCAAAGATCTTTTGATTAAAAATTTCGGTGTTGATTTGAACTACCATCATAACATAGTTTATGATGACCAAGCCTTTGATAAGTCATTACGAGAAAACATTCTAACAGAATTTGCCGAAAAAGATTATGATAAAGATATAACCAAATCGTTTGAATTGGTTATAAATAAATTACTGAAAAGAAAATACGAATGGTTTGACCGTATCATCATCAATAAATTGAGTTATTCAAAGGATTTAAATTATCTTGGAATCAATGCTGAATTATTTGCCGATGAAGATTGGGTTGGAAACCAATGGAGAGAATATCATTATTCCACACCAATCCCATCAGAAACTGAAGATACCCCAATATCATTGGATATGATAATTGGTGGTGAATTAAGTAAAAAACTCCAAGGTCATTTCAAAAACGTTTTTTCAATTATTACATCAGAAAAAAAACCAAAATATATGTCTTGGAGTTGGATTGATGTAATACCTGTTGAAATGAATAATAAAAAGTTACGAGAATCCATAAGAAGAATATTAAGGGAAGAAACAGAACCCATTTTGAATGATATGGCTAAACAAGAGCAGACCGAGGGTGAAATTACTGAAAGATGTTGGAAAGGTTATACCCAAAAAGGTATGAAGACAATGTTTGGTAAGAGATATCCAAATTGTGTTAAGAAAACAAAAAAATGAATAAAGAACTCCTAAAAAAAGCTGTAGAAAAATTCCTCAATAATGTCATATTGAAAGGAAAAGATTTGGAGTACACTATGGAATTTAGTGATAACGTCTGGTTGGATGATACAATAGAAGTGGTGGTACATGTTGTTCTCGACTACCTCAAGTTAGCTACTGACAGTCGTTATGAAAGTCTTATTGATAACTTGGAATCGGAGATTGACAGTGTCAACAAATATTTGGGTTTGGAAGACGGAAAAGTATTTCCGTTCTTCACTTGGAGTTACAAGAACTATCAACCTTTACTTGATGAAATGATTGATGTAGAGGAGAATTTTGAAAAGTATTTCAGTAAGTTATACCCTGATGAAAATTATAGGGATTATGGTTTTTATCTTTCATTGAAAACACCTGAAGGGGGGGAGGGAAGTCCTGATTTCGGACTATATTTTGGTTCAGATCAGGACTATGATCACCTTTATGAAGTTGATGATTTAATCACCAAACTTATTTCAGATAAAAAATTATTGGGAGAGTTGGTTGACAAATACTCCATAGAATATCCGAATGAATTTTGAGTAAAACTGTAAGATCAGTTTTTGGGGATCATAAATTCAGGTAATACCAAAGTGTTAGTCAAGGGTACACTTACCAACCTAGCAATTTTACCAACCTCAGATTTAATTTGGTTTTCGTTTTCACCATGTTCTGTAGTAATCCGTACATAAACACCAGGATTTTCGAAAATTTCATGTTCAAAAACTCTAATATCTTGTATTTCTGGATATCTATCCAATAAAATTTTATTCAAAATTCTTTGTAATTGATCAATTTGTGGTATCATAATTATAAATAGTACAAAAATTTTTATATATTTAAATTATGGACAGAATATCGGAATTAGAAGATGAGATTGTTGAACTTAGATTCGCTTTGAAAGAAAGTAGAGATACGCAGCTCATCTATTTGGACATACTCACAAATATCGACACATCCCTAAAAGATTTATTTGAACGGGAGCGTGAGAACGAACGATTTAGTTTTGGTGATGAAGTTGACTATCGAGAATGTTTGGTCAACTTGGATAAAGCCTTGAAAGAATACAAAAGGATATACAGAATAACTTTTTGATATTACTTACCCTTCGGTTTGTAAAAGTTATTGTAATACCACTGTACAACTTTGGAGGGTAATGACAAGATCCAACTGATAATACTAACCGAAACATAAGTAACAAAAAGTACGAATGCGAAAAATAATAAGTGTCCCATAATTTTATAAATACTATAAGTTTTTAACTCAGTTTGTTTTGGAATTCAATTGGTAATGATTCGGTCAATGTTACAAAACATGGGACGATGAGCCAACTCCAATAGTTATATGAACCAATTTGATTGTTTGCCTGCAAACCACCATCTTTTATTTTCTCAAATTCTTTTGATGTGTTGATGGACATTTTTTCTAACAGATTTTCCAAATAATCAATTGTCTGACGATAATCAATAGTTGGATCCCAAATGTTTTCATGATAACCGATTCGTAAACAATGAACATATTGTTGAACTGAAAATCCGTTGGATGACAGGATAGAATCCATTCTGTATAATATGTTTATACCCTTCTTTTTACCAACAGTATCCAATAGTGAAATAACACTTGTTGGATCTTGTAAATACACAATACCATTTCTTGAGTGGTGGATGGTAATACCATTTGTACTCAAATTTGAATAGTCATCAAGTCTTGGTATATTATTATTGGTAATCATAAATGAGAATTCCGCCGGCAATCTAGTTGTCGGTGCTGATAAAGTATATTTATCCACTTTTTCTGACAATTGTTGGATCAAACTTTTAATTTCATCATTCATACTACAAATATATGGAAATATAACTTAACAGACAAATATTTATAAAAATATGAAGTTCGTCATAACAGAAAATCAATTTAAGTCGTTAGTCATGGAAGTGGATGAAAAAGACCTACAGAAGGTCTCCAACTATGTTACTCGTGCCGTCAGGACAAGGTTTCCTATGGTAGATGAGATTGACATTCAATCCGTTTTTACTCCCGACCAAATTGAAAAAAATCCGAAAAGAAAAGAAATTGTGAAAATTTTCATTTTTGTGGACAATCAATTAGAGCGAAGTCATGGTAGAAGATCACCTTTAGCAAATGAAATTACAGAACAGGTAATCTTGAGTTACATCAAAAATTTACTTGAAAAGTTTTTTGGGTTAAAAATAATGAAGGCAAGTTTTGATTCCGATAAGTTTGAATACCAAGGAGGTGAATGGATATGAAAATACGATTAACTGAGAATGAACTTACAGATTTGGTTCACCGAATCTTAGAAAGTAAAAACAAACACCTCTGTTGTGAGAGATGTGATTGGGAGTGGGATATAACAGCCGAGGATGAAGATCCCTATCTATGTCATATGTGTGGTCATAGAAACGACAAGAAAGAAAATAAAGAAGGTGTCGGATCATTCAACGCACCAGATTTTGAAGTGGTTCCCAATCACACAACATTCAAACATGAATATACTGAACAGGATAATGACGAAGAAATGAGATTTGTGAGCGTAGACTTTAATGATGAACCATTCAAAAGACTACAACAAAGCAAAACTCCCAAAGGACCATTCAAAATCATTTATGAAAAATTATCAGGTAAAGATTTTGTTGTAAAGGAAGATGATTTAGAGGTCCACTATATTTTTGGTGGTTTTTCACCCGGTCAAAAATATAATATCTTTTACGGTACAGAAGGAGATTTCGATAAGAGATATGTAAGTGCTAAAGTAATCATTAAGAAAGTTTTGTATAAAGGTATGGATGTCACCCCTTTGATACAGAAAATAACTAACGAGGGTGGTTGGACAAAACAAATGGTAAAAGGTGATGCGTGGGACCGTTTAACATCTATATCAAAAAATTTGGGTTTAACTGTTGGGAAAATTAGAGTAGATTTATCTTACTAATGAAATTAGATACAGTATATCAAGCGACAGATAAATTTCTCAATCAAATGTTGAGAGGCAAACTTGGCATTGATTACGATTTAACATTAGATGAAAAATTTAGTAAACAAGAGGGTATACCATTTTTTAATTTACGTGTTTTGGTTGACCCTGAAAAATACCATTGGAGTGGTATTGATTACAGTTCAAAATATGCGAGTATAATTGATCACATTGAAGATCGTCTGGATAACATTATGAAGTACTTGGGACTTAGTTCCGAAAACTTTGTATCTATTGATTCAAGATTTGACCCTCAAAAAGTAAAACAATATTATGAGAGAATTATGCCTGAGATCCCACGTATATGGAAAATTTTCCAAGAAAGGTGGAGTGGAGGAACCAAGGTTCCTGATTTGGAAAGGGTTGAACTTGTAAAAAAAACTAATGGTGATTACAACTTGAAATTCCATTTGGATAAGACTAATCTATCATATGAAGACCTTCAAGATATTATAGATAATACGTTCCCTATGTGGTTTGTTGTTGTTGCAGATCATGGACTACCTATGGATAGTCATTATATAGAATTTGTATAAAATTGGATATTTATAGTTATGGGACGTTGGAATCATAATTCGGAAGATTTAATTCAAGCAGCAATAGAGTATTTTAGAATTTGGATGGAGGAAAATAATATATATCTTCCCAAAATGACACCAATGACATTTATTAATAGAAAGTATGGTGCTGAAATACGAAAAAGTTTGGGGTTATCAACCGAATCACGATTATATCGCGTGGGAGAAGAAGCTTTGGAACAAGGGATAGTTAAATTTGAATCATTTAGACCTAATGAAAAATTTACCGAAAAATATAAAAAACAAATTTCAGCGTTATCCCCTAAGGATATTCCCGATGAATTTAAGTTTTATATTGAAGAGCCAGAACCTAATGACATAAAAATCAATTTGGAAATACCAATTGAGGACTGGTTGAAGATCGAAATGTCTGAATCTCGTTATAGTAACCCATTCAATGATAAACTTGAATTTATGAGGGATAATTTGATAAAATATTTGGGACTTGAGACAGGTAACCCTGAACACGGTTTTTTTAACATAGACACCTCTTTTAGAGTCACGAATGTTGACGAGTGGGTAAAAAAATTTGAGAAAATAATAAAACCTGAAATAAAAAAATTACCAACCTCAGAACCTATCAAGGCAATTAAGTTAGAAATAAAACCAACAACAGGTAAGGTAAAAATCACAACTTCAGTCAAAGGTGGTTATGGATTTCGGGGTAAGGTGGATTCTCGTCAAGGGATTAGGGAATTACTAAACCAAAAATACGGTTATACCTTGGATAATATTATTGTAGATTAAGAAATCATGGGACAAAAAATAACAATTACAGAACAAGAGCGTCAACACATCTTAGAGATGGGTGAGCGTTACAAAAAAAATCCATTCTATACAGCCAAATCATTTGATATGGGTGACACAAAATTCGGTGACTACCAAATTAATGAGAGGGCTCAGAAATATACCGATCAACTCGCATCCTCTTTTGAAGAGATCGCCCGAAAAGATGGAAGGTTGGTTGTGAAAAAAACATTGGAAAATCTTCTTGAGTTTTATAAAAACAGAAAAGAAGAATAACACCTCCCCCCTTGATTGGGGATTTTTTATTTCTATATTTTTATTATGACTGAAATACAAATATTCGAAACCAGAGAAGACATGCTCCAAATAATACCCAAAGGTGGTGTTATTGCCGAATTGGGAGTATTCAAAGGAGAATTTTCAAAGATTATTGATAAAGTTTGTGAACCCACCGAATTATACCTTATTGACATTTGGAAAGGTGAAAGGATGTACAGCGGAGATGCGGATGGTAACCACAAAAATTTTGAAATAGAATATTATACATCGGATCGGGCCTACAACATAACCCTCGAAAATGTGAAAGAATGTAATTCTAAAGTAACAGTTTTACGTAAATCCACAGACTATGTCAACGAATTCAGTGACAATTTTTTTGATATGATTTATATAGACGCCGATCATTCATACCAAGGTGTGATCAACGATCTTAATATCGCTTATAAAAAGATTAAGAATGGTGGTTATATAATGGGTCACGATTATGAACAAAATTTTTACAAAACAAAAAATGTATATCATAATGGTGTGAAGAGAGCGGTTGATGAATTTTGTGAGAAAAACAAGCAGAAAATTGTTTGTAAAGGTATCGACGGATGTGTAAGTTACGGAATTAAAATAAATAAATAATGACTTTGAAATTATACTTTCACTAAGGTTTTCAATTGGTGTACAAGAAACGGATGTCCCAAATTCACGGCTCATCATAGAATTGAAGATAATCTTTTGACCGTAAGGATGGAGTGGAATGAATTCGAAATTTTCTTTTTTATCGACATCGACTCGCAAGACACACTCATGGAAATGTTTAATGATACCAAACCTGTGGAACAATACAGCGGAGATTTAGAGTATTGTCTGAGTATATTAGAGAAAAATTTCTGATTATGATATACATAATGACCCCATGTTCTCGACCCGAGAATTTATCAAAAATAAAAGAAACAGTACCTAATCAATGTACTTGGGTTGTACTATACGATCAATCAGTTGGTAACGATGTTGAATGTATTTCAGATGTATGTTTTTATTCAGAAAACACTGGACATTATGGAAATCCATTAAGAAACGAATTTTTAAATTTATTTTCTGATAAATTTACTGATGATGATTGGGTATATATTTTGGATGATGATAATATTATCCACCCCGAATGGTATTCGATTATTTCAAATTTGATAGATAATGAAGACCAAAACATAAATTTTATCAATTGGGGACAAGTCGGAGGTGTTGCTACAACTAAATCACCCAAAGTCGGTAACATAGACACCGCATCTTACATGTATAAACCCAAAGCATTCAGGGAAGTTCGTTATGAGATGGACTACACATCTGATGGTATTTTTGCGGAAACAATTTTTGAACTGTCCAATCCAAAAACTATTATGAAAGAATTGGCTTATTATAATTTTTTGAACCCAAATTCTAAGAAGCCCTCAATAGACATTGACAGGATTAAAATAGATGATATCCATCCAACCTTATTACAATTTTTATATCAACAAAAACAAAATACTTGAGACATTCTATTTATAATAAATTATTATAAAATGGCTCAATCACATAAGTCCCTTCCAAAACCAACAAGTCGTAAAACGATTAATAAGAGAAATAAGTTACAACAAAAAAACATCGAAATTATAAACAGATTATCCAAGTAAGGATATATCTTTTTGATATTTTTTTCTTATAATATTGTTATGGGAACTATCAAAATTTTATCTAACAAACTTATCCTAACACATGAGGATGGAACTAAAGAAACTCTGTCCATTCCGAGATTAACAAATTTCGAAGTAGGTCAGGTTTTTGTGAGATTTAGAGGAGAAATTTATACTTAACAATATGTAGATATTTATTATGGATGAAAAAGTCCATAGTCATATCTGAAAGTCAATTTTCTAAATTATTGGGTGTCATAAAAGAACAAGAGGAGGTGAATCCATTGTTCAAGACCCAATATAACGCCAATGACAAATCAATTTTGGCGTCGTATTTTTTACTCGAAGAGAAACCAAATACCTACGTTGTTGTAAATCCAAAAGAATTTCTAAACAAATCAAGAGTTTGGGCCGATGGTGCGGACGTTTATAAATTGAACTTCGACATAGCACAGTTACCAAAATCTCAAGTAGAAATTGTTGGTGAAATTGATGATCACCCAAAATATAAAATATTTAGGATCCCTTATTGGTTGTATAAAAAAGAACCAAAACTTGAGGTAAAACGTATTGACGGGTTCAAAAGACACAGTTCCTCAGGAAACGAAGATGTGTATGTAAAAATAGGTCAAATGGGACTTTTAGACGCCTTTGAGGCTCTTGGTGGGGACTTTCCCAAAATCAGAGCTACAGTCGATAGACTATTAAATCCAACAAAACCAAAGGAGGCTGATCCTTCGGTAAAAACTATTTCTGAACCATTTGGTACTTCATTTAGAAAACCTTATTGGGGAGATTGATCTTAAAAAAACTGAACTATGAGTTGTCTTAAATGTGTTATTGTAAACCCTACATCAAAAGCGATCGTTATAAATTATGTAAAATGAGTGTCGCCCCATAATATATTGTAATATGAAAGAAAAATGTGTATCGTGTGGTAATGAAACGGATTTCAACACCACAACTGA
>Ga0172367_10004257_pt1 | contig 17956 bp, 17 predicted proteins | sample Lak10m_FD_114542 | JGI IMG/M metagenome (GOLD analysis project Ga0172367, IMG submission 114542) | Freshwater microbial communities from Kabuno Bay, South-Kivu, Congo - kab_022012_10m | ecosystem: Environmental > Aquatic > Freshwater > Lake | place: Democratic Republic of the Congo: South-Kivu...
CAGTAGTAAGAGCGTTGAGTGCAATTAATAGGAGAATAAATCCTAAGATTAACCAAACTGTCCACGTGACGCCATTCGATGGATTGGGTCGCCAGCTACCCTGAAGTCCTCCTAAGCGCAAAACCTCTTGAGCCTTTCGGTCTTGAAGAAGTGGGCTATCTAAAACCTTCAATATTTGGAGAGTGGCAAGGCTGAGGGCTCGGTCGGGCTGGTTATTTCGTAGTTCGGGGGCTAAGTAATTTGCTAAAATGTCTTTTGCTTTAGCGTCGGTAAGGATGGGTTCAAGGCCGTAGCCTACCTCAATTCGAGAACGATGCTCTTTCCAGTATAAGGCTAGGAGTACGCCGTTATTCTTTTCTCGTTGTCCAATTTCCCATTGGGTGAAGACTTGATTAGTCCGCGATACAGGATCTTCACCGTCAAGACTGTCAAAGATGGCGATGACGATCTGCTCGCCGGTGAGGCGATCGTGTTGAATGAGGAGTGATTGTAGAGACTCGGAGATAGGTTCTGAAAGAACATGGGGTTGATCTAGAATATATGTGCGAGGAGGCGGAGGAATGGGTTTGTTAGCCCAAATAAGGGATGCGACTGGAAGTAGTGTTATCCAAAGTGTGGCTGAGAGTAGGATTGCTTGTTTCAATTTATTCAGTTTCACGATGGATGGCCTCTTTAAAGAAAGTATCAAAATTCCACTTTTGGAGCAGTTTTGGCAGTCGTTTCAGCCTGAAAATAAGGTCGTTCCTTAAAATTGCGCATTCCTGCCACGATGGATTGAGGGAAGCGTTTTAAATAGGAATTGTACTCTTGAGTTGCTTCGTTAAATCGCATCCTTTCGATAGTAATGCGATTTTCGGTTCCTTCTAGTTGGGATTGAAGTTCTAGAAAATTGCGATCTGCCTTAAGTTCTGGGTAGCGTTCGGTTACGACTAAGAGACGAGAAAGAGACTGTGTGAGTTGAGTCTGTGTGGCATTAAATTTTTGTAGGTCTTCAGGGCCGCTCATTTGAACTTTACCTACTTGAGCGCGGGCACGAGTAACTTCTTCTAATACTTGGGACTCATGTTTGGCGTATCCTTTTACTGTATTGACAATGTTTGGAATTAAGTCAGCTCGTCTTTGGTAGACGTTCTCGACTTGAGACCATTTTTCCTGGGTTCTTTCGTTGAGTGAAACTAGGCTATTGTTGACCGAAATAAACCAAGCGCCTAGCAATAACAAAAGGCCTAAAAAACCACCGAAAACTAGGAAAAACGACTTTTTCATAGGGTTGAGTTTAAATTGCGATGCAAAACTGTCAATCGGAAACCCAGGATTTAGAGTTTAGTTGAGAGTTTAGTTGAGAGTTTAGTTGAGAGTTTAGTTGAGAGTTTAGTTGAGAGTTTATTGATGAGTTAGGTAGTTCATCATTCTGAGCTTGATTGTCTTGCTCTGGCTCGGTAAAGAAGAGTGTATTACGCACACCTCATTTGAGATGCTCGCTAGAGCCTTTCAGTACGTGGTGCCGGTAAGAGTCATTCATTTTATGACCTATGATTCAGCCGGTTATTTGAGGTGGAGGGGATCGCAGACAGTCAAAGAAGGACTTTGACAAGTCGGTGTTCCATAACCGCGGTAATTGCGCATTTCGTCTTCCGGAGTGTCGCATTCCGCTTTTTGTTAGGAGTCTCATTCATGCCAGCAGTTACTATGCGCGAACTTCTCGAAGCAGGAGTTCATTTCGGTCATCAAACCCGCCGTTGGAATCCAAAAATGAAGCCGTATGTTTTCGGCGCACGCAACGGTATTTATATCATTGATCTACAGAAAACCGTTGATAACACTCGTGCTGCTTGCGCGTTCACTGCAAAAGTTGCAGGCGAAGGTAAAAAGGTTCTTTTCGTTGGAACCAAGAAGCAAGCTAAAGAAGTGGTTGAAGATGAAGCTAAGCGCGCAGGCATGTATTATGTGACTAACCGTTGGTTGGGTGGAATGTTGACCAACTATCAAACAGTCAAAGCTTCCATAGATCGTTTGAAAAAAATTGAAGCACTTAAGGCTTCTCCTGAATGGAGCGAAATTCCTAAGAAGGAACAATCGCGTTATGATCGCGAATTAGAAAAGCTTCATAAGTCCTTGGGCGGCATTCAAGATATGAAGAAGCTCCCAGGAGCGATCTTTGTTATCGATACCGAAAAAGAACACATTGCAATTAAAGAAGCGAAGAAGTTAGGAATTCCTACTATTGGTGTTGTGGATACCAACTGTGATCCAAGTGGCATCAACTATGTTATTCCAGGTAACGATGATGCGATCCGCAGTATTCGTTTGTTTGCAAAGTTGATCGCTGACAGTTGCATTGAAGGTGCTAGAGCTTATCAAGAAAAGCTTCGCGCTCAAGAAGGTGCTGATGCTGTTGGTAGAGATGAGCTTGAGACCGAGAAAAAAGTTTCTCGTTTCGAAGGCGATATTGATCTTCAAGGAATTGATGAAGCTGATTTAGAAGCTCAAGAATCTGAAGAAGAAACCACATCCGAATAACGCCGGATTAGGATAAATTGGGAGAGAAATTAGATGGAAATTTCAGCAACCCAGGTCAAAGAACTTAGAGAAAAAACTGGCGCTGGTATGATGGATTGCAAAAAAGCGCTGGCTGAAACAAGCGGTGACTTTGAAAAAGCGGTCGAATACCTTCGTAAAAAAGGGATCGCCTCTGCTGCTAAAAAAGCAGGACGTGCTACAAAAGAAGGCGCTGTTTCTTCTTACATTCACGGCGAAGGCAAAGTCGGAGTTTTGGTTGAAGTAAATTGTGAAACAGACTTCGTGGCACGTACGGAGCAATTCAGGCAATTCGTTAAGGATTTAGCAATGCACATTGCTGCAGCAAATCCACAATGGGTTAAACCAGAAGAGGTTCCTGCCGACATTTTGGCGAAAGAAAAAGAAATCGCCGTAGCTCAAATGCAAGCTTCTGGAAAGCCAGCTGCTGTTCTTGAAAAAATTGCTGAAGGCAAGGTCAAGAAATTCTATGATGATACTTGTTTGATTCATCAGGCCTATGTCAAGGATCCAAATAAAACTATCGAGCAGTTACTGAAGGAAACGATTGCTGCTCTTGGTGAAAATATTTCGATCCGTCGTTTTGCACGCTTCGTGCTTGGCGAAGGTCCTAAAGAAGTCGCAGCTGAAGAAGCTGTTCAGTGATTGAACTGATAAAGCACAGGTCTTCTCCTGGAGGTTTTGATGGAAATCGCTATGAATGAGAAAAGAAGTAAGCCTTATAAGCGTGTTCTATTGAAACTTTCAGGGGAAGCACTGGCTGGGGAAGCCGGTTACGGAATCGATACAGATGTGTTGAAGTATCTTGCATCTGAGATCAAGGAGATCCATTCAACCGGTATTCAAATTGCCATTGTGATTGGTGGCGGTAATATTTTTAGAGGAATTAAAGGCGCGACCAAGGGAATGGATCGAGCATCGGCTGATTATATGGGTATGCTTGCTACCGTTTTGAATTGTTTGGCGCTACAGGACGCTTTGGAGCATGAAGGCGTCCATACTCGTGTCCAATCCGCCATTGAAATGCAAGAACTTGCTGAGCCTTACATTCGTCGGCGAGCAATTCGCCATCTTGAAAAAGATCGGGTGGTTATTTTTGGTGCGGGTACTGGTAATCCGTATTTCACCACAGATACGACAGCGGCTCTCCGAGCAATGGAAGTCGGCTGTGAGGTTGTCATTAAAGCAACTAAAGTCGATGGGATTTACGATGCCGATCCTAAGGTAAAAGCAGATGCAAAATTCCTTGCAAATTTGAGCTATCTGGATGTTCTCCAGAAAGGGTTAAAAGTGATGGATTCGACTGCAATCTCACTTTGCATGGATAATCAGCTCCCAATTATTGTTTTTAATTTAAATCAAAAAGGTGCGTTGAAGCGCGTGGTCGCTGGGGCAGAGGTTGGTACTCTCGTTCGGTAAAGTGAAGTCCGCGCTCACGCTTTAAAGGGGAAAAAATGTCAAAAGCGATCATTGATTCGATGTCTCAGCTTATGGATAAGACGATTCAATCCTTAAAGGCTGAACTTGCAAAAGTCCGCACTGGACGCGCTTCGACAGCTCTCGTTGATCCAGTTCATGTGGATTATTATGGATCAAGTGTCCCTATTAATCAGGTAGCGAACGTAACTACTCCTGATGCTCGAACAATCCAGGTTGTGCCTTGGGAAGCTGGGTTGATTGGCGCAATTGAAAAGGCCATTCTTGCAGCTAATATTGGTCTTACTCCTCAAAACGACGGAAAAGTAATTCGAATTCCATTGCCCCCAATGACTGAAGAGCGCCGTAAAGAGATGGTGAAGCTCGTCAAGAAGATGGGCGAAGACTCTAAGGTTGCTATTCGTAACCATCGCCGTGATGGAAATGAAGAAGTGAAAAAACAAGAAAAAGCAAAAACCCTTTCTGAGGATGACGCTAAGAAAGCGATGGATCTCATTCAGAAGAAGACTGATGAGAAAGTGGCAGAAGTAGATAAAGTCATTGCAGGTAAGGAAAAAGAAATTCTGACCGTTTGAGGGAAAAGTGCAGAAGAGCCCCGAGATTCCGAGACATGTTGCTATCATCATGGACGGGAATGGGCGCTGGGCTCAGAACCGTGGTCATTCTCGTGTTTATGGGCATGTCCGTGGCTCGGGACGGCTGAAGGCAATTATTGAAGAAGCGGATAAGATTGGCGTTAAAGCTTTAACTCTGTATGCTTTTTCGACTGAGAATTGGACGAGACCTGAGACTGAACTGAGTGCTCTTTGGAAACTTTTGCGGAAGTACCTTCGCAAAGAGGCAGAAAACCTTCATCGAAACAACGTCAGGTTTCGAGTGATTGGTGAGGTTGAACGTTTAGCACCTGATATTCAAGATCTCATTCGGTCAGTTTCGGCAAAACTCTCTAGAAATACTGGACTCCAACTGACTTTTGCGGTTTCCTATGGATCTAGGCGCGAACTTGCTCGAGCTTGCCAACTTTTTGCGCAAGATTGCTTGGAAGGGAAGCGCCATATCGAGGAAATGAGTGAGCAACTCATGAGCCAGTATCTTTGGACTTCAGATTTGGGGGAATTGAGCGAAGTGGATCTGGTAATTCGCACGAGTGGAGAGATTCGAGTGAGTAACTTTCTCTTGTGGCAGGCAGCCTACGCTGAATTTTATTTTACAGATATTTGTTGGCCTGATTTTACGACTGATCGGCTCCGAGATGCAGTGCTTTACTTTTCGGGACGTGAGAGACGGTTTGGGTCACTGCGAACTGGCGCATCCACATGATGAATCTGTCGTCAGAACTAAGTAAGCGAGTCATTACAGGATGCATTGGAGCAATTGCTCTTGTTCTGTTGATTATTTTTGGAGGTTGGTTTGGGATCTGTCTGTTGACTGCAGTTTTGTCTTTGGGGATGATTGTAGAGTTCTGTCAGATTTCATTAGATTCTCGTGACTTTATTGAGAAGCGTTATGTTCTGCTTTTTATGTCAGTGGTTATTTCCATTTTTAATTTTTTGGTTCCTAAGTCCGAATACGAACTTCTCATAAGTTCATTTTTGATCCTTTTTAGTTATTTTCTTTTTTCTGTGCGAGGGCGAGAAGGTTCAAATTTTGTCCGGCATTTTCAGGAGCTCAAGTATTCTTTTTTTGGGATCGTTTATTTGGTTTTTATTCCTCTTTATTTAACGCGCATTCATCGTTTGATTTTTGGGGTCCATTGGACTGTTCTTTTTTTCTTGGTGGTCTGGTCTGGTGATACCCTGGCCTATTTTATTGGAAAAAAATGGGGCAAACGAAAGCTATATCCTGAAATTAGTCCTAAGAAGACTGTTGAAGGTGCGATAGGAGGGCTTGCGTCAGGGGTTTTGGTAACGATCATCTATAAGCTAGCTTTTTTCAATGAATTATCTTGGTTAGGTGCGTTAGTCATTCCGACTGGGGTGGGGGCCTTTGCGCTAGTGGGGGATCTCTGTGAGAGCTTTCTCAAGCGAGCCTATGCTAAGAAGGATTCGGGGGGAATTCTTCCTGGGCATGGAGGCTTTCTGGATCGTTTTGACGGGGTAGTGTTTAGTCTTCCAGTTATGTATGCTTTTACTCAGCTTTTTGGATAACTGAGATTACGGAGGTTTTCTTAAGATGCTCTCGTTGATCGGTTTTCTCATCATATTGGGGCCTTTGGTTGTTGTTCATGAGTTTGGACACTACCTTTTTGCACGACTTTTCAATGTAAAGGCCGAAGCGTTTTCAATAGGGTTTGGACCTAAACTCTGGAGTCGTCAGATCGGTGAAACAGAATGGAAGCTTTCGCTGATCCCCCTCGGTGGATATGTAAAGCTTTTGGGAGAGGATCGTGAAGCAGAGATGTCGCCTGAAGATGTGCGGCGCGCGTTGCATCGCCAAGCAGCGTGGAAACGGTTTTTGATTTTTTTTGGTGGGCCTCTATTTAATTATATTTTCGCAATATTTATTTTCATGCTGATCCTTTTGATTGGCGAACCTCAACTTTCAAATGTTGCAGGTCGAGTAGTCCATGGTTCAGTAGCTGAGCAGGCTGGTTTAAGAAGCGGAGATCGAATTCTCTCTGTCAATGGACAACCTGTTAAAAAATTCGAAGAAATTTTAACAGTCATAGGTGATCGACCTGATCAAAAAACAGATCTTGAAGTTCAGCATGGGGAGTCTCCGACTTCGACGCATATTTTTGTCACACCTTCATCGCAAGCAGGCTTCAATATTTATGGTGAAACAACTCAGGTCGGAGATATTGATGGAGTGAGTCCGTTTCCGCGCTCCACTCGCGTGGGAGTTTCAAATCCAAATTCAGAGGCAGCAAAAGTTGGCTTTAGAAGTGGCGATGAGATCCTCGAATTTAATGGCACTTCGATCCATTCTTGGGAGCAGTTGGAGTCCATTTTTAGTCAAGTACTAAGTGGTACTAAGATTAATTTTAAAGCAAAGCACTCGGACGGTGTATCCTTTGAAGCCACATTGATGAAGCCTGAAGCTTTTCAAGTGTTGGATCCCTTGGGGTCTGGATGGGGCTTGTATTCCTCAGAGCTTTTTGTCGAAAAGGCGGTGCCATCTTCTCCGGCTGATGCCGCTGGAGTTCGCGAGGGGGATCGGTTGATTGGTGTGGGTAATCGTGAAGTTCAAAGTTTTCTTGGACTGAGAGAAGCGGTTCAGGAAGCTGGAGAAAAAACTGGTAAAGTAGATTTACGTTGGGAACGGGCTGGTAAAGTATATTCTGCTTCAATCACTCCTACAGCTACCCAAAGCCGCGACGTAGTGATGAAAAAAGTCACTCAATATACTGTAGGGGTAGTTCCGATGTTTGCGACAGCCGAGCCTGCATATGTCACAGAGCGAATCTTTAACCCTGTTACGCTTGTTGTTAAAGCGACTCAACGTATGGTGGTTCTGACTTGGAGAAATTTTGTTTCGATCGGAAAGATGATTCAGGGTGAAGTATCAGCTAAAACACTTGGCGGTCCGATTCTGATTGGAAAAATAGCCGGAGAATCGCTTTCTCGAGGATTGATCGCCTTTTTGACCACGATGGCCATACTTTCAATAGGATTGGGGGTGTTGAATATTCTTCCTATCCCAGTATTAGATGGAGGCCATATTCTGATTTTATTCATTGAATCCATCCGCAGAAAACCTCTCACACTCCAACAGCTAGAGAAAGTTCAGGGTGTTGGTTTGGCGATTGTATTGATGTTAATGGGATTTGTGTTGTTTAATGATCTCACGCGTATTTCTCCTTTTTAGATAGGTTCAATTGAATGAAGCTTTTAGCTTGGGATACATCATCCAAAGTAGGGACTCTCGTTGCAATTGAATGGGATGCCCAAGTGCAGTCTCAAGGGTGGGAGTCCGTTCGGATGGTGGGGGAGTGGACGCTTAACGTTTCTGCTGCTCATTCTGAGCGATTGTTGTGGGCGGTTCATCAGCTGCTTGAATCAGCTGGATGGAAGATTGGGGATGTTGATCTTTTTGCTGTTGGCATTGGACCTGGAAGTTTTACGGGACTTCGTATCGGGGTCACTACAGCGAGAAGTTTAGCTCATGCTTTGCGAAAGCCGCTGATTCCAATTTCGAGCTTAGCAGCATTGGTCCGCCCGGCAGCTCTTTGGTTGAGTGAATCTGAACAATTCGCCAAAACTGTAATCATAGGTGCCACTGACGCATGCAAGGGAGAGTTATTTACTCTTTGGGGAAGTGCGCGTTCTGTTCGAGATTGTGTTTGTTTAGCACACGGTGATGAAGCAGGGTTGTGGAAGCGAGGCGTTGAAGAGACGGTCATTTTACCTCAGAATTTGATAGAGGTGATTAGTAAAAAGCTGGCTCAAAATCAACGAGAGGAAGGGCGTGCTTCTTGGTTGGCTGTGGGTGACGGTCGCCAACGTTATCTCGAGATTTGGAAACAATTACCCAAAGACCAGGAGCTTGAGTCCCCATTTTTATTTTCTCATCATGTTCAAGGGCGCTATTTGGCTCAACTCGCTTGGGAAGCTTATCAATCAGGAGTGTATCGATCAGCTCTGGATGTTCATCCAAGGTACGTTCGTGCGTCTGATGCAGAATTAAAGCTCAAAGCAGGCTTACTGCGCGCAGCTCCTCTAGGCGGAGACACATGAGTCTTGAAATGAGTTCATCGGCCTTGGGACCTTTGTGTGCATTTTGCTCTTCAGTTACATGGGCTATTGGTTCTACAGGTTATGCTCAACTTTCGCGTCAACACTCTCCCTTCGCAATTAATTTTTCTCGGGCTCTTCTTGCATTTCCTCTTTTTATTGTTGCTACTTTAATTTCAGCAGGTGGAATTTCGGGCGCATTAGCCCAATATGCGACTCTTAAGGGGTTTCATTTTGGATGGCTCACTCTTGCGATGTTGGCAAGTTATGGGTTGGGCGATGTATTATTTATGTCGAGCACTCGATCTTTAGGGATTCCGGGTGCACTGGCAATTGCGTCTTCCTACCCTCTTTGGGTCGCAATTGCTGGTTATATTTTTTTAGGAGAGCGTCTTTCGGGTGTCCAATGGATGGGGCTTCTGGTTGCTCTATCAGGAATTGGTATTGTTATTTTGAGTTCGACTTCTCAATCTCATCCGATGGCAAGAAAGTCGCTCGCTCGAGGGATATTGTTTGCGGTATTAACATCGGCTTTTTGGTCTCTCCATGGTTACGCGGTGAGCAGAGGAGGTAAAGATCTCAGTCTTCCGGTAGGAAATACGGCCCGAATGGGTGCAGCTCTTCTTGTTTGCTTGGGGAGTGGTAAGTTCATTGATCCTCGGTTAAAGTTGGTTTTACCCTGGAAAGAATTTCGACGAAATTTTTGGCTTTTTGTCTTAGAAGCTTTTGTAGGGTCGTGTCTTTTTATGTACGGAATGAGTCATTCGCCGCTAGCGGTAGGTTCAACGCTTTCGGCGTTGGCTCCTGTCATTTCTGTTCCCGCAGCGTGGATTTTTGGGGTTGAAAAATTTTCTATCCCTCGGACTTTTGGGGTGTGCTTGGTTGTTTTTGGTGTCTCAATGCTAATGAGTGGCTTTTAATCGGATTTATTACAATTTTGTAGTAATCTGAGCGACAAATGACAGCTATGCGCAAAATTTATTTGATTCCCAATTTTGTCACTACAGCAAATATGTTCTGCGGTTTTTATTCAGTGATCGCTGCAATTCAGCACGATTTTTCGACAAGTGCTTGGGCAATTGTTGCTGCAGCTGTTTTTGACATGTTGGATGGGCGAATTGCCCGATTAGCTCGAGCAACAAGCCAATTTGGTGTTGAATACGATAGCTTATCTGATTTGGTAAGTTTTGGGATGGCTCCAGCAGTTTTACTTTACCTTTGGGCGTTAGAATCATTTGGACGCTTGGGATGGGCTGCGGCTTTTTTATTTATGGCCTGCGGAGCATTGAGACTTGCTCGATTCAATATTAGTTCTGCAGTTCAATCTAAGGCTTACTTTCAAGGATTGCCAATTCCAACTGCTGCTGGGATTGTCTCAACATTTGTCATTTTTTGTCACGCATTGGGTTGGACTGAAATGCGGTTCTCTATGTTGATTCTCGCTTTTGTCTTGGCTACTCTGATGGTGAGCACTATCCGATTCCCTTCTTTTAAAGAATTGAATTGGCGTTCCAGAGCTACTTTTGGTTATTTATTAGTGGGGGTTCTTGCGATGATCCTTATCGCAGCTAAACCGGAAATAACGCTCTTTCTTTTGTTGAGCGGATATGTGGTTGTTAGTTTGGCTTGGAACCTATGGATATTATTGTTTAGGCCAGGTGTAAAAAAAGAACATTTGGGTCAATTCTCAGATCATCATTCAAGTGTTTGATTTATTAAAAAAGGGGCTTCTCTCATGGAAAAAACTTGGAATGTAGGCGTTGTTGGAGCGACTGGTGCTGTTGGAAAAGAGCTTCTTTCCATTCTTGAGAGCAGAAAGTTTCCTGTAGGCCAATTAAAACTTTTTGCATCGCCTCGCTCTCAAGGTAGGGTCATCCAGGTCGGAAACCACCTTTGCCGATCTGAGATTCTTGAGTCAGGTTGTTTTAATGGTCTAGATATAGTTTTTTTTGATGCGTCAGATGCGATCTCAAAAGAATGGGCTTTGCACGCCGCTGAAGCAGGTGCATGGGTAGTCGATAATTCGGCTACTTTCCGGATGAGCCCTGACACTTTGCTTTTGGTTCCTGAAGTGAATGGTGAACTGCTCGCAGCACACTTAAAAGGGCGGGATGTTAAAAGTTTATCTGCAAATGAAAGAATTATCTCTGGCCCAAATTGTTCGACAGTTCAGTTGGTGATGGCGCTCAAGCCTATTCGCGATGGTTGGGGAATTAAACGAGTTGTTGTCTCGAGTTATCAAAGCACAAGTGGAGCAGGTGCCGCGGCAATGGAAGAGCTTTCTGCTCAGACGGTCGGAATGTTTAATCAGCAAACTGTGTCTCCAAAAAATTTCGTTCATCAGATCGCATTTAATTGTATTCCTCATATTGGTGGTTTTAAAGATGATGGGTATACTAGCGAAGAACACAAAATCATGGCTGAAAGTCGGAAGCTTCTTGGGCTTCCACAGCTTCGAATCACTGCAACTGCAGTGCGTGTTCCAACTTTCTCTTGTCATGGAGAAACAGTTCAAATTGAATGTGAAAGAGCTGTGACCGCGCAGGAAGCTCGTGAGGCTTTGCGACGACAGCTCGGAGTAGTGGTTCAAGATGAACCAAATCAAAACATCTATCCCATGGGCTTCACTTCCGAGGGAGACGCGGTAGAGGGCGCCACAGGTCGGGATGCAGTATATGTGGGCCGCGTTCGCCAGGATTTTTCTGTCGAGAACGGTTTGAACCTTTGGGTGGTCTCCGATAACCTCAGAAAAGGAGCCGCACTCAATGCAATTCAAATCGGTGAGCTATTGGTTAAGTTGTCTCGGTAGAAAAGGGTTTGCTAGTGCATTCTTTTTTGGAATTGCATTAGCGTCGATTTTTAATACCTCTGCACAAGCAGCTATTACGGTGGTCCCTGTTGATTCATCGGGGGTTGTTTTATCGAATAATGCCAGCGGGACTTCAGTATTTTATTATCCAGCTGGTCCTTATGCTGACGATATTTCTGATCCACCTATCTATTTTCGGGATACTTCAGATAGTTCGATTCCTTCTGTCATTAATGTGATCTCCGGACAGGCTTCCGCGAGCATCTTTAACCGCAATGAATTGGTTTATTTTACATTTAACTCCTCAAATAAGGGAGTTGTTGCTCCGATAGGTGGAAACATAGTGGTTTTCGTAACCGCTCAAGGTACCAACGGAGAAAAGCCAGTTCCCATTGCTTTTGCGGGAGATGCGGCAGGACATGGGGGACTATGTCCTACAGTTACGGGATGTCTCAGTCAGAATGTGAATCCAGATAACGAATTTAGTTATTATTTTTCGTATCGGTATACTCCTGGCGCAACGGTGATGTTGGGAATATTCCCGATGGATGTTTGTATTAACTACACCAAATACTATGGTGGTACGGCTCGGGGTTGCGGCGGAACAGATGGAAATTCACCCGGTGAAGTGAAGGTGAATGAGACGAATGTTGCGGATGCAATGCAGCTCAATTTTTATGTTACAACATTAACGGCCGATGGCAAAAATGGAGGATCTCCTGGTCTAACAGCGATGCTTTCAAATCCTGCTCCAGCAGATAAGACAACTAGTGTGACGAGTCTTGTATTTGAGCGAATCACCATTCCGCCAAGCATGAATTGCCCGTCTTTAGTTGATGTATATATGCCGGGAGATTCACAAATTATTTTGGATGCATCTCGTTTTTCTAAGGCAGCCAGAGATTTAGTTGCACCTGTGACTCACCTTTTAGTTGTAGGAAATGATGGGGCTTCTCCTCTGATTAGTACTACACTCAATATCGGGAACTCTATCGCTGCTCGAGTGGGTCTCGGATTAAATGAGAAGATTACGGGATTTACAAATACTACAGATGGCAGTGACCATTTTCATAACCTTTCATTTATGGTTCGAGATGCAGCAGGCATAGTCGTGTCAGGTCAAGGTGCCTGTGCATTGCCAGCAGGGGTGCAGACTTCGCAGGTCCAAGGCTTTCTTGCTAAAGGAAGCTGTTTTATCGCCACCGCGGCTTATCGATCTTATGATGTTCCACCTGTGAGGATGTTGCGCCATTTTCGTGATCGCATTCTAATGAATTCAATTTCAGGTCGTGCCTTTGTTCGTTGGTACTATCATTGGTCACCTGATGCAGCTCAATGGTTGATGGGACATCCTTCTTTTCGTTATCCAGTTTTAATTGCGTTGATTCCAGTTGAAATTGTAGCTTGGGTATTGCTGTATCCAGTGTGGGCGGGCTTGATTCTTATTTTAATCATTGCACTCAAGTTGCGATACTTAAGTCGAATGTCGACAGCCTGGATTGCTTTGTTTGTTTGTATGTTGACAGTTTCTCATTTGTCATGGGGCTCTCAGACAGGATCTGAAACAAATTCTAAGCAGCCTTTCATTGATGAAATTAGAAAAACCTTACCTCCAGAACAAAACTCGTCAGAGTCTTATATTGATTCAGTTTTAAAAAAGATTCCTGATCGTTCATCTGAAGGCAGCTATATAGAGAATTTAAAAAAAGAACATCCGGAGAAATTTACTAAGTCTTCTTTGGATACTCAATGGCTTGAAGAGAAGCGAAACGAGCTTCCTCCTAAAGAAGAAGGAGGAGCCATTCTCGCGCTTCAGGAAGGACGTTCCGAACTTCATCCTCGTATGCCAGGGGACATTCGTTATGCATTCGGATTGAGGTATGGGGCTTCTTTGGTTCGAGATGTAACAGCTGTACCAGGAGCGATGATTAGACCATTTGATGAACTTTACGGAAGCCACTATGTCCCTGAGTTTTCACTTTTTTTTGAATACCAATTTCTTCGTCATGAAAGATTTGCGTCTCTCGGTATTCTTGGAGGTGTTGGACTTGCATATTTTCACGGTCAGGGGACGCTCAAAGTGAATTTGGCGAAACCTTGGGCTCCAGGCGAAAGTTTTGGGCAAGGAGCAAAAACTCAATTCCAATTTTATGCTGTGCCAGTGACTGCTGCGCTGACGTATCGAATGAATCTTTTAAATTATCTAAGACCATTTGTGATGGCGGGTCCTACCGGAATTTTTTATATGGAAACGAGAAATGACGGTCAGAATGGAAAGCATGGATATTCGAAGGCACTTTCGACTTCAGCAGGCGTATCTGTGTTGATGGATTGGTTATCCTCAAGAGATGCGTGGGATTCTTATCGCGGCTCAGGAATTCGGCACTCCTATTTGACAGCAGAATATAGCAAGGTATTTGCTCTCGACAGTGATGTAGATTTTGTGGCATCGGGGATCTGGGCGGGAGTTATTTTCGAGTATTAATGATGTGGAAATACGTTTTATTGATGTCTTATATCGGCACCCGCTATTGTGGTTGGCAAAAACAAAAAAGGGCTCCGGGACCGGGTAAGTTTAGCATTCAGGAAACAATAGAGTCAGCTCTTCAGCAGATGACGAGTGAGGAAAAAGTTTCTGTAGTGGGAAGTGGTCGGACTGATTCCGGAGTGCACGCAGTTGGGCAAGTTGCGCATTTTGTTCTGACTAGCAAAGAATGGGATCCTGAAATTTTAAAAAAAGGTTTGAATTCTTTGCTGCCGATGTCAATTCGCATTCTTCAGGTATCGCGCATTCCTATAGAATTTCACGCTCAACGAAGTGCCGAGCGCAAGCAGTATAGTTATTATTTTCAACAGGGACCTTGTCCTTTGCCTCATTTAGAGCCATTGAGTTGGTGGATTCGCAAGCAACTTGATTTAAATGCGATGAATCAGGCACTCAGTTATCTAGTGGGGGAGTATGACTTTAAGCCGTTTCAGGCATCAGGAGCCAAGCCGGGGCCTACTGTAAGAAAAGTTTTAGAAGCTCAGGTGACGCTTCAATCTGTGGGATTTCCTGGAGGAGTAGCTGAGCAAGCTTCTCTGGTTCGATTGCGAATTATAGGTACCGGTTTTCTCAAGCAAATGGTCCGCGGTATTGCTGGGACTCTGTTGCAGGTCGGAGAAGGACATAGAGATCCTCAGTGCGTCCAGGAGATTTTACAAACCCTGGATCGTTCTCGGGTAGGCGCTACTGCGCCTGGTCGAGCGCTTTGGTTAGAAAAAGTGTGGTACCCCGCCTCAATAACAGGTGATTTTGGAGCAGAGTGGCTCACTTAAAAGCTGTTATCCATGTCACAATAAGTCACAAGAATTCTAGGAAAGCCGTGCTTTTAGGGGAGCCTTCTTGTTGACTTTTCTGTTTGCCTTCGACTAGAAACGATCTCCTATGGAATTACACGTTCAGGTCGAAAAGCCATCTAATATCGTTCGTAAACTTACTGTTAAAGTGCCATCCAAAGTTGTTGAAAGCCGAATTCAAAAAGGCCTCATGCAAGTGCAGCGCACCGCGAGCCTTAAAGGATTTCGTAAGGGGCATGCGCCTCTTTCGGTGATTAAACAGTATTATGGCGATGATATTAGGCACGATGTTTATCATAACCTGATTGACGAATCTCTTCGTGAAGCTGTTCGTGAACAGAACCTCATGATCGTTGGTCGTCCGACAATTGAGGCTTCTGAGCACCAAATAGGTGCAGGTGAGCATGATCACACCATTCGCGAAGGCCAAGATCTTATTTACACTGCTACCGTAGAAGTCATTCCTGAAGTTGAAGTAAAAGGTTATACGGGCCTTGCACTGACTCGCGAAAAAGTAGACGTCACTTCTGAAGATGTCGAAAAAGTGATCGACGGCTTATGTGATTCTCAAGCTGAGCTTGTTCCAGTGAGTGGCGGACTTGTTGGTTCTGATGGTAAATCGACTTCACGTCCTGCAAAAGTAGGTGATTTTGCTGATATCTCCTTCAGTGGTGGTATGGTAACCTCAACCGGCATCGAAGAAAAAGCCGGAATGAAGGGAGACCGTCTTTTACAGATTGGATCCAACACATTTATCCCTGGTTTTGAAGATCAGGTTATTGGATTGAGTGCTGGAGAAACAAAGACATTTAGAATTAAATTCCCTGAAGAATATCACGAAAAAGAAATTCAGGGCAAAGAAGCAGAGTTTACTGTTACAATTCAAGAACTCAAAGAAAAGAAGCTTCCTGTCCTTGATGATGAACTGAGTAAGAGCATGGGTTATGAGAGCCTGGCCGATATGAAGAAAAAGGCCGAAGAACATCTTACCCGTGAAAGAACTAATGAAGTTGAAGGCAAGTTAAGAGCAGAACTTGTGAAAAAACTCATCGAAAAAAATGAGTTTGAAGTACCAAAAGCTCTGGTTGATGCTCAAGTCCGCGCTTTGATTCAAGAGTGGGCTGAGCAGCTCAAACAACAAGGTGCTAATGATCAGATGATTCAGCAAGCAGTCATTCAAGAGCTTGAAGAATTGAAAAAACGAGCTAAAAGTCAAGTTCGTGCTAGTTTGATACTCGAATCTATTGCCAAAAAAGAAGATATCTCTGTCAAAGACGAAGAGATTGAAACTGAGTTAGCTAATAACGCTCTGGCAATGAGAGTGAATGTCGAAAGACTTCGTGAATATTACGCCAAGAATCCTGGTCGTAAAGAAGACTTAGTATTTCGGTTGAGACAGGATAAGACACTCGGATTTCTGGTTGATAAGGCAAAGATCAAGTCTTCTTGAAAATTAAGATAAGTAGGCTGGGTAAACTGGATACCATAACGATATAGAGTAAACTCTGTGTTCATGATGGACTCCAGTTTATCCTCCCTTCTTACAATTCGTCCGACAACAGAAAATAAAAAAGACGAATTTTCCTCGCTTAAGGGGACTAGAATCCGTAACCATCTTCGAGTATGAATGGGTTTACAGTTTTTTAGAAGGCAGCCACTTTTTGAAATATCTGTAATAAACCCTGATTTTGACCCATCTCCCCCTGTAAAAAAATCCCATTTCACTTTTCGCAAAACAGGCAGTCGAATATCTTGGCGCATGTCCATGGTATGTCCCCCTAAAAAGAGGGTGCCTAAGCATGCTACGTGCCAACACCAATTCACTTTAAATGACAGGTTGAAATCGATTGTAGTTCAAGATGACACAGGATAGTTGCGCCTTGTTGCACTTCGCAAGAATTTTTCTAAGAAATATCCTATGCAGAGGAGTGATCTCTGAGAACCGTCATTCGAGGGCTTGCTAGTGAGATCCCTCGTTGTTTGAGTTGAAAGAGGGATGCTTCGATGATTTCATCGGCAATAAAATACTGTAGTCCAAAATTCTCGATGTAATAAACAAATTTGTAGCTGATCCAAGATTCTGTAGTTTCAGCAATGATGACAATGGGCTGAATATCTTTTCTAATTCCCTTTACTTGATTAGCTGCCTCCAGAAGAGCCCGTTTTACTATTTCAGGAGAGATATCGAATGAAATTCTAAAAATCTGGCTCCTCGCAAAAGGTCTTTGCTTTGCGGCGTAGTTAGAGATTTGGGCTTGAGACATCGTTTTATTAGGGATTGTGATTGCTTCGTCAGCAAATCCATGAAGGACTGTTGCACGCCATGATATTTCGTGGACTTGTCCTGTCCAAGTCTGATTTCCATTATTCACTGTGATCCAGTCCCCGATTTCGTAAGGCTTATCGAATTGTAAAGCAACACCAGCAAATAGATTTCCAATTGTGTCTTGAAGAGCGAGACCTAGTACCAAGGAGAAAACGGCCGACGTTGCCATGAGCGGTGCAATTCTCACGTTAAAGATGGCGCTCGCTAACCAGCCAAAAAAAGCTAAGGTTAGAAGAAGTGAGAAAATATTTACGAGAAGTAACGGGAAAGCTACCCGCATGTGACTGAAATAGAGATACTGAAAAACATAAATTCGTGCTGTTTTGATTGCAACCACTGCCTCCTGAATGAGTGCAATCAGCCCAAGATAGGGAGTCAGACGTTCGAGAGGTTGACTTCCCTCGCTAATAAAACGAATGCTGAAATAGGCGGAGAAAAGTACGGTGGCTGTCGTAAGGTGATATCCCAGGTTTCGAAACTGCAATGTCAGATTTCGGTGGCGTTCGACCGAAAGATCTCGAAGAAAAAAACGATAAACGAAAAGCGTCCCTAAAGCCAATAAGGTGATCAGAAATGCAGGTTCGAGTTGAACTAGCTCCTGAATACGTTCGGCTGGAATGAGTGGACTGTTCACTTTAGTGAAGGGCATAAGTACTTACTGAATCGGTATAAGGTATCGAAAAATGAAAAATATCTATATTTTTTAGAAAAAGTGTGATTTCCTGACAAAAATGTCCCATTAATTTCCCAGCGATAATGTCCCCTTAGTCGGAAAGCCGTCGCTAATAGTTAACTACTTTTGGATAATAATTGTTTTTTCTTTTGGCCTGGTGG
>Ga0172367_10004258_pt1 | contig 17955 bp, 16 predicted proteins | sample Lak10m_FD_114542 | JGI IMG/M metagenome (GOLD analysis project Ga0172367, IMG submission 114542) | Freshwater microbial communities from Kabuno Bay, South-Kivu, Congo - kab_022012_10m | ecosystem: Environmental > Aquatic > Freshwater > Lake | place: Democratic Republic of the Congo: South-Kivu...
CAAGCACAGATTGCGCCGATGGCTATTGCAGGGGGTGCTGGTTCTTATTTTTGGGATTTCACAGGTAAAAAGTATTTAGATTTTTCATGTCAACTAGTCTTTACAAATATTGGTCACCAACATTCAAAAGTTATTGAAGCAATAAAAGCTCAGGCTGATATTTTGACCACAATCGCGCCACAACATGCGAACGAAGCACGTAATGAGGCAGCTAAAAAGATTGTTGAAATATCTGGAGATAAGTTTAAAAAAGTTTTCTTTACTAATGCAGGCGCTGATGGGGTAGAAAATGCAGTTAGGATGGCAAGACTACAAACTCATAAACATAAGATTCTTTCTACCTACCGCTCATACCATGGCAATACTGGTTCAGCGATTAATGCAACTGGAGATCCAAGAAGATTTCCAAATGAATTTGGATATGGTCATGTGCACTTTTGGGGTCCCTATCTTTATCGCTCACCGTTTTGGGCAACTAGTCAAGAACAAGAGTGCCAGCGCGCTCTTGAGCATTTGGAGCAAACAATAATTTTTGAAGGACCAAAAACAATCGCAGCTATATTAATTGAATCAGTACCAGGAACAGCTGGTGTGTTAATGCCACCAAATGGCTACCTAGATGGAATACGAGCGCTTTGTGATAAGTATGAAATTTTATGGATTGCAGATGAGGTAATGGCTGGTTTTGGTAGAACCGGTAAATGGTTTGCGTATCAACATTCAAAATCTATTCCTGACTTAATAGTCTTTGCAAAAGGTGTCACCTCTGGTTATGTGCCATTAGGTGGGGTAGTGATATCTGAGCAAATTGCAAAAAGTTTTGACGAACGTGTATTTCCAGGTGGACTCACCTATTCTGGTCATCCACTGGCTTGCGCAACAGCTGTTGCATCTATTGATGTCATGAAGAGTGAAAAAATGGTGGAGAACGCTGCTGCTATTGGCGAAAAAATACTGGGTCCTGGACTACATGAGTTAGCAAAGAAGCATCAGGTAATTGGTGATATTCGCGGCGCTGGTGTTTTTTGGGGAATAGATATGGTTATCGATAGAAACACACGCGAGCCACTTGCTCCATATGGATCATCTAGTCCAAGAATGAATGAGATTGTGGCAACATGTAAAAAAAATGGTTTGATGCCGTTTAATAACTTTAACCGAATTCATATGGTGCCACCATGTAATATTTCAGAGTCTGATGCACGTCTAGGATTAGAGTTACTATCTAAATCACTTAGTGATATTGGATTATAACTAGATTGTGCTCTGGTATGCCTAAATTACTAACTAGCCTAGACCAAGCCCTGGCTAGGGCTAAAAAGCTAGCGTCAGACAAAAAACGTGTATTAATTGGTGTAATTGGAAAACCCGGAGCTGGAAAATCAACACTCACCTCTTATTTAATTAATAATCTAGAACAAGATTTCACTGTTGTAGTACCAATGGATGGATTTCACTTAAGCAATAAGCAATTACAACGCCTGAATTTATCTGACAGAAAAGGTGCTTTTAATACATTTGATTCTGATGGATTTGTTAACTTACTTCGTCGAATTAATCTTAATATAGACAAAGATATTTACTACCCTATTTTTCATCGCGAGATTGAAGAGTCTTATGCAGCAGATGGAGTTGTACTTAAAAATACCCGATTAGTAATTACAGAGGGAAATTACTTACTATTGGAAAAAGGCGGCTGGGAATCGGTTAAAAAGGAGTTATCTGAAGTTTGGTATGTAAAAGTTAATGATGAATTACGACTTGAAAGATTAACTAAGCGCCATGAGATGTTTGGAAAAGATCCACAAGCTGCCCATAATTGGGCGCATGGTAGTGATGAAATTAATGCAGAATTAGTTCAAACAACAGTTGCTAACGCTGATGTTATTATTGAAATATAAGTCAATTACACAATAATAAAAATACCTTTACAATTTAATTAAAACTTAAATACAGGATTTCCAAGCGATATCGATCGTATTAGTTGTATAGACAACTTAGAACTTTTTCGATACCCTTTCCAAATGAGTAAAAAAGCCATCATTACGGGTAGTCGGGGAATTGCAGCAGGCCTTGCACGCGCCCTAAATCAGCGCAATTACGAGATCTATCTTCTTGGTGGTGAAGAGGCAGACTCTGCATTATTAGCAAAAGAGTGCTCAAATATTGTGGGGTTTGATTCGATTGATTTAAGAAATGAGTCGCAAATCGAAGCAGCTTTCGCGCAAGCAATTGCAAAATTAAATGGCTTAGACCATGTAGTTTCAATTGTCGGTGGCTCGGGTAGGTCTTTTGGCGATGGTGGGATTGAAGAAATTACTAAATCTGCGTGGGATAAAACCTTAGAGTTGAATTTAACAACAGCTTTTTTAACGGCAAGAGAAGCAATTAAGTATTTTAATTTCAATGGCTCCGGCTCTCTTACTTTAACCTCATCAACTCTAGCTAACTCACCATCGCCAGAGCATTTTAAAACACATGCATATGCTGCATCTAAAGGAGCAATAAATACTTTAGTAAAAACCCTTGCTAGCAGTTATTTAGATAAGAAAATTAGAGTTAATGCAGTATCTCCTAGTCTAGTTGCCACCCCAATGTCGGCAAGGGCTGCAGCAAATCCAATAATTAAAGAGTTTACAAGTCGAAAACAACCATTAATTGGTGAGCAATTGCCAATTGATAATGTTGTGGCTGGCTATATCTATCTAATTGAGAATTCAGCAGTAACTGGTCAAATTTTAGAAATTGACGGCGGATGGTCCACTGTCTCTGGTGTTTAAAAAAGAGGAGAAATGAATGGCACATCTAAAATACTCATTGAAGCAAATAGCAAAGACAATTGATCATTCCCTACTTAAACCTGAGATGACTAGGGAGGAAGTTAAAGCTGGATGTGAGATCGCGAAGAAGTATGATGTTGCTTCAGTTTGTTGTAAGCCAGCTGATGTAAAGTTTTGTGCTGATTTACTTAAAGGAACTGATGTCGAAATTGGAACTGTAGTCGGCTTTCCACACGGCTCATCAACTACTCAAACAAAAATATTTGAGACTAAGCAAGCGATTGCAGATGGTGCTACCGAAATAGATGTGGTGCTTAATATTGGATTGCTTAAGTCTGGACTTCACAAAGAGGTCCAAGATGATATTGCCGCTGTCGTAAATGCAGCAAGTGGTAAAGCTGTTAAGGTTATTTTAGAAAATGCCTATTTAACTGAGAGTGAAAAAGTAACTGCTTGCAAACTTACTGAGGCTGCTGGAGCTGATTATGTAAAAACCTCAACAGGATACGCTCCAACGGGGGCAACAATTGCTGATATCAAGTTAATGCGTAGTAGTGTTTCGCCTAAGATGAAAATTAAAAGTGCCGGCGGTGTTCGAACACTTGATGTGCTCATGGAGTATTTAGATGCCGGAATTTCACGTAGTGGTGCCACAACAACAGCAATTATGCTGGATGAGTATGTAGAAAGATTTGGTCGTGACTAAATATCTTGGCTTAGATCTGGGTGGCACAAATATAAAAGTTGCTATAATTGAAAAAATTGATAACAAATGGCAAATAATAAAAAAAGATGATCAGCTAACTGAAGCTGAGGGTGGGCCTGCTCATGTAGTAAGTAGACTTGCAAAATTAGCAAAAGATAATTTTGAAGAATTTCCTGATTTAGCTGGCATAGGTGTTGCAGTTCCAGGAGTTTTTAATAATGCCGATGGCACTATTGTTTTGTTTCCTAATCTGCCTGGGCCTTGGAAGGGTTTTCAAGCTCTAGCTCCGGTTGCTGCTGCTACTAAATTACCCACAGCATTAATAAATGATGCTCGTGCATTTACTTTGGCAGAGGCAATTATGGGAGCAGCTAATGGTAAGAAAACAGTTGCTTGTTATGTTATTGGTACTGGAGTTGGTGGTGGCGTTGTAATTGATGGAAAAATTCATATGGGCTCTACTGGCGGTGCAGGAGAAATAGCACATCAAATTGTTAAACCAGATGGACCACTTTGTGGTTGTGGTGGCAGAGGATGCGCTGAAACACTTACTAACTCTGCAGCAATTGCTAAATTTGCTGGCACTACTACCTCTGAGGAGGCATATAAAAAAGCTGTTGCAGGTGATGCTAAGGCATTAGCTGCATTTAAAGAGGTTGGTTATTGGATCTCAATTGCCCTTACAAACATTATGGTTGTGCTAGCCCCAGACACAATAATTATCGGTGGGGGTGTAGCACAATCTGGTGACATTTTATTAAATGAAATTCGTCAACAAATGGCGCTTCAAGCAAAAATATATCCAAGTTCAGCGGTGAATATTGTTCCAGCAACTTTAGGATTTTATGCTGGTGGTATTGGGGCGGCACTAAATGGCGCTATTACAGCTGGTGCGCAATTAAGTTTGATGTCAACAACATAACGGTTTGCGGCATAAGCAGTCTCCGTATATTCAATCGCAACCCCATTTTGATCATCAATAACTCTAGTTTCAACTAACAGGGGAGACTTTGATGGTAGATCTAACTTTCTTGCCTCCTGAGTAGTTGCAAGTCGAGCCTTAAGCCAGCCACTAGCCAGAGTTGGTTGAAATCCAATCTTTCGCAATCCAGCATGAAGTGATCCATTCTCTAAATCCTCATCTAAAACAGCAAAACATTGGGCAAGTAGAGCAACTCGTTCTAGAGCTAATGGTGTGCCATCAGCTAATCTGATTCTTTTGATAACAATTACTGAAGAAGGATCTTTTAATCCAAGTGCATTTCTATCTTCACTTGTAGCAATTTCTTTTTTGCCAGAGACCATTATCGAAGAAGGTTTAAGTCCTCTTCGTTTCATATCTTCTGAGAAAGAGAGCAGCACACCTTCTCTACGATGTAGTGGGTTTTTGGCAATAAATGTGCCAGCACCACGCCTGCGATCAACTAAACCTTCTCGCATTAAATTTAAAACTGCTTGACGAGCAGTCATTCGACTCACATCAAAGTTAGCGGCCATCTCAACCTCAGATGGCAGTGCCTGGCCAGGACGGCCGGTAAGGATAATTTTTCGAAGCCAAGCCTCAATCTCTTGGTAGCGCAAGGCTGATTTCTCACTACCCCTACCTTGACCTGCCCGCACGATTGGACTACCTTCTCTTTAGAATTGGTATAGACATTTAAAGCATCAAGGTATCAGTTCATTACTGCAAAGGTAAGGGGGCCGGCATGTCAGATACTGCTGCGCTCGCAGGTGCCTGGGGTAAAAGCGCTGTTAAGTTGTTAGAAGATTTAGCAAAACAAGAGGGCGCAAACATCGCGAAAGCTGCAAAATGGTGCGCTGATTCGATTTTAGCCGATGGAGTTGTGCATTTATTTGGCTGTGGTCACTCACGAATACCATTAGAAGAAATGTTTCCTAGGTATGGCTCATACCCCGGTTTTAACCCAATGGCAGAGCTATCCGTGACTTTTCATACCCAAGTTGTCGGATCAAATGGACAACGACAAGCAATGTTTATTGAACGAGTTGAGGGATTTGCGGAAGAGATTTTGAAAAATTGGCAATTTAATAAAAATGATATTTTAATTGTTTTTAGTGTTGGTGGGAAAACTGCAGTCCCAATTGAAATGGCACAAGGTGCTAGAGCACGTGGTATTAAAGTTATAGCAGTTACATCTATGGCAAGTAATAAAGTTGGAAAACCTACTCACTCATCTGGCACCACACTTTCTGATAACGCAGATCTAGTTATTGATCTAATTGTTCCAGTAGGAGATGCTCTAATTTCTATCCCAGGAATGAAAACACCTGTTGGCCCTGGTTCAACAATTACTGAAGTTGCGGTAGTTAATGAAATAAAGGTTCAGGTTGCTCAAAAATTAGTTGCAGCCGGATTTATTCCACCAGTCATAACTAGCTCTGCTGTGGTAGGTGAAGCTGAGAGTAAGAGACTCTTTGATGCCGCCTATGCCGAACATGCTCGGCGCCTCTCATCTCGACTAACCGGATCTACTTCTCCTAGGGTAGAGGGGGGTTAATCGAGATATTTACCCTCGGGTATATATCAATTTGGTATCAAAATGAAAAAAAGGTTGTAGTTCTTAACTAAACAGTTAAGAATTAGGTACGAAGTCGATCGACTATCGAAATGGAAGGAAAGCAATGAACCTAAGTACAAAGCGCGTAAAAGCTGGTTTAGCAGTTGCTACATCAATCACACTTATGGCTGGCGCTGCGGTTTTTGCCGCACCTGCGCAAGCTAATAATTACAAAATTGGTGTAAGTAATAGCTGGGCTGGAAACTCATGGCGCGAAACAATGGTTTGCGCAATTAAAGCTGAAGCAACACTTTCAGGAAAAGTTGCTAGCGTAACTGTTCTATCACGTAATACAGATGCGGCTGGTCAATCAGCTGATATCCGTACCTTAAAAACACAGGGTGTTAACGCAATTATTGTTAACTCAGGTGATCCATCAGCTAATAACGCAGCAATTGCAGAGGCAGTAGCCGCTGGAATTAAGGTTATTACAGTTGATAACTCAACAACTGCACCAAATACCACTTTTGTTGCTAACGACCAGGTTGCTTATGGCCGTGTAGGTGCAGAAGCACTTATCAAGGCAATGGGTGGCAAAGGAAATATTCTTTACATGCGCGGTGCTTCAGGTGCTGGTGCAGATACTGATCGCGACAAGGGTTTCAAACAAGTTGTTGCAAAGTATCCAAAAGTAAAGATAACTAAAGAAGTATTTACCAACTGGGATTGGGCAACTGGTGGAACTCTTGCCAACCAATTACTAGTACCAGGTAAGTTCCAAGGTGTATGGACATCAGGTATCGATTACAACATCGTAACTGCTATGACAACCAAGCTAAAGGGTAAATACATCCCAGTAGTAGGTAGTGATAACAATGAGTTCATTCGTCTATCAAATACTCTTGCATCGAAGGGATTTGTCGGAATTGTTGTACCAAACCCAGCGATTGTTGGCGGAGCAGCACTTAAGGTTGCAATTGACTTGCTAGATGGCAAGACGGTTCCTGCAACTAACTTGCTAAATCCAAAGGCGCTAACTGTTAAGGCAAATAAGGCAGATCTTGCTTCTCGCTATGTACCAACACAAGAAGCAACTTTCTCATCAACTCTGTCACTGCCTGGTTACACCACATTTACACCAGCACAACTATTCCGTTGCAAGGCTCCACAAGACTCTAATGACGGAGGTCGTTAATAGTTAAGTAATTAACTGTTTACGGTAAGTAAGTAATTACTTTAAGGCTTGGGGCAAACCTCAAGCCTTAAAGTTTAAAATACGAGAAGTTTGGGGATTTGAGTGTCTGGTCAATCTTTGCTCTTAAAAATTGAGAGCTTGGAGAAGTCTTATGGGCCAGTTTTAGCACTGAAGAATGCAAATTTTGAAGTTTTGGCCGGAGAAATACATGCCTTACTCGGTGCAAATGGCGCCGGGAAATCTACGCTTGTAAAAATATTAACTGGAGTAATCAGTGGCAACAGTGGCAGTATTTCACTTAATGGAAAGCTAGTTAATTTTTCATCACCGGATGATGCAAGAAAGAACGGTATTGCCCCTGTATTTCAGGACCCAGCTTTAATTCCTGATCTATCTATTCAGCGTAATCTAGCCTTAACTGGAACGGATGAAAAGAGATTTATGACTGAATTATCCGCAATGGGGCTCACTGTAGACTTAAATGAGGTTGCAGTTAATATTGAACTACCCCTACTTCGAATGATTGATTTAGCTAGGGCCTTATCACATGATCCTGAACTATTGATATTAGATGAAATTACCGCAGCTTTGCCGGTTGATTTAGCTGAAAAAGTAATTTCAATCATGAATTCTCAAAAAAATAAGGGAAAGTCAGTCATTTTTATATCACACCGCTTGGCTGAAATTGAAGAAATCTGTGATCGCGCAACAGTTTTAAGAGATGGAATAAATGTAGACACGTTTACAGCTTCCCATGGAAGTGAAGAACGAATAGTCGCAGCAATGCTTGGTGATAAGAACAAGGTTTCAAATAAATTAAGTTATAGCAAAAAGATAGATACGAGCAATCCACTATTTCTAGAGGCAAAATCGATTTCAGCAGGTAAATATCTAAAAGATTTAAGTTTTCAAATTAGAAAAGGTGAGGTGCTTGGGGTTGCAGCACTTGAAGGACAAGGGCAAGATTTATTATTTGAAATCCTTGCCGGTGAATCAAAATTAGAGACCGGTGAAATTTTTGTAAATAATAAGAAAGTAACTTTAAATCATCCAAGAGATGCAATATCAATGGGTATTTCATATGTCCCAGGAGATCGCAAGTCAGCTCTAATGCCCCAACGTTCGATTCGAGAAAATTTGGCACTGACTAGATTTAGAGGATTTTCACAATGGGGCATGATAAACACCAAGAGTGAAGAGAATCAGGTGGAAGATGCTATTTCTAGTCTGCAAATTGATACTAGAGCTAAATCTCAAGTTAAAAGGCTTTCTGGTGGAAATCAACAAAAAGTAACTATTGGTAGATGGGTTACAACCGGCTTTGATTTATTACTTTGTTTTGATCCAACTCGCGGCATTGATGTGGGAACCAAACAGCAAATTTATGAATTAATTAGAAAATTTGCGGACCAAGGTAAGTCTGTTTTGTTGTTTACATCTGAATTACGGGAAATTCAAATGGTATGCGATCGAGCAATAGTCATTTACGAAGGTAAGGTGCAAGCAGATTTATCAATTGAATTATGTAGTGAAGAAAATTTGATGAATGCTGCTCATGGAATTTTGGTTACAAAATGAATGCAATTCAACTAAAACGGCAAAGTTGGAATTTAGCAATAATTCTACTTGCATTAGTGCTTGGAATTTGGCGCATAAGTCAGCTTCCACAATTTGGCGCATATGAAGCAAGGACATTTGTTCTAGGAATACTACCTATCGCTTTGCTTTCAATGGGCCAAGCAATAATAATTATTGGTGGTGGTATAAATCTTGCCATCGGAGCAGAGGCTGTATTAATTAATTGCTTATCAGCTAGATATATGCAAGGCACAACATTTACTGAATCCGTTGTTTTAGCAATAGTTTTTATATTAGTCGGAATGTTAATTGGCGCATTAACCGGCTGGATTATCGCAGTTTCAGGAATTGCAGATATTGTGGTGACTTTAGCAACAAGTTTTCTATTAGTTGGTATGGCAATGTATGTAATGCCTCAACCAGGCGGGGGTGTGAACCAGCAGTTTGCCGATTTGGTCTCTGGAAAAGTTCCAAACTTTATCCCGCCTTTAATATGGTTAATCTTGCCCATAATTTTAATTTGGCTTCCGCTATACCGAAGCAAACTTGGTATCTCAATGTATGCAATTGGATCAAGTAAAGAGGCAGCATTTTTATCTGGTGTTAATGTAAAACTTACTAAAATTAAGCTTTATGCCATTGGCGGGCTATTCGCTGGTTTATCAGGCCTAGTTCTTACTGGTATTACATTAAGTTCTAGCCCATTTGCAAATATAAGTAACACAGCAACTCTGAATTCAGTAGCTGGCGCAGTATTAGGTGGAGTGGCGCTATCAGGGGGAGTTGGTGGACTAGTTGGACCGGCACTAGCAGCATTAATACTTTTTTTTATTCCAACAATTTTATTGGCATACGGAATAGATCCTGCTTACAGTCAGATTATTACAGGTGCATTGACCATATTTGTTGTTTTATTTGGAGGCTTACTTCGTAAGCGGACTGCGGGTACAAAATGAGAAGTTTTAAGGTATTAGATGAAGGTCGCATATCAAAATCTATGCTTTCACTTTTTGGAATTCTATTAATACTTTATATAGTCACTGGATTATTAGATCCTTATAATTTTTCTATTCCAGCAATAGGTAATATTTTCTATTTGGCAGCTGCCTTGGGTTTACTTGCGGCAGGTCAAACTATTTGCATGCTAACCGGTGGTATCGATTTATCTCTTGCAATGATTGCAACAGGTGCTGCTTTTATAGTTAGCGTTAAATCATCTTCTGGTCTACCGATAGCGCTGTCGCTGGCTCTTTTGTATTGCTTAGTCATAGGTGCAATAAATGGGTTAGCAGTGGGGCTACTTGGGATGAATCCACTAATTATGACCCTAGGAATGAATGCCGTGTTAATAGGAGTGTTTACGGTAGGTGTGACTACATTTTTACAAGGAAGTTCAACAGTTCCTGATCTGCTAATAACACTAAGTACAGCATCGATAATTGATACTAGTAGTTGGGTTAGTGAATCAGTTAGTGCTGACCCAAGATCTTGGCCCGTTTTTGTCTTAATAGTCGACACTCTTACTTGGCCATTTTTCATCTGGGCATTAATAAGTGCAGTTGTTTTATTTATACTTATTAAAACTGGACTAGGTCGATTGATTTATGCAGTAGGTGATAATGCTAAAGCCGCTCGGCTTGCTGGCGTGAAGGTATGGCAAGTCCAAACAACTGCATATGTTCTTTGTGCAATTTTAGGTGGTATGGGTGGAATAATACTTGGCGGTCAATCTGGTGCAGTTGCAATAAGTTTAGCTAATTCTTTCTTGCTTCCATCTATCGCAGCGGTGGTAATAGGTGGCACTTCGATAATGGGTGGAATTGGTAATTACAAGGGAACGATGATGGGTACATTAATTCTTACCTTACTTTCATCATTATTAACCACACTTAATTCTTCTGAAGCTGTGAAGCAAATGATTTATGGGGCAATTGTATTAACTCTTGCTTGGACATATGCAAAAATATCTGAAGGAGCGTAATGAAAATTAATACAGTGGCGGTAATAGGCACTGGATTTATTGGAACAGTCCATGTTGAATCTATTCGTAGAACTGGTGTAAGTGTTAAAGGAGTCCTATCTGGAAGCGCTGAAAGCACTAAGCGAGGGGCTGAAAATCTATCTGTTAGTACCCAATATAAGTCTGTGCAGGAAATTTGCAGTGATAAAGATGTAACAGTTGTTCACGTTACTTCACCCAATGCTCTTCATTATCCGCAAGTTAAAGAATTAATGGCTGCTGGTAAACATGTGATTTGTGAAAAACCATTAGCACTGACAGCAAAAGAAGGAATTGATTTAGTAAATCTAGCTGATAAAACTGGTTTAGTTAATGCAACTTGCTTTAACACTAGATTTTATCCGATGGTTCATGAAGCAAGATCACTTGTAAAATCAGATTTGATTGGCGTTCCCAGATATATTAAAGGTCACTATCATCAAGACTGGTTGACACTTGAAACTGATTGGAACTGGCGACTTGAAGCAGAGCAAGCAGGGGAATTACGTGCAGTAGCTGACATAGGTTCACACTTAATTGATCAGATTGGCTTTGTTAGCGGATTAGAGATCTCAGAGGTAATGGCTGAGCTTCATACTTTGGTAAAAACGAGACAGAAACCAACTGGTCCGGTTCAAACTTTTACTATCGACACATCTTCTAAGCGCGAGAGCGTAAAGATGTCATCAGATGATGCCGCTGGTGTCTTAATTCGATTTACCAATGGTGCTAGAGCAACTATTTCTATTTCACAAATTTCATCAGGGCGTAAAAACTCCATTAATTGGGAAATTTCTGGACCAGATGGCTCACTTGCATTTGATTCTGAAAATCCTGAACAGCTTTGGATTGGACATAGAGGAAAAGCAAATGAGCTTTTGCAAAGAGACCTAAGCATGCTTTCACCAAGTGCGGCCAAAATTTCATTTTATCCAGGTGGGCATGTCGAAGGATTTTCTGAAACTTTTCGAGGATTATTTGAAAGAGTTTATGCAGATATTGAATCTGAAAGTAGGTCTGCTACCTACCCCACCTTTGCTGACGGCGTGCGTAGCCTGCAAATAACAGATGCAATTGCCGAAAGTTCACAAAAATCCTCTTGGGTTAAAGTTAAAAGATAGTTAATCTAGGACAGTACAGGGAGAAAACATGAAGCTAGGACTACTAACAGCACCACTACCGGATGTTCCACTGCTAGAAATTGCTGAATGGGCAGCATCTGAAAAGTTTGAGATGTTAGAGGTTTGTTGTTGGCCTAAAAGTTCTGGTGTTAACCGCAGATATGCTGGTATTACCCATATCGAAGTTGAAGATTTAAGCAAAGACCGAGGCCAGGAAATTGTCGGCCAATTAAAGCAGCGCAAGATTGAAATGTCAGCCCTAGGCTATTATCCAAATAATTTGCATCCAAATGCTGAGCAGCGAAAATTAGTTAATGAGCATACTAAGAAGGTGATTAAGGCAGCAGGTGTAATGGGAGTTCCAGTTGTCAGTACTTTTATTGGAGCAGACGCGTCAAAAACACAAGATGAAAACTGGGCGGATGCTCAAAAAGTTTGGCCAGATATTGTAAAAGTAGCAACTGATAGTAATGTAAAAATTGCAATTGAAAACTGTCCAATGATATTTAGTAAAGATGAATGGCCAAGCGGACATAACATGGCATATTCACCAAGAATCTGGCGAGAAATGTTTGATAAGTTTGGACCAACAGTTGGTTTAAATCTTGATCCATCTCATTTAATTTGGCAGATGATTGATACTGAAAGAGTTATTCGTGAATTTGCCTCTCGTATTTATCACACACACGTGAAAGACATGGAAATTGATCGAGAAGGCTTATATAACAACGGAATCATGTCAGCTGGAATTGGTTGGCAAAGACCAAGACTTCCAGGATATGGCGAGGTTAATTGGGCTAACTTTGTGGCTACTTTATCTCAGGTTGGTTATGACGGTGTGCTTTGTATTGAACATGAAGATCGCAGATTTGAAGGCACAAATGAAAAAGTTAAGCAGGGCTTTTTGATTGCTCGCAACCAAATTGCTTCCCTGCTCCCAATGAGTTTGTAAAAGCCTTAAGCGTTTACAGTTGCAACAACTCGATCACTAAACTCGTTTGTTTTCGGATCTTTTAGAATCAATTTAACGCGACCATCTGGCAATGTTTCTTGCTTAATAATTACCTGACCTTCAAACATTGAAGGCTTATTTTGGATCCGCTCTGTTTTCCCACCACGCCAATCAAGGTCGACTGGAACCCAGGCATGAGCTTCAGCTGACTTAAAGCAAGCATCCATAATTGCATTAACAACATATCCGTCATAGAAAGTCTCCATTGGATCTTTTTTGCTTTCCATTGAATTAAACATATCCGTGAACATGTCCACATAACCAAGCTCTGCAACCTCGTCCCCAACTGGGAATAGCCAGCCAGTTGAAGATTCTGCTTTTTCTGCAATATATGAATTACCTTCAGCAGCAGTAAACATCTCAAACCCTGTGCGCAGGAAATGATTCATCCAGATAGTTCCATGAGTTCCAGCCACCTCATCACGTAGATCCATACCACCACGGAAGGTCCAAGAAACCTCAAATTGACCGATAGCACCAGATTCGAATTTAACTAATGCGATCGCATTATCTTCGGCATTAATTGGGTGAACTAATGTGTCTTTCCAGCACAATACTTCAACTGGGCGATTTCCTTTGCCAACAAAATTTCTAATAATTTCAATACAGTGACACCCAAGGTCGACTATGCAACCACCACCAGCTTGTTTGTCATCCCAGAACCAGGCACTATGTGGTCCAGGGTGAGTCTCCCTTGATCTAACCCAAAGAACATCACCAACTGCGCCACTTTGTACTGACTTAACAGCTTTTAAAGTTTTTGGTGTGTAGCAAAGATCCTCTAAGTAACCAGCAAATACACCAGCTTTTTCTACTGTGTCTAAAATTCTTTTGGCCTCTGCCGCATTTCTTGCCAATGGTTTAGTACACAGAATTGCCTTGCCAGCTTTTGCAGCGAGTGTAATGGCTTCTTCATGCATATGATTTGGTAGCGCAACGATAATTACATCCGTATCTGGATGATTAATTGCTTCTTCAATACTTGTTGTATAAGTTGGAATATTCCATCGCTTTGCAAAGGTGTCACCACGCTCTTTAGATCGAGAGTAAACAACGGCAACAGAATCCCGATTTCGCTGACCATGTAATGTCATTGTGTAGAAGTCAGCAATTAGGCCAGTACCTAGCATTGTTATGCGATGTGATTTCACAGTTCCTCCAAAGATTAGAAATAGTTTAAAGTAGTATAGACATTTGGGCTATGCTCTGAAAAGGGGGTAGTAATGCCAAATCGATCACTGGGTCATTTCGACCTAATCGTCATGGGTGCTGGCTCTGCAGGGGCTTGTGCAGCAATCGCAGCTGCTAGGGCTGGTAGTAAAGTTTTAGTTATTGATCGACTCCCATTTGTCGGCGGAACCAGTACTGCAGTACTTGATACCTTTTATGGATTTTATACGCCAGGGGAAAAAGCAAAAAAAATAGTCGGTGGCATTCCAGATGATGTTGTAAATGAGTTAAAAAAATTTGGTTCGATGATTCAAAGACCAAATACCTATGGCGCTGGTACCGGAGTAACTTATAACCCAGAGCACCTAAAGGTTGTTTGGGAATCATTAATAGTAAAATCTGGTGCAAAAATCCTATTGCACTCACTTTTACAACAAGTAAAAGTCATAGATGGCAGAGTTCAAGAGTTAATTCTTGCATCTCGAGCAGGATTATGCTCGGTAGCTGGAGATTTTTTTATTGATGCAACTGGAGATGCTGATCTTTCTAATTTTGCTGGCTTTGGATATGAGAAAGCTGGGGAAATAGCGCCAGCACAGACTCTTACTACAACCTTTAAAATGGTAAATGTGGATTTAGTAGAGCGGGGAAAAATTAAAAAAGAGCAACTGCATCAACTAATGCAAGAAGCTTTAGATGATGGTTATGAATTGCCCCGTAAGGAAGGCTCAGACCATATAACACCAGTAGCAAATACCACTGCTACTGTTATGACCAGATTAGATTCGGTTCGTAAGAATAATAAAGGCGAAGTAGAATCAGTATTAGATGACCCATTTTTTCTTACGGACTCTGAAATAGCTGGTCGAAAGCAAGCTGCTGAGTATGCAAGATTTCTAGTTGATAAAGTTCCAGGGTATAAAAATTCCTCTATTTATGGATTTTCAACCTTAATTGGAGTTCGTGAGACTAGACGAGTTTACGGTGACTATCGTGTTACAAAAGAAGATGTTGTTGAAGCTAAACAATTCGATGACCAAATTGGATTATGTGGTGCACCAATTGAAGATCACCATAGCGGTGATGGTACAAATTGGATTTACTTGCCAGTTGGATCAGCAGTTGGAATCCCACTTCGCTCATTAATAGTTAAAGACAGCATAAATACCATGGTTATTGGTAGGTGTTTTTCGGCAACGCATGATGCTCACGCCTCAATCAGATCAATGGCGCAATGTATGGCAATGGGCGTTGCAGCGGGGGTGGCAGGCTCTGTTGCACTTACTACTAAAAAAGAAATTAGATCGGTTAGTTTTTCAGAAATTCGTAAAAAAATTGTAGATACTGGAGCAATTTTAGAAACGCCGATGTAATGAACTCAAAGATAAGAACTGTATTAGGTGATATTCCACCAGAAAAACTCGGCGTTACTTACATGCATGAGCACTTAATAATTGAGTCAGAAATAGTAAAAAATAATTTTGATCATATTTACCTGCCAAGTGTAGAAGAGGCTATTTCGGAGGTTTTATTGTGTAAAAAAGTTGGAGTACAAAGTATGGTTGATTGTATGCCGACTGGAGCTGGAAGAAATGCGCAAAAGTTGAAAAAAATATCAGTGGAAACTGGAATAAATATTGTTGCGACAACTGGGCTACATCATGATCGTTATTACAATCAAGATGACGAGATTGAAAAACTCAATTCAGAGCAACTTGCTCAACTATTTATAAACGAAATAGAAAATGGTATGGATAATACCGATGTTAAAGCTGGAATTATTAAAGTCTCTACTTCAGGGCCTAAAATAAAAGATCGTGAATTTAAATTATTTGAAGCAGCAGCTATTGCAATTAATGAAACAGGTGCTCCAATTATTTCTCACTGCGAGCATGGCACGGGAGCATTGGAGCAAATTAATTTATTAAATAGACTAGGTATTAATTTAAGTAGAGTAACTCTCTCTCATACTGATAAAGAAAATGACCATGTCTATCACCAAGAGATTTTAAGTTCTGGAATTAACGTTGAATATGACCAATCATTGCGACAGGGAACTGAAGTTAAACCTCAGAGTGCGCAACTAACAGTTGCAATGATTAATGCTGGCTTCGTCAGTCAAATAATGCTGGGCACTGACGGGGCCAGAAGATCTTTATGGAGTTCTTTAGGGGGTACTCCAGGATTAAGTTGGCTATATTCTGGGTGGAGCAAAAAACTTGAAGACCTAGGTGTTTCTCAAGAGCAACTTAATAAGCTATTTATTTCAAATCCTGCATCTATGTTAACTTTTAGCAGTTAATTTTCCGGCAATCTAATATCTTTGATACCGTTGCGTGATGAAGCATAATCTTGGTAAAAGAACTATCGAGATGTCTAGTAAAGGATTTCCGCTAGATTTCTATGGAAAAGCAATAGATAAATTTTTAAGGACAAAACCAAATATTTTCTCTTCTAAATTTCAATTTCCAATCATGGTTTTAAAAGAAACTGCTTTAAAGCAAAATATTGATCGAATGGCTCGATTTTGTAAATCAGTTGGGGCAGAACTAGCTCCACATGTAAAAACTACTATGTCACCTCAAATTGCGCAGATGCAGGTAAGTGCAGGTGCATATGCGCTAACAATTGCAAATTTTTGGCAAGCTGAAATATTTAGAAACTATGGTTTCAAAAAACTTATTATTGCAAATGAAATACTAGACCCTGCAGCCATTGAAGCAATATCTATTCTAAATGCTAAAAACAAAGCAGAAATTATATTTTATGTGGATTCACTAGCAGGTTTAGATATTATTAAAGAGCATACTCCAAGTAATGGAAAGCAAAATTTATTTATTGAGGTTGGAACTAACATGGGTAGGGGTGGAGTGAGAGATTTGGATTTAGCGGTAGCTATTGCTAAAAATATTTCAGAGGATGATCGGTTAAATTTAAGAGGGGTAACAGGTTTTGAAGGAGCAGTTCCAAATGCTGCTAGAACAGCGCAGGGAGAGAATTTCGTAACGGAGTTTTGTAAAAGAATTGTTGAGGCGGCAAAGAGAATTTATTTATATAAATCAAGCTATAAATTTATAATAAGTGCCGGCGGAAGTGCTTACTTTGATATTGTGGCTAAAGAGTTAAGCAAATTTGACGAACCAGGAATTTTATTGCTCAGAAGTGGTGGCTACGTAACACATGACAGTAGATACTATGAGGAGATATATCCTTTCAAAGGTTCAAATGATCCATTTTTACCAGCTATTGAAGTTTGGGCGCAGATAATTAGTGCACCTGAGAGAGGCTTTGGCGTATTAAATTTAGGCAAAAGAGATATTGGGTGCGATCTGCACAACCCAATACCGATTCTCAAATATGATGGAAAATTAGGTAAGTTTTCTGGTGAAGTTGAGAAGTTAAATGATCAGCACGGATTTTTGCGAAGTAATCAAAATTTTGCAGTGTCAGAGTTAATTGGTCTCGGAATTTCTCATCCATGCACTACTTTTGATAAATGGCGATTAATCCCGCTAGTCAACGACAACTATGATGTTGTAGATTGTATTCATACATTTTTTTAAACCAACATAAAAAAGGGGCGTAAAATGAAAGTTGAGCACATACAAGCAAAGGATGCACCAGCACCAGGGGGATCTTATTCTCATGGCGTAGCCGCTCATGGTTTCCTATATACCTGCGGTATGGGCCCAGTTAACCCTGCAACTGGAAAAATAGTTGAAGGTGGAGTTGCAGAGCAAACTCGCCAGACCTTAATAAATCTGCAGAAAATATTGGATGTTAAGGGTGCAAAATTTTCAGATGTTGTAAAAGTTACCGCACATCTTCAAGATGTAAATAGAGATTTTGCAGCTTATGATGCTGTTTATCGCGAG
>Ga0172367_10004261_pt1 | contig 17951 bp, 24 predicted proteins | sample Lak10m_FD_114542 | JGI IMG/M metagenome (GOLD analysis project Ga0172367, IMG submission 114542) | Freshwater microbial communities from Kabuno Bay, South-Kivu, Congo - kab_022012_10m | ecosystem: Environmental > Aquatic > Freshwater > Lake | place: Democratic Republic of the Congo: South-Kivu...
GGCGCTGGAAACACCAAAATCGATTTTTTGAAAGCCCGCCAACGGCGGGCTTTCAAAAAATCGATTTGTATAATGAGAATTGCTGGGGTTGATATTTCACTTAGAGCTTAGGTCGTGTTTAAAGCTTTCATGATGGTCAGTGCAGAAATGTACCAATTTTTGTAGCGGCATCTCGTAAAACTTCAGGTGGATGTACCAGCGCAAACCTCACATAGCCTTCGCCATGTTTGCCAAAGCCAGAACCAGGTGCTAATGCAACTCCAGTAGATTTGATTAAGTCCAGACAAAATCCCACTGAATTGTGGGCATAACGCTCAGGTAGCTTTGCCCAGAGATACATTGTGGCAATGGGGTGAGGGACTTCCCAGCCGATCGCTTTAAGGGCATCAATCATCACATCTCGCCGCGCTTGAAATGTATCAACTACATGCTCAATCGGTGTGCGATCGCTATTTAGAGCTTTGATTGCACCACGCATGATGCCCTGATATTGATTGAAATCGACGACAGCTTTAATTTGGCGCAGAGCTTTAATTAATTCACGATTACCAACTGCAAAACCAACTCGAAAACCACCCATGTTGTAAGACTTAGACATAGTGAAAAATTCAATACTGACATTCAGATCGCGATCTGCTTGCAGCATCGAAGGCGGTGTCGAGCCATCAAACACTAAATCGACATAGGGAAAATCGTGAGCTAGAGCGAGATGATGTTCTTGACAAAATTGGGCGGCAGATTGGAAAAATTCTAAAGTTGCTGTGGCTGCGGTGGGATTATGGGGATAGCTCAACACCATCAGTTTTGACTTTGCCAACACTGTCTCAGGAATATCCGCAAAGACTGGTAAAAAGTTATTTTCAGCTAATAAGGGCATACCATACACTTGGCCGCCAGCTAAATAAATACCGCCATAATGTGATGGATAGCCAGGATCTTGTAAGAGCGCAAAATCATTGGGATTTAGTAATGCAAGTGGCAAATGAGCTGTTCCTTCCTGCGACCCAATCAAAGGTAATACTTCTGCCTCAGGATCAACTGTGACACCAAATCTTGTTTGCATCCATGCAGCTACTGTTTTGCGGAAGTCCAGAGTGCTGCCAAATAGCGAATAGCCGTGAGTAGTGGGATCAGTTAATGCGGCAGCGATCTCTTCTAAAATAAATCTATCAGTAGGCAAATCAGACGAACCAAGCGATAGATCAATTACTGCCATTCCAGAGGCTTTGACCTGACTTTTGGCTATGTCCATGTAGGCAAACACATTAGACTGTAGCGGCTGAAGGCGATCTGCAAATTGCATAAAACTTAGCAAATATGAATAAATAGAATGGACAGCGCCTAGACTGTTTATCCTATTTTGACCTGAACTAGCATTATTTTTAAAGTCAGTTCGACGAAATCGAAAAATGGTAAGAATCGCTAAGCGATTCTTACCATTTTTCGCCATTTGCGCCGTGCTTCGCACGGCGCAAATGGCTATATCGAACTCACGCTATTTTTAAGAAGAAAATGAGTTGCGAGGGGTCACCCCTCTGCGAACCCTCACAACTCATTCATGCTTGCGATAACATAAAGTAAGTTGTTGAATTATCAAAGAAAATCATGGTTTGTTGTAAAACAAAATCCAACCTTGCTAAGGCTGTCAGACTACATCGCAATTTTCATTTCAAAACTGGGCTCCTTCTTGATCAAGGAGTACGTTTATTTGGTGTACATAAATGTTTCCTTACCAAACCGTTTTATAAAGCTGCCAAAGTGGCTGGCTACACCAATGTTTCTCTAGCTAGTATTGCGCTTGTCTTGCTAGAAGACTAATATTGCCTTTAGCACGATCTATATACAGGGAAATTTCATATGATTACATTGACTGATGCAGCGATCGCTCGCGTAAAAAATCTGCAAACCCAACGAGCCACTTCTGCACCTTTGCGTTTAGGCATTAAACAAGGTGGCTGTTCTGGTTTGTCCTATTTGATGGACTTTGTTGACCAACTCGAAGCTGATGACAATCAATACGAATATAATGGCGTAAAAATTGTGATTAATAATAGCAACTTGCCTCAGTTGCAGGGCTTAGAACTCGACTATACAGAAGATTTATTAGGTGGTGGTTTCCGTTTCCGTAATCCTAATGCCAGTAAATCTTGTAGTTGCGGAACTTCCTTTGCTACTCCTAAAGAAATTGGTACACCCGTAGCTTGTAGCTAATAAGAGAAGAAGCCTCGCAATGCGAGGCTTCTTCTCTTATTAGGTGATCTGCTGAATATTATCTTCCCAATACTTGCCATCAAAAGGCACAATTGTAAACCGCATCATTGCGTCATCATCTAGACAGCGCACATTTACGTCGAAATCATGAGGATGCGATCGCGGACGATAAAAGGGATGAATCCCACAGGTTTTGCAGAAAAAATGCTTGGCGATACCAGTATTAAAAGTGTAAGTGGTGAGATTCTCTTCACCTTGTAAGATCTCAAAATCTTCAGGAGGAACGATCAAATGCAAAATCCCCTTCTTCTCACACATTGAGCAGTTACAGGCGATCGCTTCATATTTTCTCACACGCACCCGAAAGCGTACTGCTCCACAGTGGCAGCCACCAGATATATTGGTAGGTAAGTCTGGTTTTGGTAATAGAGACATAAAGTTTTAGGCAATCATTTCCATAGATCAGCAGGTATGTTTATTCTGCCTGAATTGTAGTCATCCCATGCTTTCCACAGTAATCTTGCTCTCTTTTCTCCTGTCTCTTCGTAGGCTTGAATTTCCGCCTTTAATAATTTTTTCATCAATGGACGTTTAGCTAAATCCAATAATTCCTGTAGTTCCATTTCTGAAAAATTAGATTCTAACCTCGCAACATACAGAGATTCTACATATTTCCATCCAGCTACTCGTGCCAAAGTTTTTTGCAACCAAGTACTAAATTTAGTTCTTGAGCCAGTTCCACTAGAAATGTCAACACTGTTCCAAAAATATAGGTCGTATTGTTTACCAATCCCCAATTCAACTAGAACTTCTCTAGCTAGTTGCTTTTTTGATTTTAGGGGCACAGTAATCGGTGTAGGGGAATCTTTACTAGTTTCAGCATTAGCGCTCTCTGTAGATGATGCCAAGGAAATACAGGCTATTAGCCATAAATGCGGCAGAATAAGCAGACTAATAAGAGATGACTTCAGCTTTCTCATATCGATCTTCAAAATATAAGCTAAGGAATTTATGTTAATGAAGTTTAGCCCACAGTCAAATTATTTGAAAGTCCGCCGTTGGTGGGCTTTCAAATTTGGTTTTATGTCCTAAGCAAAACTTACATTGCTATATAATTACGACATTGTGGGTTTAGTAAGGATGGGCGGCGCGAAGCGCCGCCCATCCTTACCTATGCATTACCACATTGTGAGAAGATTTAGCAGTAAGAAATCCAGTTATGTTTTCGGCTAATACATCAACAATATAGAGCAATGAGATATCTGCTGCGTCGCTTTTTTGCTTGGTTTGCGATCGCCATCATCACACTAACCACAATACTTGCCTGCACCAATGGCAAAACCATCAATAACGTTAATAGACTGGGGATTAGCGATCGCACCGATGAGCGTATCGTTTTAGGCACAACCAGCAAAATTCGTACTCTCGACCCAGCCGATGCTAACGAATTTTTTATTAGCAATATTTTTTACAATACTCTAGAACGTCTTTACACCTACAAAGAAGGCTCCAATGAGATAATTCCGCAACTAGCGGCGGATATGCCCAAGGTTAGCGAAGATGGCTTGACTTATACCGTGCCAGTGCGGACAGGCATCAAATTTCATGATCGCACCAACTTTAATGCCTACACGATGAAATTCGCATTGGAACGCTTCATAAATTCTAAAGGTGCGCCAGCATATATCTTGAGTGACGTGATTGCAGCTATTTCTGCACCGAGTGAAACAGAACTAATTTTTAAGCTCAAACAACCTTTACAGTTTTTCCCAAAGTTCTTAGCTTTTACAGGTGCAGCAGCGATTTCACCACAGGTTTACAAACATATTAAGGATGAAAAAACAGGCAAACTACTATTTTTACCTGATAAATTAGTAGGAACTGGGCCCTATCAAGTCACCCAGTTTGTCGAAGGTAGTTACCTGCGTTTAGATACATTTCCCGATTATTGGGGTAAAAAGCCTGCAAACAAAGGATTTGATATTCAGTTTTTCTCCTCTAATTCCAACTTACTCAATGCATTTAAAACGGGTGCTGTCGATATTGCATTTCAGACCCTTACACCAACTCAGGTCAAAAATCTAGAAATTAACGCGAAACAAAATGGCTGGACGATTGCCTCAGGTCAAGGTGCAACCATTTTGTATATGGTACTAAATACTCAACAAGCACCACTAAATGACGTGCGTGTGCGTCAAGCATTATCTGCGGCGATTGATCGACCTCTTCTAGAGTCACGTATATTTCTTAATCAGCGTGCACCACTATATAGCTTAATTCCTAGTGCTTTTAACGATTCTAAGCCTGTATTTGAACAAAAATATGGGGACGGTAACGGTAAACTAGCGCGGCAATTGCTGGAATCAGCAGGATATTCTGACGATAAACCTGCCCAAATTTCGATTTGGTATTCCCCAAAATATGGTGGTAACGGTGACTTAATCGCTAGTACGATGCGGGCATCAATTCAAAAAAATGTAGGCAAAATTTTACAGGTTAAAACTGAGCGTGTAGACAATACTGTTGGTTATGCTTTTTTGGATAAAGGTGTATATCCTGCTTATTTACTAGATTGGGTTCCTGATATTCTCGACCCAGACAACTACATCAAGCCATTTTTAGAATGCGAAGAAACCGAAGGCGATCGCTGTACAAAAGGTAGTAGTCAATTTCAAGGCTCTTTTTATAACAACTCAGAGATGAATGAGTTAATTGCCAAACAGCGTAAAGAGCGGGATGAAGTTAAGCGATCGCAAATCCTTAAAGAAATCCAAGAAATCTTGGCTAGGGATGTACCTTTTATTCCACTCTGGCAAAATAAAGAATACGCCTTTGCCCAAAAAGGATTACAGGGAGTCAAAATAGAACCAAATCAACAACTGCCTTACTGGAATATTTCCAAATAGCAAAAAGCAGCCCTTGATGAGCGTTATAACAATTCAAAGAAGTGTGTCGACACTTTTGTGAATTGTTATGAAATGATTTTTCCAGAGTTATAGATCGTCAGTCATGTTGGGAAATAAAAAGCCAAAAAGCAAGTGACGGCGCAAAGCGCCGCCACTTGCTTCAGTGACTATAATTACTGGCTAGTTTCACTAATCGTTAGACGATAAGATGCGCGATCGCCATTGGGCGTACTAATCCAGATTTCATATTTTCCTGCCATCCAAGCGCCTGATAGCTCGGGGCTTTTACCACTACGACAGTAAATCCCATCTGGACCTTTGACCAGTAGAGACAAATTCTGATCTCCTGACACTTGCAATGCCAAAAAACCAAAGTTTCTCTGTACCGTCAAAGTATGATTTGGCGTTTGCTGCGTCAATCCTTGGCATTGCCCATTAGCTTTACCAGTAGCAATAGATGCTAAGGGAATATCTCCACCCGCACTACCAGTATAGACTTGAGGATCAGGTGTAAATTTGGGTGCAATTGGCTTCAATACTTCTTGGCTCAAGGCTGGCGATACCGCCATAAGCAATGGTATTAGAGCAAATCCCAGTAAAGCGATCGGCTGTTTCAAGAATTTCATTTTTGACGTATTTCACTCAATAACAGGGTATAGAGAAAGGGCTGATTAATATTTTTAGAACCAACCCAAACTTGGTAAGTACCTTTAGGCATACGACGAGAGGCTTGTGGGTTGCGTCCACCCGACTCATCATCAGCACAGATCACAATACCGTTTGGTCCTTTAACTAACATAGTTGGATCATCATTGATATTATTGGTATGAACCAAAAGATCTAGCACAGGAAAAGTTTCATTTAAAACAATTGTGTGGTTTGGCTCAGCGTTAGCAAACCCACGACAATTATCAGCAATCCCTGCAATGCTGGCAATACTGACATTGCCGCCCCCATTTCCATTTAAAGGCTTTGGATCAGGTCGAAAATTTCGATCCAAGGAAGTAGTGCTTTGAGCTAAACTAGGCGCGGCGATCACCAAAGCTGCAATAGTTGCCAAGGTTCCCCAACCTAGCTTAAGTTTGGAGTACCCAATTTTAGAAACGTTCATACCTGACTCCATGTTGGATGCATTAGTTTAGATGCATTATTTGGGATTCATTTCATTTAGGCATTATGACCAGACTGATGCCAATTTTGTTCCTAAAAACAATTTTATAGCGATTTTTGACTTTGTTACAGCGCTTCGCACTCAAACCCAAACCAAGAAAAATTTTGAAAGTGTTGCAAAGCAACACTTTCAAAATTTTTCTTGTGGTTCGCTTGATCGGTAATTGCTGTAAGTAATTGCAACTCCAAACTTGGCAAGTATATCTAGGGCAAATCAAAACCCAAAAGAGAGAGGACGCGGAGCGTCCTCTCTCTTTTGGGTTTTGCGTCTTAGGCAAAACTTACATTGCTAGCTATACATCCTCTTCACATAAAGCAAAACCTATTTAAACTGATTTGCGTATGTAACGAAATATTACAGTATTACTGTCATGACGGCATAGAACCTTGACAGCAAAAATATCTACCTGTAACTTGATTACATACCCGGGTATTCAATGTTCTTAACCACTATGCAAGACAAGCAAAAGGTAACTTTTTATCTCCCCGAACGACTACATCAACAGCTAAAGATTCGTTCTGCTATTGATGGCGATTCGATGTCAGACTTGGCTGAGAAAGCGATCAGTTTTTACTTAGCCCATGCAGATATTGTCGAATCTTCTGGTATTGGGCATACCCATCAAACCTACAACTGTCCGAGCTGTTCTCAAACTGTTGTAATCCGTGATGGTGAACTGCTGGCAATCGGGGGCAATCGCATTCAATCTTTACCTGTTACTGTTGGCAAGGCTGACAGCCCAGATGAAGAGCTAGTTTCAATTAGTTAGAGTAATTATCTACACTTCCTAGATTTTTTCCTGTAGACAAGGTGAGGACAGAGGCATAGACCTCGGTATTACTATATGCAAGAGCAACTTAGCATTTTAATTCAAGCCCAATATCCCTTGATCTACCTCAACACACCAGAGGAAGAAAGAGCTGAAAGGGCAATTTCAAACATATCTGAATTGAAGCCAGTACGTCGTATGTTCACATGGACTGTGACCCATGGCATCGTTGAGTATGGACAAACCACAGGAGCATCGCAGCATAATACCGAATCTGCGGAAGCAGCTCTGAAATGGATTACACGCGCTGATCAGAAAGACCCTGCTATTTATATATTTAAAGATATACATCCTTTCTTGGATCATCCTGTAACTGTTCGTTGCTTGCGTGACGCGATCGCTAACTTTAAAGGCACCCAGAAAACCATCATTTTGATGTCGCCAGTTCAAGTTATTCCTGTTGAATTAGAAAAGGAAATAGTTGTACTTAATTTTCCTCTGCCAGATATGAAAGTGATCGAAGAAGTACTCGATCAACAACTTGGGCAGGTTCGCGTTAAGAAAGTGTCATCTGAGACTCGCGAAAAGCTAGTCAGAGCTACATTAGGTTTAACCCAAGATGAGGCAGAAAAAGTCTATCGCAAAGCCCAGGTCACTAACGGCAAACTCACCGAAGAAGAAGTCGATATTGTTCTTTCAGAAAAGCAACAATTAATCCGCCGCAATGGCATCCTTGAATATATCGAGGATGAAGAAGATTTAGATGCTGTTGGGGGACTCGAAGAACTAAAGCATTGGTTGCAGCAGCGCTCAAATGCCTTTAGCCAGAGAGCCAGAAATTATGGACTACCTCAACCAAAAGGGATGCTAATTCTTGGTGTTCCTGGTTGTGGAAAGTCCTTAATCGCCAAGACAACTGCTAGGTTGTGGTCACTACCACTAATTCGCCTTGATATGGGGCGTGTTTATGATGGCTCAACTGTTGGCAAGTCAGAGGCAAACTTACGCAATGCTCTCAAAGTTGCTGAATCAATTTCACCAATGATCCTGTTTATTGATGAGCTTGATAAAGCGTTCGCAGGGGGAGCAGGTTCGGCAGATTCCGATGGTGGTACATCATCACGGATCTTCGGTACGTTCTTAACATGGATGCAGGAGAAAAAGTCACCTGTATTCGTGATGGCTACTGCCAATCGTATCGAAAAGTTGCCTGGAGAATTTCTGCGTAAGGGTCGTTTTGATGAAATTTTCTTCGTTGATTTACCTAACGGTGAGGAACGTAGGGATATTTTCAAAATTCATCTATGTAAACGTCATCCAGATGTTGAAAAATTAGACAGGTTCGATTTTGAACAACTATCGAAAGTAAGCGATGGTTTTTCGGGGGCGGAAATTGAACAGGCAGTAATTGCTGCCATGTATGAGGCTTTTGCCCAAGATCGGGAGTTTACGCAGCTAGATATCATTTCGGCTGTGAAATCCACGACTCCCTTATCACGCACGATGACTGAGCAGGTTGCTGCTTTGCGTGATTGGGCAAGGATGCGGGCTAGACCCGCCGCTACTTCAGTCGCTGAATATCAGCGTATGGAGTTTTGAAAAGCTTATCCTGCTGTTTCGTAGTCAGCAGGCTTAAGGCTAGATTCTAAAGAATGTCTTATTAAAAGACAATCTATCTAGCAGCTAACATAGGAGGAAGAACCACCAACACTCTTATGTCTCCCGTTCGAGTTAACAGTCAAGTTCACATTTATTTACAGGAGCAAAACTATTATGTCTCATTTCAGCACACTTCGCACAAAAATTACTGATGCCGAAGTCCTCAAGTCTTCTTTACGCGATCTAGGTATCAGTGTCAAGACTGAAGCTGATGTTCGTGGCTATAACAGCCAACGCATCCGTGCCGACATTGTGGCAACTCTTGAAGGTGATTATGATTTGGGTTGGTCTCGTAATGCTGACGGCTCATTTGACCTAATCGCCGATCTTTGGGGTGTCGCTAAAAAGCACAATCAGACTGAACTGATCAATTCGATCAACCAGAAGTATGCTGTAAACAAGGCTCTAACTGAAGTTAAGCGTCCTGGACTAAGCAATGCCAATGTCAAACTCGTATTGCAGTAAGGTGTCCAATCTTGCGAGTTAATTATGCAAACTAACAGGCTTGCCATCCTTGGCGAGCCTGTTTTTTGCTTAGAAAAGTAAAGGAGCGCGTACGCGCTCCTTTACTTTTCTAAGCAAGCTATATAATTTCTATACACCATGAGAGCTAGACAATGATTGTGGCAACAAAACCTCAACCAACATGGCAGCAAGCGACTTGGGATGATTATGTAAAGCTGCGCGATGACGAGCAAGGCGATCGCTATAGGTTATTTTTTGACACCCAAAAATTGTGGATCGAAATGGGTGCAGAAGGAATTAATCACGTTAAATTTGGCGATTTGTTTGCAATGCTTTTGCTTGTATGTGCAACAAAATTTCCTGACATCAAATTAAGTACGTTTGGTGGTTGTCAGATGGAAAAGAAAGGAACACGGGCTGTAGCTCCCGATATTGTTGTGTATGTTGGTGACGATACACCAACATGGAAGATTGGACAGTCGCGATTTATTGATTTAGAGCAGTGGCGATCGCCTGATCTAGTTGGTGAGATTGCGGATACGACTTTAGCGATCGATTTGGATGAAAAGAAGCGGGTGTATGCTGAACTAGATATTTCTGAATATTGGGTGATTGATGTCCGCGCTTATCGACTATTTGCGTTCAAGTTAGATGAAAATGGAGTTTATGAACAATGTGAAGTCTCTCAAGTCTTACCAGATTTGGCGATCTCATTATTAGAAAAAACCTTGGAACAGCTAACTACCAAAACTAATACTGAAGCCGCAATCTGGTTTTCACAGCAAATATAAAGCCCTAAATTTTAGTTGCTAGCCTTGCCATCACCTCAAGTTTAGGTTTTTAATGTAGAATGATGATACATAATTTTTCCTAAATCGCCCCATGGAAATTGCGATCGCTCTACTGCAACATTACAGTTTTGATCTTGGTGGTTATACCATTAGAGACTTGAATCGTGCATGGGGAAGTTTTAAGCCTGAATGGGTACGCCAAGCTGTAATTGAATCACTGTTTCAAGGAAGATATAAAGCAGTTTCTGTTGATCAGATTTTGCATCTATGGGAACGCAAAGGGGAACCAAATTGCCGCTACAACCGAGAATTTGAGCGCTTAGTCTGTGGTGATGTAGCCGTAATTTATGAAGATCGAATTTTTTACACCCCTCCACATACCTCCAATCGAGAAACGGCGATCACGGAAATACCTCCATTTAAATCTATAGAAGAGTCAAATCCACCACTTCCATTTCCGCGCCGCTCAATGATGGGAACCGCAAAGATTGCTAAAGCTGCTCCTAAAATAGCTGAACCCAAACCTCAAAAATATCCTAGTCGGCTTACCACGCCTTCGGGAATGACATCTCCCGCAAAAGTTTATTCTTCAACTTCAGAAGTTGAGTATTCTGAAGTCTATCGCTCCGCTTATGAAAATATGACTTTACTTGCTGAGTCTTCAATGTTTGTCGATAAGTTGCGATTAATGTGTAGCGATCGCTTAGCTCTACCAGTTCCTGAAATTGCCGCTGACATTGATAAAGTTGAAGTTCCTATTGAGAATTAGTTTTTAGCAATCCAAAAGAGTAATCTCGGCATTTCTCACCAAAATTACTCACTCGAAGCAAAACACAAAGCAGCCGAATAATTTAAATCTATGTGTAATTCTGAGGCAATTAGTTTTAGATTCCAGTTTTGAATTTGCAAAGTATCACCCATATGACGCTCTAGCAGTGGAGTCACATCCACCTGATCAAGAATATTGGCAATACCTTCTCCTGTTGCTTTACCATAGGCTTCTTTGAGAGTCCATGCTTGATAGAAAGCTAAGTACTTATCGCGATCTCCTAAGTTGCGAATAACTTTCTGTTCTGAAGGTAAGAAGTAACGCTCAGCAATACTATCAACATCACATTGAGAATTAATGAATTCCAAATCTATACCTATCTCATCATCACTACACAATGCATAGATTGCTAAATCGTGGGAATGCGATAGATTAAAATGAAGCCCGTTGAAATTTTGAATGTAGGGTTTGCCGCGATCACTATACCCAAACTGAATTGCTCTTGGTTCACAGCCTAGCCTTGACGCTAGAATTTCTCGTAAATTCCCTCTTGCGGCGATAAAATTGCGCTTGAGATATTCACGTTTGAAGCGATCAGCACGTGATCGCTCATCTTCTGAGAGGATCTGCCAAAGGCGATCGCATTCAGTTTGTGCAATATCTAGCCTAGCTTGATAAAGTTGTAAGTCTTGAGACATGATGACCAATTGACAATGGCGCGATCGTGCCAAAATCTAATAATAGCAAAGCAAAAAATGGCTGCGCCATTTTTTGCTTTACTTAAAAAAAACTTACTGAGCTTGGTTTTCAAATCACAAAAGTGTGACTACACTTTTGTGATTTGATATAAACTTTTTGAACTTGAGATGGGATTAGAAAATCTATGAATTTGCCCCTAGTGATCGGCGCATTAATAGTCTCTTTGCTGCTGTTGTGGTGGTTGCTGAGCGTCATTAAAGCTAGCTTCAAAACTGCATTTTTGATAGTTGCCGTGATTTTTTCAATCCAAGTATTAACTGGTGTTGGTCCACAGCAAATTTTTGCCCAAGTGGGGCAATGGATAGGTGACTCCATGGGAGGTTTAGGAAAATGGCTCCAGAATTGGGGAGACAAGGGCAAAGTTGATCCAGATCCTAAAAAACAATCAGTAATTTGGGTGATGGAAATAGCGATCGCCTTGATTAACCCATGAAAATAAAAGGGGATGCAAAGCTTCCCCTTTTATAATGATTAGCCCCCTGCGATCGCAGGAATGATACTTACTTCATCACCATCATTGAGGGCTGTATTAGCCCCATCAAGAAAGCGAATATCTTCACTGTTGACATAAAAATTAACAAAACGACGGAGATTACCCTTCTCATCACAAATGCGGGCTTTGATCCCTGGGCAACTAGTTTCCAGTGAGTCAATAATTGCTTGAACAGAATCGCCAGTACACTCGACAGTGGCTTGATTATTGGTCAATTGTTGCAATGGAGTGGGAATTAAAACTTTAACAGCCATATTTTTGGATCAATATCAATTCAGAGAAATTTAGACTTAGATTTTACCCAATCATATATAGCGCTCCTAAATGAGTTGTGAGATTTTGAGTGTTGTGAGAGTGCGCCCCTTCGGGGCGCACTCTCACAACCTATTTAGGATTGCTATAGAGGTGGCGCAAAGCGCCGCCTCTATGTGATTAGGCTTATATATTTTAACTTGAGTGCGATTAACGTCTGACTTTGCCAGCAAATCCTGAAGCTTTGAATTGTTTAAGCTCAAGAGGTTCAGGCTGTTCAGCAGGAATTGCTACCATAATTTCAAAAGCACTTTTGCCAGCAGGAATCTCCTCAACTGCACCTAGCCTCCCTCTCTCAGGCATAGCATCATTACCATTTGCATCATAGATTCGACCAAAAATGTCAGCGTTATATACAACTTTTCCCGATGGGTTGTCGGCATTTCCCTTGATCATGTAGCACTTTGCCGACATGATGCCGCCACCTAGCACCATATTTTTACCTGCATCACCTGTGCATGGCTCGTAAGTAATATTAGTCAGTTTTATCTGCACACTTGCCCAAGCGTCGGCGCTAAAAGCAAAGGTACAAATACAAAGCAAAAGAGACAAAACGGCAACATTGAACCCCTGTAGGAATTTTTTGATGTTTTTAGACTTCGCGATCGCCATAAATAAACCTATCTTATAAACCTTTGGATAAAAAATTTTCAGACAAAAGAATGGCTTCAGGAACTCTCATTATCAAAATAGTTTTTTTGAAAGCCCGCCATTGGCGAGCTTTCAAAAAAATTATTTTGGTGTTTCCAGTGTCTAAGGCGCTGGAAGCACAAAAATAGGTTTCATAATGAGAATTGCTGAATGGCTTCTTTGACGTGGTAAAATTCATTTTAGCTCTTGAAGGAGGTCTATTTTTAATGCCACTTAGTCTGTTGATTGCAACGTTACCTGAAGCGTATAGAATTTTCGATCCACTGGTAAACGTTCTTCCTGTTATTCCTGTATTTTTCTTGCTACTCGCTTTTGTATGGCAAGCAGCAGTTGGTTTCAAATAGGTTTCAATTTTAAGTCTTGGCTTAATCAAAAAACCTTATAAAAACTTTTAAGTACGCTCTGTGCATTTATTTTGTGCATTTATAAAACAAAAACGATATAAGTAATCGGGGTAGCGGCAACGTTACCCCGATTGCTTTCTAAATGTTAGCCATGAATCCAGCAATTCTCATTATGAAACCGATTTTGGTGTTTCCAGCGCCTTCGGCGCTGGAAACACCAAAATCGGTTTTTTGAAAGCCCGCCGTTGGCGGGCTTTCAAAAAATCGATTTGTATAATGAGAATTGCTACCATGAATCGTTACTAGCCAACGCACAGAAAGACCAAGCTGTTTTGTGCATTGAAAAATCTTACTGGATTTGGCTTTTAATTCAACGTGAATTCGCTATAGCCATTTGCGTCGCTCTTCGCGCGGCTCAAATGGCGCAAAATAGTAGAAAAGTATTATCTTGAATGAATTATGGAAACCCTTGGTCGTTGGACGAATAAATTTTTGATGTTCAATTTGTTCTTAGTATTTTTCTTTTTTGCGTGGTTGTTGGTTGCCCTTGGAGGCGAGACCCTAAAAATAAATCTGGGCTTAGAACTGTGGCGACAACTATGGGAGCCATTAATTCAGCCCGTGTTAGGTATTGTCATGGCAGGTGCGATCGCTAGCGGTATCATCTCAAAGGTTAAGCAAAAATTAGCGAAACCCTAGTCATCAAAAAGGGCATTTTGCGCTTTTTTCCTATGCATGTCTTACCCAGCCATTGATCGTGAAGCGGCTATCGGCAAAATATTCCGATGGACAACTGACAGGCAAAACTTCATGCATACAGTGGCTAGGGAAAAAGATGATCGTATTGTTGGTAGGCTGAATTACCTTGCGTGATTCTGCGGCGACAGAGTAGCCATTTTCGATTTTGCTGTCATAGATAACTAATTCGCCGCCAGAAAAAGACTTGGGTTCACGATAGTAGTAGTACACATAGGTCAGAATTCGTGAAGCGCAGTCTGGACTGCCATTGTCATTATGAATCTTGTAATAATTGCCGTGGTTGTGGGCAGTCATCTGGGACTCAATTTGTCCGATCGCAAAGTCTTTGATATCTAAGTGTTTGATAATCTGTGGTGATATTTTTCGGACTAGATTAACCATTAAATCTGAGAATTCAGGAAAATGAGAAAGGAAAAAAGAGCGGCGATAGTTAGGATCAGAAGCTGAATTTGTAGTAGGAATAAATTTAGATTGATTGCTAGTTGTGTAACGCAACAGATCATTAAGTTGACTTGTTGATAAAAAATCATCAATCAATGCATAGGGAGATGGAATTACCTCTACTTCTGGAGTAATTTTTACAAGGATAGAATCACTAATTGTTGATTGTTGGGAGTTTTGTAATTTGGGTATATGTGTGGTTATTTGGGAAGTAGTATCATTGTTAACTGCCAATGAGTTTTCTTTTGTATTAATAGCCCAAAAGGTTTCTCCAAATTGATGATCGACTAATGTGCAATCAAAGTTTCGCCAAGAAAATTTACAGTTTTGTGGTTGAGATAGTACTTTTTTGTTCAGGCTATTAATAAAGTTTTCATCAAGGCTTAGCAAAAGTTTTAACTCAGTGGTTGAAATCCAAAAACCCGAATCAGCAATATGCTTTACATTGTCCAGCCTTTGAATTAAGGAATTAATTTGACAATGAGTATCTTCAGAAATTGTTTGGGGCTTTCGATGCTGCGTTTTCATAGGTTTAATGATTACTGTTATTTTATTTGAGCCATATCTTAAAATATGGCTCAAATAACTCTAGTTAGACCAGCTTGGCATTAATAAAATTGGTGGATCATAACTGCTTATTTGCATATTGCGACTAGTTAGTTTTGACGTTAGCTGATCGGCGATCGCTCCAGAAATCCTGTCAGTCCCAGTGATATTAAAAAATGGCAGAGCAATGCTGACATTCGCTTCACTGAGTAATTGATCTAATAGCCTTTCAAGGGAAGCTGGAGTCTTTCGGATTGGCAATTCTCTTGTTTCAGGCAAATCGAATTTTTTTCTAGATAAACTGCGTAAATCCGCGATCGCCATATCTAAAGTTCCTATGGCATCAACCAGCTTATTATCTTTAGCCTGTTGTCCTGTATAAAGCCGACCATCTGCTAGCTTACGGACTACCTCTAAGTCTAGTTTGCGACCTTTGGAAACGTCGGTGATAAATTCTTGATAAGTACTTTGCAGGAGATCTTGCAGGAGTTGGCGCTCAGGATCACCTAGTTCACGAAACGGCGAGAAAATATCTTTGTATGGTCCAGTTTTGATCGTTTGTGATTGGATGCCAACCCGATCAGATAATTCCTTAGCGTTGAAACCGCTTAAAATCACGCCGATACTACCTGTTAAAGTACCAGCATTGGCATAAATCTTAGTTGCTGAACTTGCGGCATAATATCCACCACTAGTCGCTTGATCGAGCATACTTACGACAACGGGCTTTACTTCACTTAAGTCCTTAACAGCTTGGTAGAGTTCTTTGCTTGCACCTACCGTCCCCCCAGGACTATTAATTGATAGCAATACGCCTTTGACAGATTCGTCTTCAATTAATTCACGAAGGCGATCGCGTACTGCCATTGCTCCTGATGCTGATGCTCTTGCTCCTGTAATCGCACCGTCTAATGACACGAGTTCGAGGCGATCGCGATCAAGTACTTTCTTTAAATTTAACTCCTCATCCATTTGGCGACGCTGGATACCAAATGTTGCCGAGATGAAACAAATTGCGACTAAAACGAGAGCAATGATGCGATTAAGTTGCATAGGAAATTTTTATGGCGGCTGCTTTAGTTTAACGTGAATCCGATATAGCCATTTGCGCCGCGCTTTGCGCGGCGCAAATGTCGCAAAATGGTAAAAATTGCTCTGCGATTTTTACCATTTTGTACGTTCGTTGAGTTGACGTTAGTTTAGTATAAAACCCAAAAAGTATAGGTATAGCGGTTTTCATTTTGTCTTAGGCAAAATGAAAACTCAAAATCCTTACTAGGAGTGAGTTTTTGTTTTCAAATGAGTACGCACTCATTTGAAAACCGTTATAGTGCATCGTGTCGCCTATACTTTCTGGGTTAAAATCATCACCTGTAACAAAACTACTAATTTAAACAGCTTTTTTGTAAGCTTTCTTCACAATCATGGCTAATAAAGCACTCAACAATCCTTCAACTAAAGCAGCTCCTAAAGATAAAGAAATAGTTCGCGATTATTTTAATTCCACTGGCTTTGACCGCTGGCGGCGGATTTACGGCGAAGGTAGTGATGTCAATCGAGTACAACGCGATATCCGTACTGGACATCAACAAACTGTTGACTATGTTTTGAACTGGTTTAAAAATGACAAGAATGCTGTAGATCAAACGGTCTGTGATGCGGGTTGTGGGACTGGTAGTTTGAGCATTCCCCTTGCGGCAATGGGCGCAAAAGTATACGCCAGCGATATTTCCGAAAAGATGGTGGGAGAAGCTAAGGAACGCGCCGCCAATCCTGAAAACCCTGTCTTTGAAGTCAAGGATTTAGCCACCTTATCTGGAGAGTACGACACTGTAATTTGTCTAGATGTACTGATCCACTATCCCGATCGCGATTCTGAATTGATGATTGAACATCTCGCCTCCCTTGCTAAATCCCGATTGATTCTCAGCTTTGCTCCTCAAAATCCTTACTATTTGCTGATGAAAAAAGTGGGCGATATGGTTCCGGGACCTAGCAAAGCAACTCGCGCCTATCTACACAAAGAGTCTGATGTGCGCCGTGTTCTCAAGAAGCTAGGCTTCACGATTAAGCGTAAGGAATTTACTGCCACCTCATTTTATTTCTCACGCCTACTCGAAGCTGTCCGCAATTAACTAAAAAAATCACCGCCTCTCGGCGGTGATTTTTTTAGTCATGGAACAATCTCGTATAATTTACAAAAGACTGCCCAGCCAAAATTATGCCTGTCCTTAACGCCAGCACCTTGACCCTAGATCAAGTCTATTACCATCTTAAATTTCAGAAATTATCCTACGGCTCTTTTATATCTCTACTTCAGCTAGAGCCATTATCAGAATTTGAATCTGCTGAACTTAGACAAATTCGTATTGATTTTGAAAATCATCTTAATGACGGAAAAGTTCTTGAGGATATGGTGATGGCGTTAACGGTAATGCCATTGTTGAGGCTAGCAGGTTTTTATCGCGCTCCGATCAAAATGAGAATGGAACAGGAAATAGAGCGAATAAATATTGAAGATGAGGATATTAGTATCACAGGCAGATTAGACCTAATTTGTATTAATAAGAATCGCCCTGCGGTTAACGACATTGCTTTTTGGATTTTAGCGATCGAGTCAAAAAACACGAGTATCAGTGCATCAGAAGGCCTACCGCAATTACTTACTTACGCCTATAAAAGTTTAGAACAACAAAAATCCGTTTGGGGACTAACTACCAATGGAGTCTAAGTAGTTAAGCAAAATTAATTACATATTTTGATCCAAACTCTCGCAGAACTTTTTCAACATATGAGACTAAACTTTCCCAAGTTTCATATGCAACTAGTACAGGCTGGCTGAAGTAACAAGACACTAACCACGGAACTTCCATTTAAAAGGTTTGGATAAAAGTTCATTAAAATA